>ENA-UONV01003085-UONV01003085.1-human-gut-metagenome-genome-assembly--contig:-CS4-NODE-3085-length-11561-cov-4.259604_pt1 | contig 11561 bp, 7 predicted proteins | sample MGYA00242461_ERZ724008 | MGnify/ENA metagenome assembly ERZ724008 | reverse complement strand
TCCGGGCGAAATCTCCCACAAATTGTGACGCACATCTTGCAGAAAGCCTTTTTCAGACACGCTCTAGGCACAGAATGAACAGTAGGACAGTGACCGGACAGGATGTACTCTGTTCAGTCACGCAAATGAATTAAGCGAATATGTCGCGTGCCAGCGACATCATTATAATGGAGGCCGTGCCCTCAAGGCATGTGAAAGAATATGAACAAGAAGCAGAAAAAAGTATTGATCAGAATTATTATTGCTTTTGTCCTTTTGGTTTTGCTGCGCTTTCTTCCGGTAGATGGCTATCTTCGAATGGCACTTTACATGGTCCCGTATCTGGTGATCGGTTATGATATTCTGAAAAAAGCGCTTAAGGGAATTAGGAACCGTCAGGTATTTGATGAGAATTTTCTGATGGCAGTTGCCACAATTGGTGCCATTGCTCTCGGCGATTATCAGGAAGGCACTGCGGTTATGCTGTTTTACCAGATCGGAGAACTTTTCCAGAGTTATGCCGTTGGAAAGAGCAGAAGAAATATCAGCGAGCTGATGGATATCCGTCCGGATTATGCAAATATTGAGCAGGACGGTAAGCTGGAAAAGGTAGACCCGGACGAGGTAGAGGTTGGAACTATCATTGTGGTTCAGCCAGGAGAGAAGATTCCAATTGACGGAATGATTGAAGACGGAAATTCCACATTAAATACAAGCGCATTGACAGGAGAAAGCCTTCCGCGAGATGCGAAAGTGGGAGATGAGGTCATCAGCGGCTGCATTAACATGACAGGTGTATTGAAAATTCGCACCACGAAGGAATTTGGTGAATCTACGGTTTCCAAGATCCTGGACCTTGTTGAGAACTCAAGCTCCAAGAAATCCAGATCTGAAAACTTTATTTCAAAATTTGCGAAATATTATACCCCGGCAGTCTGCTACAGTGCTCTGGCACTTGCAGTCATTCCGCCTCTTTGTAGAATGCTGTTTATGGGACTTTCTCCGGAATGGGGAGACTGGATCTACCGTGCTCTGACGTTCCTTGTAATCAGCTGTCCATGTGCACTGGTGATCAGTATTCCGCTGAGTTTCTTTGCGGGAATCGGCGGGGCCAGCAGCCAGGGAGTTCTGGTAAAAGGCTCCAACTATCTGGAGACACTTTCCCAGACGAAGATTGTTGTTTTTGATAAAACAGGTACTATGACAAAGGGCGTATTCGAGGTCAGCGGAATTCACCATAATGAGATGGAGGATGCAAAGCTTCTGGAATATGCGGCATATGCAGAGTGTTCTTCCTCACACCCCATCAGCAAAAGCCTTCAGAAAGCATATGGCAAGCCAATCGACCGCAGCCGTGTCACAGACATTGAGGAAATCGGTGGAAACGGTGTTATTGCAAAGGTGGAAGGCGTGTCTGTAGCTGCCGGCAACGCGAAGCTGATGAATCGTCTGGGTATTGCGTACAAAGAGTGCCATCATGTAGGAACGGTTGTCCATATGGCTGTGGATGGAAAATATGCCGGTCACATCCTGATTTCTGACATTATCAAGCCTCATGCCAAAGAGGCAATTGAGAACCTGAAAAAAGCAGGCATTACAAGAACGGTTATGCTCACCGGTGACGGAAAAAAAGTGGCAGAGTCTGTAGCAGCTGACCTTGGAATCGGAGAGGTTCACAGCGAGCTTCTTCCGGCAGATAAGGTTTCCAAGGTGGAAGAGCTTCTTTCAAACAAGTCTGAAAAAGAGAAGCTTGCCTTTGTTGGAGACGGAATCAATGATGCACCGGTTCTTTCAAGAGCGGATATTGGTATTGCAATGGGTGCTCTTGGTTCTGATGCTGCAATCGAGGCGGCTGACGTTGTCCTGATGGATGACGACCCGTTGAAGATTGGGAAAGCCATTCGCATTGCCAAGAAGTGTATGCGAATTGTATATGAAAATATTTATTTTGCAATTGGCGTGAAACTGATCTGCCTGGTACTTGGTGCCCTCGGCATTGCAAACATGTGGATAGCCATTTTTGCAGATGTAGGAGTTATGGTACTGGCAGTGCTCAATGCAATCCGTACTTTGTTTGTGAAAAATCTTTGATGATGATATCGAGGTATTCAGAATGAAAAAAGATATAGATAAAGAAGTGGAAATCTGTGATTGCTGTGAGGTTCATGAAAATCTTCTGCAAATTGTAAACGAGACCATCCCGGAGGAAAACGAGCTGTATGATCTGGCAGAGCTGTTCAAGGTGTTTGGAGATTCTACCAGGATCCGGATCCTGTTTGTACTTTTTGAAGCAGAGGTGTGCGTGTGCGACCTGGCAAAGGCATTGAACATGACTCAGTCAGCTATTTCCCACCAGCTTCGTATCCTGAAACAGAATAAACTGGTAAAAAGCCGCAGGGATGGAAAATCTATATTCTATTCTCTGGCAGATGAGCATGTTCGGACGATCATTGACCAAGGAAGAGAGCATATAGAGGAAGATTAGAGGTTGACTTCTTAACGGCAATTTGGTATATTAACTACACATATGGATTCTGTGAGGGAGTAGTTTGCGTGAAAACGTGGTTTGTCAACAGTCGCGGCTTTGATCGGATCTGATTCTGGCCTGGCAAATCTTAAAGAATGAGACTCATGTATGCATGTTATGGCATACATGAGTCTTTTTACATTTTGGGCAAATGTAATTCCAAAGAAGCAGGCTTATGAAGTAAATACTGTTTTGTAACACACATTTTGCAGAAAGCCTTTTTCAAACACACTCTGGAGAATCTGTAAAGGTAAAAATATGCTGATAACAAAAGGAGAATATTATGCAAAATATTATTAATGGATTGCCAATTGCAGCTGTTATCCTGCTGCTGGCAGTGGGATTTGCCTTTCTGGTAAAAGGGGCTGACTTTTTTGTGGAGGGAAGTTCCAGCATTGCGAAGAAGTTAAAGGTTCCGCCCATCATCATTGGTCTTACGATTGTGGCTATGGGAACTTCACTGCCAGAAACAGCCGTGAGTGTGACTGCTTCTCTGGTACAGAATAATGAACTTGCGGTCAGCAATGTAGTAGGATCCAATATTTTTAATCTGATGTTTGTAATTGGTGTCTGTTCAATTCTGACTCCAATTATGGTCCAGAAAGCAACTGTGGTAAGAGATATTCCCTTGTCTTTAGGATGTGCACTATTTCTGCTTGTACTGGGAATTTCAGGACTGGGAGATAAGACGGGAATGACGCTGGGTCATGCAGATGGAGTTATTTTCCTGATCGTGTTTGCCGGATACATTTTCACAATGGTACGAAGCGCAATGAAAGCGCGTGCAGCAGGACAGAAGGTTGAAATAGAAGGTGTTGAAGAATGTGACAATATGAAAGAGCTGTCATACGGCAAAAGTATTCTCTTTCTGATCGTGGGTGCAGCTGCAATTGCTTTTGGCGGTGACCTTACCGTTGATACAGCCAGCAGGATTGCAATAGAGCTTGGAATGAGCCAGACTCTGGTCGGGCTTACCATTGTGTCTATCGGAACTTCACTTCCGGAGCTTGTAACCTCTGTAGTTGCAGCAAGAAAAAATGAAGTTGATATGGCAGTTGGAAATGCAGTTGGATCTAATATTTTCAATATTCTGATGGTTCTTGGAATCCGGGAAAACATAATCGATATAGTGCTTCTTATGGTATTTTCGGTTATGGTCTGGATCTTTGCAGGAACCAGGAAAAAAATTGAGCGCAAAGAGGGTATTATAATGGTAGTGGTATATCTGGTTTATTGCGCATATATTATTGCCCGTTAATAAAAGTAGAAAAAGCTTTCATCCATCCCGCAAAGGGAGAGATGAAAGCTTTTTTTTGATTGGAAAACAGGTGAAAATCAACGCTTGCATAGAAAAACGCCTGGCGGAACAGTACCAGCTGAATAGCGGTAAATATGCTGAAAAAATTAAAACATATTGCTGATAAAAATTTCCAGACCAATTGCGATAAGAATGACGCCGCCGAGAATATCCGCCTTGTTGGAAAGCCTGGTTCCGAAGCGTTTTCCAAGGGAAAGTCCGGTCATGCAGATAAAGAATGTGACTATGGCAATGATCAGGGAACAGACAAGAGCCATCAGCCAGTCATACTCTGAGATGGTGAATCCTACGGACAGGGCGTCAATGGAGGTTGCAATGCCCTGAATGAAAAGGGCTTTGGGACCAACTCCCGGAATTTCATCACCCTCATCGGTTCCCCGGATACCATTGATCAGCATGGAGCCTCCGATATAGCAAAGAAGGATCAGCGCAATCCATGGAATAAATTTCTCAAATGTCCTGAAGTATCCTACAATGGTGTGGACACATAACCATCCGGTCATTGGCATGATGGCCTGGAAAGCACCGAATGTGCCTGCAATGCCGCACATTTTTTTCATGCGCATCTTAGGCTCGTGAAGGCCGTTTGCCAGGGACACAGAAAAAGCATCCATTGCAAGTCCGACTCCAAGCAGGGCGCTGTTCAGAAAAAACACAAAACTGTAGTTCATTTTTACGTTCCTCCGTAATGTATTTTATTACTGGTTTCCATTTTTTTATTTGCTGTGGAAACAGATCTCTCGGCGAAGCTTTTTACAGCATGAAAAAAGACCCGATATATAACCACAGGCTATATATGGGTCATCTGCATTCTTATAAAAGGACAGACTCCATGTATAGCATAACGTTATACATGAGTCTCGCAATTTAATGCAAGCCAGATCGAAACACTGCTCTGAAATCTGCTGTTCATTCAGTGAACAGCAATCTATACAAACAGATTCATACGGTCGGTATGTTGACTTGCCACGCGTCTGTGGACACGCTTGCTACTCCCTCACAGGGAAACCTTGTTTCGTAACTTTATCAGATAATGAGAAAATTGTCAATAATTTTTCTCAATAATATTGACATCCTGACAATATTAGAATAAACTAACTCCTGTAACATTAATGATAAAATTTATCATTAGCAGACGAATTTTATCAAAAATGGTTGCTGCTTAGTTTTGAACAGCAACAAAAATCTTACATATGGGAAAAGAGGACAAGTACATATGACATTAAAAGACCTTCCCATCGGGAAAACTGCCACAGTTACAGTAGTAGGAGGAGAGGGTGCCCTGCGGCAGCATTTCCTGGATATGGGAATCATTCCCATGGCGGACGTGACCATGGTAAAATATGCACCTATGGGTGACCCTGTTGAAGTCAGGATACATAGCTATGAGCTGACCCTGCGTCTTGCAGATGCTGCCCAGATTCAGATTGATAATGTAAGGGATGAAAAAGAACAGAAACGAGGCAGCCGTGTCAGGGCGATTCCTCATCCAGGTCTGGGCGAGGGCGGTAAATATCATGAAAAAGCAGATGAACATCCCCTTCCGGATAGTGAGCTTCTTACCTTTGCGCTGGCAGGAAACCAGAACTGCGGTAAAACAACCCTGTTTAATCAGTTAACCGGCTCCAGTCAGCATGTAGGCAACTTTCCGGGAGTTACTGTAGACCGCAAGGATGGTATTATCCGTGGGAAAAAGAATACTCTGGTGACAGACCTGCCGGGAATTTATTCCATGTCCCCCTATACCAGCGAGGAAATCGTAACCAGAAGCTTTATTCTGGAACAGCATCCAAAAGGAATTATCAATATTGTGGATGCAACCAATATTGAAAGAAATCTATATCTTACCATGCAGCTGATGGAACTGGATGTTCCTATGGTCCTGGCATTGAATATGATGGACGAGGTAAGGCAGAATGGCGGTTCTGTACGTGTGAACCAGATGGAAGAGGCGCTTGGAATTCCTGTAGTACCTATTTCAGCAGCGAAAAATGAGGGAATCGATGAACTGGTAGCCCATGCGATCCATGTGGCAAAATATCAGGAAAAACCAAAGCGTCTGGATTTCTGCGATGCAAACGATGATGGCGGTGCTGTTCACAGATGTCTTCATGGAATTATGCATCTCATTGAGGATCATGCTCAGCAGGCAGATATCCCGGTACGTTTTGCAGCCAGTAAGCTTGCGGAAGGGGATGAACTGATCCTGGAAAAGCTTGGGCTGGATCAGAATGAAAAAGAAACCCTGGAGCATATTGTAAAGCAGATGGAGACGGAGCGTGGGCTTGACCGGTCCGCGGCGATTGCCCATATGCGCTTTGACTTTATTGAAAAAGTCTGCGCTGAGACCGTGATTAAGCCTCATGAAAGCAAGGAGCATCTGCGCAGTCAGAAGATGGATAAAATACTTACAGGCAAATATACAGCCATTCCATGCTTCGCAGGAATTATGGCTCTGGTTTTCTGGCTGACCTTTGGTGTGATCGGAAAGGGACTTTCAGATCTTCTGGATATGGGAATTACCTGGCTGACTGCAGTGGTGGATCAGGCCATGACTGCATGGAACGTAAATAATGTGCTTCATTCTCTTGTAATTGACGGTATTTTCAATGGAGTTGGAAGTGTGCTCAGCTTTCTGCCGATTATCGTCACCCTGTTTTTCTTCCTGTCACTTCTGGAAGACAGTGGATATATGGCCAGAGTTGCTTTTGTAATGGATAAGCTGCTTCGAAAGATTGGACTTTCCGGACGAAGTATTGTCCCAATGCTTGTAGGCTTTGGATGCACAGTTCCTGGCGTTATGGCAAGCAGAACCCTGCCCTCAGAGCGTGACCGTAAGATGACGATCCTCCTTACTCCTTTTATGAGCTGTTCGGCAAAGCTTCCTATTTATGCTTTCTTTACAGCTGCCTTTTTCCCGAAATACGGTGCACTGGTAATGATAGCACTTTATTTCGGCGGAATTATTATGGGAATCCTGATGGCACTGATTTTTGGAAAAACCATGTTTAAGGGAGAAGCGGTTCCCTTTGTAATGGAGCTTCCTAATTATCGTCTTCCAGGTGCAAAAAACGTTGGCCAGCTTCTTTGGGAAAAAGCAAAGGATTTTCTTCAGAGAGCCTTTACTGTTATTTTTGTGGCAACCATTGTGATCTGGTTTTTACAGACCTTTGATCTGCATTTGAATATTGTGACAGATTCCAAAGACAGTATTCTTGCAGTACTTGCCGGATTTATTGCACCGGTATTTAAGCATCTTGGCTTTGGAGACTGGAGATTTTCCACAGCTCTTGTAACAGGTTTCATGGCAAAGGAGAGCGTGGTTTCCACATTGTCCATATTATTTGGAAGCACAGCGGCACTGGTGGAGGTGCTTTCTCCGCTGGCAGCAGTGTGCCTTCTTACCTTCTGCCTTTTATATACGCCTTGTGTAGCCGCGATTGCTTCTGTGAAACGTGAGCTTGGCGGAAAATGGGCAGCTGGAGTGGTGATCGGACAATGTGTGATCGCCTGGATTGCGGCATTTTTGGTAAAAATCGTCGGCGTTTTGATCGGATTTTGAGAAAAATGACTATTTTTCATTTTTGTTAAAAATAATATTGACTATTGGTCATTTTGGGTTATACTATAGTACGAAAGAAATGAATTTAAGGAGATGACATCAATGGTCAAAGTAGGAAAATGGATAGCCAAGCATAAGGTCCTGGTGCTTTTGATCGGACTTTTGCTGGTAATCCCGTCTGTGATCGGAATCGCAGAGACGAGAGTCAATTATGATCTGTTAAGTTACCTGCCGGATACCCTTGAGACGGTAAAAGGTCAGGATATTCTGGTGGATGAGTTTGGTATGGGCGCCTTTTCCATGGTAATTGTGGAGAATATGGATATGAAGGATGTCCAGAAGCTGGAAGAGAAATTCAGTGAAGTAGAGCATGTAAAGGATGTTCTCTGGTATGATGATGTGGCGGATATCACTCTTCCGGTAGAGATGGTTCCTGAGAAGTACAGAAAGGTATTTATAAATGGCGATGCAACCATGATGCTGGTTTTGTTTGATAATACCACATCTTCAGATACTTCCATGGAAGCTATCACAGAACTACGTAAGATTGCCAACGAGCAGTGCTTCCTCAGTGGCATGACAGGAGTTGTTACAGATATTAAGAACATTGCCATGCAGGAGCTGCCGATTTACGTTGTGATCGCAGCAGTACTCAGTCTGATCGTTCTGGAGCTGACAAGCGGATCCTTTGTTGTTCCGTTTTTGTTCCTGCTTAGCATCGGACTTGCTATTCTTTACAACCTGGGAAGCAATGTTATTTTAGGCGAGACTTCTTATATTACGCAGGCACTTACCGCGGTACTTCAGCTTGGTGTTACCATGGATTATTCCATTTTCCTTCTGAACAGCTACGAGGAAAATAAGAAGCGTTTTCCTGGAGAAAAGGACCGTGCCATGGGGCATGCCATTGCAAATACTTTTAAGTCTGTAGCTGGAAGCTCTGTTACCACAGTAGCCGGCTTCGTTGCACTTTGTGTTATGACCTTTGCTCTTGGACGTGACCTTGGTATTGTTATGGCAAAGGGCGTTATTATTGGTGTTATCTGCTGTGTAACCATTCTTCCGGCACTGGTTCTGTTTTTTGACAAGCCTATTGAGAAGACACAGCATAAGCTGCTTCTTGCCAGAATGGATAAACCGTCTGCATTTATTACGAAGCATTATAAGCTTTGGACTGTGATTTTCCTGGTGCTTCTGCTTCCGGCTATTTATGGAAACAATCATACAAAGATTTACTATAATATTGCAGAATCCCTTCCAGCCACTTTGGATTGCAACATTGCCAATGATGAGCTGGAGAAAACTTTTGCAGTAGGCAATATCCATATGATCATGATGGATAAGAATATGGACTCCAAGCAGAAACAGCAGATGTTAAATGATATTGATAAGGTTGAGGGTGTGAAGTGGAGTCTGGGTATGAATTCCCTGATCGGACCTACCGTTCCGGAGTCTATGATCCCGGATGATCTGAAGAAGATTTTCAAAGGAGATCAGTATGAGCTTGCATTTGTATGCTCTGAATATGGTTCTGCTACAGATGAGGTAAATGCCCAGCTTGCAGAAATTGATAAAATAGTAAAGAAATACGATAATACTGCAATGGTAATCGGTGAGGCACCGCTTATGAAAGATCTTCAGGATACCACAGATGCCGATCTGGTTCGTGTAAATGTAATCTCCATCGGTGCCATTTTCCTGATCATTATGATTATCTTTAAATCAATTTCCCTTCCGATCATTCTGGTTGCGGTTATTGAGTTTGCGATTTTTGTCAATATGGCCATTCCGTACTATCAGGGAATCAGCCTTCCGTTCGTTGCAAGTATTGTTATTGGTGCCATCCAGCTGGGTGCAACCGTTGACTATGCGATCCTGATGACTACCCGTTATCAGAGAGAGAGACAGCACGGCAAGAATAAGATGGAAGCCATCAGTATTGCCCACAAGACCAGCATGCCGTCCATTATCAGCAGCGGTCTCAGCTTCTTCGCAGCAACCTTCGGTGTTTCCTGTTATTCACAGGTTGAGATGATCGGTTCTATTTGTACACTGCTTGCCCGTGGTGCAATCATCAGTATGGTAGTTGTACTGTTTATCTTACCGGCCATGTTTATGATCTTCGATAAACTGATCTGTGTTACATCGATTGGTTTCCTTGGAGATAAAAAGGCAGCCAAAGCGAAATAAAACATAATCAGACGGTCTGGGAGTGCTGCTTTCGTGCAGAACAGCCGGCTTTGGAAGAAATCCGTTACGGTTCGCTCCGTGACAAGTAACACGCTTCGCGATGCATAGAAATCCTGCTTCAGCAAAATGAGGCAGGATTTTTTTGTTGAATAAAGGAGAAGAAAACGTTATAATTGTGTTGCATTTTAGAGCCTGTTTGAAAATAGATTCCCGCAAATTGTGACGCACATTTTGCAGAATGCCTTTTTCAAATACGTTTTAGGAAATGGAGTGATTTGTACATGACACTAGAAGAAATCCTTGCCCAGGTGCAAATGGGAGGACTTTCTCCGGAAGCAGCAGGGAAGCTGATTCGACAGGATGGTTACAAGGAAATGGATTATGCCAAGCTGGATACGGGGAGAAAAGCCCGTACTGGTTTCGCAGAGGTGATTTACTGCTGCAATAAGGCAGATGCCCATTTGCTGAAAATATTTGAACGTTTATATATGGAAGAGGGAGAAGTACTTGGAACAAGGGCTTCCCAGGCACAGTATGAGCTGGTGAAGGAGAAGTTTCCAGAAGTTCAGTATGACCCTGTTTCCAGAATCCTGAAAATAGAGAAGCCAGATAAGGTTCATGAGGGAAAGGTGGCTGTCTGTACTGCAGGCACTGCAGATATTCCAGTGGCCGAGGAAGCAGCACAGACTGCAGAATATTTTGGAACTCACGTGGAACGGATTTATGATGTTGGTGTAAGTGGAATGCACAGGCTGTTTTCCAGGCTGGAGATCATTCAGGATGCTAATTGTGTTGTGGCTGTGGCTGGCATGGAGGGCGCTCTTGCCAGCGTTATGGGAGGCCTTGTGAGCAGACCAGTGATCGCAGTGCCTACGTCTGTGGGATATGGAGCGAATTTCCATGGATTATCAGCACTTCTGACCATGATCAATTCCTGTGCCAATGGAATTGCCACAGTGAATATTGACAACGGATATGGAGCCGGATATCTGGCAACGCAGATGAACCGGCTGGCGCTTGGTAAGTAAGAGACAAAGCTAGAGTTTGTTTGAAAATCAAACATGCTCTAGCGCGTGTCTGAAAAGCAATTTGATAAATTTGTAACGAGGAGAATTATGGGAAAAACATTATATCTGGAGTGTTATTCCGGAATCAGTGGCGATATGACAGTGGCAGCCCTGCTGGATCTGGGAGCAGATCAGAAGGTGCTGGAGGATGTACTTGAAAGTCTTCCAGTGCAGGGATTTGAGATAAAAGTAAATCGGGTGATGAAATCCGGGATTGATGCCTGTGATTTCGATGTAATTCTGAACGAAGAGATAGATGGACATGATCATGATATGGAGTATCTGCATGGACATGATCACAGTCATAAGCATGGGGCAGAAGAACATAATCACCAGTATGAGCATAGCCATGAGGCAGCAGAAAAGAATGTGGCAGTACATGGACATAATCATGGAGATGAAACAGCAGCACATACTCACGAGTACCATCGTCATCACAAACACCGCGGCATGAACGAAATCCGTCAGATACTTGATGACACAAAGATGACTGACAGCGCCAGAGGTATTGCCCTTAAAATTTTTCAGATTCTGGCAAAGGCAGAAGCAAAAGCCCACAATGTTCCGGTGGAAGAGGTGCACTTTCACGAAGTTGGAGCTGTGGATTCCATTGTAGATATTTTGTCCGTGGCAGTCTGCCTGGACAATCTTGGAATTACAGAGGTCATTGTACCTGTATTATGCGAAGGAATGGGTACAGTCCGCTGCCAGCATGGCATTTTACCAGTTCCGGTTCCAGCGGTAACCCATATTGTACAGCAGTGTAGCCTGGATCTGCGGATCACTCAGGTACAGGGCGAGCTGGTAACTCCTACAGGAGCGGCAATTGTGGCAGCAGTTCGTACTTCCTGCAAATTACCGGAGACCTTTGCAATTGAGAAAACAGGTATCGGAGCCGGTAAGAGGACTTATGAGTGC
>ENA-UONV01003084-UONV01003084.1-human-gut-metagenome-genome-assembly--contig:-CS4-NODE-3084-length-11563-cov-3.891641_pt1 | contig 11563 bp, 8 predicted proteins | sample MGYA00242461_ERZ724008 | MGnify/ENA metagenome assembly ERZ724008 | reverse complement strand
AATTCTGAATATAATAACAGCGGCATCCGTGGATGCCGCTGCTGATTGAGACCGATATTCTAGACCCGACGGACACGTTTGACCAGCGGGATGATCGCCACGGCGACGGCCGAGCCGATGAGCGCGGTGACGAGCTGCGGCCACGAGAACATCGTCGAGAAGGTTGCAACCATTTTTTCCGGCATGGTCAGAACGCGGCAGAGAAGCTGTACGACCAGCAGGTACAGCGCGAGGAACTTTGCAGCCGAGGCGCACACAATCCCCAACACGCTGCGCAGAACGTCCTGCTTTTTTCGCAGGATCAGCCACAGCACCAGCACGAGCACGGCGTTGCCGACGGCGATGGCCGGAACGACTGCCATGTTCTTCGGCCCGATGTTCAAAAGGAACGCCATGAAGGGCGACACGAGCGCGACAGCGAGGCCGCCCTCCCAGCCGACGACCAGTGCGGCCACGGCCAGAATGCAGTTGACGCAGCTTCCGGTCACAAACTGCCCGAGGCTTTTCGTCGCCCATTGCAGGACGATGAGAAGCGCCAGCAGCACGGCGGTATAGGTGATTTTTCTGGTGGTGTTCATCAATCAATCAACTCGCTTCCTGTTTCACTGTAGCGGCTGTCCAGCGGGCTTGCCTTGTCAGCCTCTTTCTGATACTGCCCGACGACGCGCGAGGCCAGATCCACCGGCAGCAGTGTGCCCGCACCGGCGATGCAGCCGCCCGGGCAGGCCATACCCTCGAGCAGGTATCCGTTGTACTTTCCGGCCTTGGCCAGTGCGACAAGCTGACGGCATTCCCGCAGACCCTCAGCCTTGGCGGTTTTCAGCTCACGCGCGGGGGCAATTTTAGAGATGACACCGACCACCGCGCCCGCAACGCCGCCAGAGACGGCGAAGCCGCGTCCGGCCGCGGTGCCCTCGTGCAGCTCCTCACCCGCGGCGATGGTGGCAAAGTCGATGTTTTTCGCCTCGAACATGCCCATCAGCTCCTCAAAGGTCAGGACGAAATCCACGTCGCTGCGGATGTTTGTGCGCATGGCCTCGAGCTTCTTGGCCGCACAGGGACCGACGAAAACGACCTTGCAGCCGGGGTGCTCCTTCTTTTGCAGCCGTGCGGTGAAAACCATGGGCGTGAGCGTCATGGAGATGTTTTTGGCCTGATCGGGATAGAGCTTGTAGACCATGGAATGCCACGCCGGGCAGCAGGAGGTCGCCATGTAGGGCTGTTCCTCCGGTACTTTTTCCAGGAAGTCCTTTGCTTCCTCCATGGTACAGATGTCCGCACCCACGGCGACCTCCACAACGCCCGCGAAGCCCAGCGCCTTCATGGCGGCCGTGAACTTTTCCGGTGTGGAGTGCTTGCCAAACTGGCCGATGAAGGCCGGCGCAACGATGGCGATGACCTTGTCGCCCTCCATGATGGAGCGCACGACCTGATAGATCTGCCCCTTGTCCACGATTGCGCCGAAGGGACAGTTGACAAGGCACTGGCCGCAGGCCACGCAGCGCTCCTGATCGATCACTGCACGCCCGTTGGCGTCCTTTTTGATCGCGTCCATGCCGCACACGGACTGGCAGGGACTTTCGATCAGCGTGATGGCATGGTACGGGCAGGCCTTCGAGCAGCGGCCGCACTTGATGCAGGCCTTTTGGTCGATGCAGCTTTTGCCGTTGACAAAACGGATGGCGTCTTTCGGGCAGACCTGATGGCAGGAAGCTGCAAGACAGTTCTGGCACAGCTCCGTTACACGGTACTGCTTCGACGGGCAGGCGTGGCAGGCATAGGGGATGATGTTGATGAGCGGCGGCTCATAATACTGCTCTGCAATGGCAGCGTGATCCATGCCCTCGGTCAGGAGCGTGCGCTGCTGCACGGGCTGCACGGAAAGACCCATGGCCAGACGGATGCGCTCCCCCGCGATGGCACGCTCGAGAAAGATGGACTCGCGGTGCAGCGGGTTTTCGCCGGGACCGATGACGTAGGGCAGATCCTCGGCCTTGGAGTAGTCGCTGCTTTCATAAGCCATGCGTGCGACCTCGGTAAAGACCTTTTTACGGATGTCGGTGATAAGTGACGGGATTCCTCGCATGATATGCTCCTTGGTACTCAAAAATTTACTTCATTCTATCACAGCACGGCGCGCGGCGCAAGCCTTTATTCCTCTGTAATGCGGTAGTAGGCCCAACGGTCGAGCTGTCTGCAAGCGTCTGCTGCGCGGGTGTGAGCGCTGCACCGTGGGAAAAGACGGGAAGCTCCGCCATTGCGTCTGTTAATGCGTCAAAATACGTGTCGCTCCCGGAAAGACCGGCGAGGTCGTAGACAGCCGCGCCCAGATAATTTGCATCCATGCGTGCAGGCAGCGTGGGCAGCGAACCGGTGAAGGCACGGTTTGTCCAGACGAGATAGGGAACTTCGAAGGCTGCAAGGCCATCCGTCGAAATACCCAGCGCGTCATAGACGCTGCCGAGTGCGGGACGGTGATCTCCGAAGAAGACCAGAATCGTCGGTTTGTCCACGCCGTCCAGGTAGGCTGCAAGCTGCGTGAGCATCTCGCAGGAGTCGCGCACGCCCTGCAAGTAGACCGACAGCGTCTCGCTTTCCGCCTCCGTGAGAGGAACGGAGACCTGCGCGGGCGGGACTTCGCCGTACTTTTGCGCAGTGTATGCCTGATGGTTCTGGATCGTGACCGAAAAAGCGAAAACCGGCGTGTCCTGCTGCAAGCGTGCGTCCAGCTCTGCGGTCAGAACGCGCAGAAAGGCGGCATCCGAGACGGTCGGCCCCTTGTAGTCCCCGGCAGCGAAAGCGTCCTCAAAAATGCAGTCGTCTATCCCGAGAAAGGGGTACACGCTCTCACGGTTATAGTACCACGCGTAGCCCGGATGCAGGAAAAAACGTTCGTAGCCCGCGCGGGCGAAGGCACGCGGCAGACTGTTCAGATTCCTGCGCACGGCGCGGAAAGCCGAGTTGACGCCGAGCTGAGCGGTCTGTATGCCGGTCAGAACGTCAAATTCCGTGTTGGCCGTGCCCGCACCGAAGTTGTTTACGACGAGCTTGCCGCTGACTGCGCGGTCGGACGCTGCAAGTGCATGGAAGCCGCGCAGCGGATCGTCCTCGGGAGAATCGGTAAAAACGCCGGAGTCCGAGAGGTCACTGAATGCTTCACACATAACGAAGATCACGTTCGGCTGCGTTTCGGATACCGTGTAGACCTTCTCGTCGGCCTGCGCCCAGCGCTCAACCTCCTCGGGGAAGTAGTCGACGGGTTTTTGCACGGTATAGCGGCCATAGTTTGCCAGAAAACAGTAGGGAAACCCGCAGCTTTCGTAGGTCAGCGGGACATTCGCACGATCGACCTCGGGCAGCAGACGTGCGTAGAGTGCGTCGCTTGTGTAAATGCAGGAGACGCTCAGGACAAAGGCCAACGCTGCAGCCGCCGCCCCGACCAGACGGAAGGGGAGCTTCAGCCTCGGACAGCGGAGGAACAGCCCGCCCGCCGCGACCATGAGCACGGCAAGCAGGAGGGCAGCCAAAACGGGAAAATGCAGGTCAAGCGCGTATTCCTGCGTGGCCGTCAGCGCCTCGCGCAGAAGCGTGAGGTCGGCGGGAACAAGCGGGTCGTTGCGGCAGCCGGTTTTGATTAAGTTTACATAAGACAGGAAACAGACGAGCAGTCCCGCGCCCGAGGCCGCATAGAAGGGATTCCCGCACAGCAGCCAGAGAAAGACCGTCAGCAGCAGAGCGGGCAGGAAATTCAGAAGGATCAGGAGCGGCTCACGCGCAAAGTTTCCCAGCAGTGCGGGAAAGCTGCCCGGCTGTATCGCCAGCGCAGCCAATGTGAAGCCCAGTGCGCCTGCAACGGCCACGCCTGCCGCCGCCCAAACGGAAAGCCGGATTCTTTTTCGCATGCGAGCACCTCCTTTTTTGACCATCATACCACCGTACCGGCGGATTTTCAATTGATTTCTCCGCGCGAATGCGCTAAGATAAAAGAAAAAGGAGGAGGTTTCCATGAAGGTTTTACTCTTTAACGGCAGCCCGAACCGCGCGGGCTGCACCTACACCGCGCTGCACGAGGTGGCGCAGCAGCTTCATAAGCATGGCATCGAGACGGAGATCTTTCAGGTCGGCGCAAAGCCCGTTGCGGGCTGCATCGGCTGCGGCAAGTGCGCAGGCGGCGCGGGCTGCATCTTTGACGACGGTGTGAACGAGCTGGCTGCACGGCTGGACGAATTTGACGCGATGGTCGTCGGCTCTCCGGTCTATTACGCAGGCCCGAGCGGACAGTGCACGGCTTTCCTCGACCGTCTGTTTTACAGCGCCTCCGGCAAGTTGCGCGGCAAGCCCGGTGCGGCGGTCGTGTCCTGCCGGCGCGGCGGCGCAAGTGCGAGCTATGACCGCCTCTTGAAATACTTCGGCATCAATTCCATGCCCATCGTGACCTCGCAGTACTGGAATCAGGTGCACGGCAACCGTCCGGAGGAGGTTCTGAAGGACGAGGAGGGCTTGCAGACCATGCGCACGCTGGCCGAGAATCTGGCGTGGCTGCTCAAGTGCATCGAGGCCGGACGAAACTCGCTATGGACAAAATCCATAGCGAGTTTTTTATATCTGTCTATTGGTTCTGCGGGAGGCCAAAGCTCACGGCAATGGCAGTGTCCACACGGTTCATCATGCTCTCGTCCACATGTCCCATGTGCTCGCGCAGACGGCGCTTGTCGATGGTGCGGATCTGCTCGAGCAGCACCACCGAGTCCTTCGTCAGCCCGACCGCATGGCCGGACAGCTCGATGTGCGTGGGCAGCTTTGCTTTGTTGGTCTGGCTGGTGATCGCCGCGGCAATGACCGTCGGGGAATGCTTGTTGCCCATGTCGTTCTGCACGATGAGCACGGGACGCGTCCCGCCCTGCTCGCTTCCGACAACGGGGCTCAGGTCGGCGTAGAAAATGTCGCCTCTCTTAACGGTTGTATCCATTCGCTTCACGCTCCGTGAAATCAGTCTTTGCCGCCACACAGGATTCCTATGTAACGACAAGGATATTCTCCCACGCAAACGCGGAAATTATACGCCGGGAACTCCCTTCCATTCTATGCCGGTCAGACGATATATTGCAAAATCTCCGTCTGATTCTCTCCGTCGAGATAGATGCGTGGAATGCGCTTGTTGATGCCGCAGAGAACCTCATACGAGATCGTTCCGAGCTGATCTGCCAGCGCGTCGACCGAAATGGCCTCGCTGCCGTCATCGCCAAAGACCGTCACGACGTCTCCGACCTTGGCTTCCGGCACGCTCGTGATGTCCACCATGCACATATCCATGCAGATGCGGCCGACCTGCGGCACTCGCTTGCCGTGCAGCAGGAAGGAAATGCTGCCCGAGAAGCTGCGCGAAAGGCCGTCGGCGTAGCCAATGCCGATGACTGCGATGCGCTGATGGCCGGTCGTGGTATAGGTACGGCCGTAGCTGACGGAAATGCCCGGTTCGTAGTTACGGATCTGGAAGATCGTCGTGCGCAGAGACATCACCGGCCGCAGCGAGATTTTACCTGCGACGTCCGGCGAGGGCAGCACGCCATAGGTCGCAATGCCGGGGCGCACCATGTCCAGCGCGTATTCGGGATAGAGAATGCTCGCGCCGCTGTTGCAGCAGTGGCGGATCTCCGGCGCGATACCGCAGCCCTTCATGGCAGAGAGCATTTGCATAAAGCGCTCAAATTGCAGCCGCGTGAAGGCGACGTCCTCCGGCGCGGTCGAATCGGCCACGGGGAAGTGCATGAACACACCCTCGATGAGAAGATGCTCAAGCTGCGCGACCTGCTTTAATTCGTCCAGCGTTTTTTCGTCGTCATAGGCGAAAAAGCCGAGACGCGACATGCCGGTGTCCAGCTTCAGGTGGATGCGCAGACGGCGGCCGGTTCCGGACAGACGGTCGTTGAGCCGTTTGGCGTATTCGAGACTGTGGACCTCCTGCCGAAGATTCATTCCCGCAAGATCCAGCGCATAGAAGGGCGGCGTGTAGCCGAGGATCAGCACAGGTCCGCGAATGCCGCCGCGGCGAAGCTGCAGGGCCTCCTCGATGTTTGACACGGCGAGATATTCCGCGCCCAGCTCGTTTAGGTGACGGCTGACAGGTACGGCGCCGTGGCCGTAGGCATCGGCCTTGACCACGCCGAGAAAACGGCAGGTCTTGGGCAGCTTCGTGCGAAGCTGCGTATAGTTATAGTTCAGATTGTCCAGCGAAATATCCGCCCAGGTTCTCTTTAAGTAATCCATGACTCATCATCCGTTATTGTAATTGAAATTCCGTGATCTGTATTTTGAGGATACGCTGACCATTATAGCACACTTCCGCGCAAATTGGTACCGCATTTTCAAACCAGGTATCCACAAAAAGACGTTTCTCGTCAAAACCGCGCTCGTAGGTTGCGCGGTAGCGCGCATCCTCGTATCCGGCGGAGAAAATATACTGCCGCAGCCAGCAGTCGGCGGCGATTGCGGGCGCGGCGGCGGGCACGACGTTGCCATTGGCCAAAAGGCCGAAATCCAGCGCCATGCCGTCATAGGTGAGCTTTCCCGTGTCGGCCGTGACCGTCGCCGTGATGCCGGAGATGCGTTCCGGCTCCGTTACGGTCAGGCGCACCGTGCCCTCGTTGTCCACGGCGCAGTCCATGGCGAATTGTACCGCCGTCTCGCCGAGGTCGGCCGTAACGTCCGCGTGAAAGGTGCAGCCGCTCTGCGTGAGCTTCGCGCGGAACTCGATGGCAGGGGAGAGAGGCTCCTCCTGCGTGCCGCAGGCCGCGAGGATACCTATTATAAATACAAAAACGATCAAAAAAGCCGCAAGACGCCGCAAGAGACCACACCCTTATTTCAGTAGTCGCGGCAGCTCCTGCAAAAGATCCGACGGGAGCAGCCCGAACTCTCCCAAGCGCCTTGCGCACCGGTCACCCGCGGCGCCGTGCAGCCACGCACCCGCGGCCGCAGCCTGCACAGGCGTCAAGCCCTGCCCGAGCAGGGAGACGATCACGCCTGCGAGAACGTCGCCGCTGCCGCCCGTGGCCATGCCGGGGTTGCCTACGCAGTTGACATAACATCTGCCTGTGCCATAGATCACTGTCCGGTGTCCCTTGAGCAGTACCGTCGCGCCGGTTTGAAGTGAGAGTTCGCGGGCTGCCTGAAGCCGGTTTTCACCCACGGGCTTTCCGGCAAGACGGGCAAATTCGCCGTCGTGGGGCGTGAGGATCACGGGACAGGCTGCGCCGCGCAGTACATCTATATGACCTTGCAGCACGTTTATGCCATCTGCATCGAGTACGACGGGACATTTTGCGTGCGCCAGCACGGCCTGCACCGCCGCATGCGTGCCCTCGCTTCTCCCGAGGCCGCAGCCGATCAGGCAGGCGTCGCACTGCGCCAGCCTGCGCAGAATCTCCGGCACGGCGCGCTCTGCAAGCATGCCGTCCTGTGCGGGCAGGGGAAAGACGACCGGCTCGTCCAGTTTGGCTGCGACGATGGGATAGACCGTCTCCGGAACCCCCAGATACACCAGCCCCGCGCCCGTGCGCAGTGCACCCCTTGCCGCCAGCGCGGGCGCACCGGTAAAGCCCGTTGCGCCGCACAGCAGCAGGAGCTTTCCAAAATCGCCCTTGTGCGCATTACGCGGACGGGTGGGGAGCCAGCGCCGGATGTCGGCTGCGCTGACGCGGTGCAGGGGTGCAGATACACGTATTACTGCCATGATAAAACCTCTTTGTATTTTTTAAACAAAAATTCGCAAAAATACTTGACAAATTTATCTAAGTTTGCTATACTGAGCGTGGACAGAGCAGAGACCAATTCCTAAGGATGCAAGCGCAGGACGCGATTATTTTTCGAGTGAGGTTTTCTCCGCACCAGCTTCTCCTTTCGTTTCCCCCTGTTCGGTTCGCCGTCAATCGACTGCGCCGCTCCCGGTGTGCTGCACCGGGAGCGTGTTTTTGTGCTCCCATCATAGCCCTTGCGGGAAAAATAGTCAAGTTTTTTGATGAATTACTTGCATCTTTCCCCTGCGTGTGTTAAAATAACGCTGCAATATTGAAAAGAGCTTTGACCGGGCCGCCGACTGCGATTTTCGGCTGACAGAGAGGACGGATCTGCTGAAACCGTCCGCCGCAGCGCAGTGCAGGCTTTCTCCCGCGAGCTTCCGGCTGAACCGAGACCTCTCGCAGTAGGCATGGACGGGTCGCTCCGTTATCGGCATAAGTGCGCTGTGCTAGCAGCGAATTGCGGGTGGTACCGCGGAAGTTTGGTCTTTCGTCCCCAGTTGGACGGAGGACTTTTTTACTGTCATTTTCATATGAAGGAGATCAGGTATGAGAGAAGAACTAGAAAGAATCCGCACACAAACGCTTGCGGACATTCATTCTGCGCTGGACAACCTCTCCCTCGATGCCGTGCGCGTGCGCGTGCTGGGCAAAAAGGGTGAGCTGACCGCGCTTTTGAAGCAGATGGGCAAGCTCTCGCCCGAGGAGCGACCCGTCATGGGTCAGCTTGCCAACAGCGTGCGCACCGCGCTGGAGGAAAAGCTCGAGCAGCGCAAGAGTGAGCTTGCCGCCGCCGAGCTGGATGCGAAGCTTGCGGCCGAGGCCGTGGACGTGACCATTCCCGGCAAGGAGATCGAGATGGGTCATCAGCATCCCATGAACAAGGTTTTGCAGGAGGTCAAGGAGATCTTCATCGGCATGGGCTATCAGATCGTGGACGGCCCGGAGGTCGAGGAGGCCGCCTATAACTTTACAAAGCTGAACATCGAGGAGGGACATCCCTCCCGCGACCGTTCGGACACCTTCTATTTCGACGATAACGACGAGGTGCTGCTGCGCACGCAGACCAGCCCCATGCAGATCCGCGTGATGGAGAACCAGAAGCCGCCCATCCGCATTCTTGCTCCCGGCCGCGTGTTCCGCAAGGACGAGGCGGATGCGACGCATTCGCCCATGTTCCACCAGATCGAAGGTCTGGTCGTGGATGAGGGCATTACCATGGGTGACCTCAAAGGCGCACTGGAGACGCTGATTAAGCGCCTTTACGGCGAGGACGCCGTCGTGCGCTTCCGTCCGCACCATTTCCCCTTCACCGAGCCGAGCTGCGAGGTCGATATGCAGTGCTTCAAGTGCCATGGCACGGGCGAGACGGACGGCCAGGTCTGCTCCACCTGCCACGGCGAGGGCTGGATCGAGCTGCTGGGCGCGGGCATGGTGCATCCGAAGGTGCTCGAGGGCTGCGGCATCGATTCCAAGAAGTATTCCGGCTTTGCCTTCGGCATCGGCCTTGAGCGTATGGCCATGGGCCGCCTGCGCTTCAATGACCTTCGCCTGATTTTCGACAACGACATCCGTTTCCTGTCTCAATTCTAAGGAGGTGCAGCAATGAAGTTAAACAGAAAATGGCTCAACGAAGAATTTGTTGACCTCTCAAACGTTTCCGACAAGGAATTTGTCGAGACCCTGACCGTCGCCGGCCAGAAGGTCGAGACCTATGAGCGCATGGATGCCGAGATCAAAAACGTGGTCGTCGGCAAGGTGCTCTCCATCGTGCGTCACACCAATTCCGACCACATGTGGGTGTGCCAGATAGATGTGGGCGGGGACGAGCCTGTGCAGATCGTCACCGGCGCGCAGAACGTGCACGAGGGCGATCTTGTGCCCGCCGCACTGCACAATTCCTATCTGCCCGGCGGCATTCACATCACCAAGGGCAAGCTGCGCGGCGAGCCGTCGAACGGCATGCTGTGCTCCCTGAAGGAGCTGGGCCTGACGCTCAACGACTTCCCCTATGCCATCGAGGACGGCATCTGGATCTTGCAGGAGGACTGCAAGCCCGGCGATGACATCAACAAGGTCATCGGCAACGATGACACCGTTGTGGATTTTGAAATTACGAATAACCGCCCGGACTGCTATTCCGTCATCGGCCTTGCACGCGAGGCGGCTGCGGCCTTTGATAAGCCCATGAAGCACCACGAGCCGGTCGTGCGCGGCGGTGCGGAGGGCGACCTCTCTGCGCTTTTGGATGTGGAGGTCCCGGCCGAAAAGCTCTGCCGCCGCTACACCGCACGCATGGTGCGTAACGTCAAGATTGCGCCCTCGCCCAAGTGGCTGCGCCAGCGCCTGCGCGCGAACGGTGTGCGCCCGATCAACAACATCGTGGACATCACCAACTATGTTATGCTCGAGTATGGCCAGCCCATGCACGCCTTTGACTACCGCTACGTCGGCTCCGGCAGGATCGTCGTGCGCGAAAGCGTCGAGGGCGAGAGCCTGACCACGCTCGACGGCACGGTGCGACCTCTTAAGCCCGGTATGCTGGTCATCGCGGACGGCGAGAAGCCCATCGGCCTTGCGGGCATCATGGGAGGAGAAAACAGCGAGATCGTTGCGGACACCACGGATGTCGTGTTCGAGTCCGCGAACTTCGACGGCACCTCCATCCGCCAGACCGCTCTGGCGCTGGGTATGCGCACCGAAGCCTCCGGCAAGTTTGAGAAGCGTCTTGACCCCATGATGACCGTCCCCGCCGTGCAGCGCGCCTGTGAGCTTGTGGAAATGCTGGGCTGCGGCAACGTGCTGAACGGCACCATCGACGTCATCAACTATGTTCCCGAGGAAAAAACGCTGCCTCTGGAGCCGGAGAAGATCAACCGTCTGCTGGGTACCAATATCTCCAAGGAGGACATGGTCAAGTACCTGAACCGGCTGGAAATCCCCGTGGAGGGCGACACCATTCTGGTTCCCTCCTTCCGTCCCGACCTGAACCTGATGGCGGATATCGCCGAGGAAGTGGGTCGTTCCTACGGCTACAACGAGATTCCCACCACCGCCTTCAAGACCTCTACCCAGGGCGGCTATTCCCCCGTGATGAAGCTGGAAGCCAAGGCCGGAACCCTGTGCCGCGCCATGGGCTACAGTGAGATCATCACCTATTCCTTCGTCTCCCCCACTGTTTTCGACCAGATCCGGCTGCCCGCCGATTCTCCCCTGCGCAACGCTCTGCGCATCCAGAATCCTCTGGGCGAGGACACCTCCATCATGCGCACCATCGCCCTGCCCTCCATGCTGGAAATCCTCTCCCGGAACAACGCCTACCATAACAAGGCCGTGAAGCTCTACGAGCTGGCAAAGATCTACCTGCCTGTAGCCGGTCAGCCTCTGCCCCAGGAGCCGAAGATGCTGGTTCTCGGCACCTACGGCGCGGGCGAGACCTTCTTCACCCTGAAGGGCGAGCTGGAAGCCGTCTTCACCGGTCTGCGGCTGAAGAAAGCGGAATACACCGCCGTGAAGGACAACCCCAGCTACCATCCCGGCCGCTGCGCCAAGGTGAGCATCGACGGCGTGGACGTGGGCGTGATGGGTCAGGTGCATCCTCTGGTGGCTGCCAACTACGGCATCGACGCCGACGTTTACTGCGCCGAGATCGATTTCACCAAGCTGTTCGATATGCAGCTGCCCGACGCCACCTATACCCCCCTGCCCAAGTATCCCACCGTGTCCCGTGACCTGAGCCTTGTCTGCTCTGAGGATGTCACCGTCGC
>ENA-UONV01003083-UONV01003083.1-human-gut-metagenome-genome-assembly--contig:-CS4-NODE-3083-length-11566-cov-3.981148_pt1 | contig 11566 bp, 8 predicted proteins | sample MGYA00242461_ERZ724008 | MGnify/ENA metagenome assembly ERZ724008 | reverse complement strand
TTAAAGAGAGAACGATTTTTCCGGCTGCAAAGGTACAAAAAAGCATGGTTAAAGCGTACTGTTTCAAATGATTTATGTACTTTTGCCACGCTTTAAAAAAACAAAAAACAAGAAATATGGACGATTCAAACCCACGAACGTGCAATAGTATTTATAATTAAAGCGAACGGAGACGTTGCTCGCAATGCCTCGGTTCGTCCCTAAAGAAAGGAGGCCATTACGATGAGAACGTATCTTTACTCTGAAGCCGGCTTTATGGAAAAGCCACAATGGATGCCCAATAGCTGGGTAAACGTTGAATGTCCCGATGACAATGATTTTGACTTTCTCACTCAGGAACTGAAAGTTCCCGAATCATTTTTAGAAGATATAGCCGATGCGGACGAACGCCCGCGTACGGAAACAGAAGGTAACTGGTTGCTCACCATTCTGCGTATTCCTATGCAGAGCAGTCAGCACGGCATTCCTTTTATCACTGTGCCCATAGGTATCATTACCAATAATGAGATTATCGTATCGGTATGTTACCACAAAACCGAACTTATTTCTGACTTCATCCAGCATACACGGCGCAAAAGTATCGTAGTCAACAATAAACTGGATTTAATTCTGCGGATGATTTATTCTTCTGCTGTCTGGTTTTTGAAGTATCTGAAACAAATCAATAATGACGTTGCCAATGCGGAAAAAGAACTGGAAAAGAGTATCCGCAACGAAGACTTGCTTCGTCTGATGAAGTTGCAGAAGACTCTTGTCTACTTCAATACTTCCATCCGTGGTAATGAAGTGATGATCGGCCGCTTGAAAAACATCTTTCAGGACACTGATTATCTGGACATGGAACTATTGGAAGATGTAATCATTGAATTAAAGCAGGCATACAATACTGTAAATATCTACAGTGACATTCTTACTGGAACGATGGATGCTTTTGCTTCTATTATCTCCAATAACGTCAACGCTATCATGAAACGCATGACGAGCCTTTCCATCACGCTTATGATACCCACACTGATAGCCAGCTTCTATGGTATGAATGTGGATATTCATCTGGAAGGTTTTCCATATGCTTTCATATTCATTATCCTAATCTCCGTAATACTGTCGGCAGGTACATTTATCTGGTTCAGGAAGATTAAGTGGTTCTAAAATAAGCTGCTATTATTGCAGTTATTTGCTGATTGTTTGTCTTGATTTATCAACGTCAGAACATCCTTTTGCAACTATTTGATTATCAGATTACTATAATAGTCCTATCTCAGTACGGAACTGAGGTACCCTAAGTATGATACAGAGGTACCCTAAGTATCATACTGAGATAGGCTAAGTATACGACTATGTCTCGAATATTAATTGGTTGTAAGCAATTAATATTTATTATAAACCTCAAATATTAACTACAACCCCTTGTCAACTCGTTAACTCGTCAACTTTCCCTCATAACCTACCAGAAATGAGGTAAAGGAAAAAAGAATAATGAATGAAACAAACTTCAGTCTCCTGGAATCGCATTTCACAAATAACATGTATATTTACGCCCAATAAGTCAATGATTACGCCAATTAAGTCAATGAACATGAAAACACAGAGGAATTTAATGCTTGTATGCCTCCTTCTTGCGGCATCGATATCTTATGCGCAATCCGAAACTATCGTTGTAGGAAAGAAGATAGACGGAACTGACTTGAAAGCACAGTGTTACACTTTTCCGCAGCGAGTGGAAACTTTTTCTATGAGCGATAAAGGAGATTACCTCTGTATCAGTTTCCGGGAAACGACTAAAAGCGGTAAGTATCTGAAGAATAAAGGAGAAATTGGGTTTTATGACACCAAGAGTAGCCAACTTCTATGGAAACAAGCGATTGATTTCAGCAAATCAAAAATAACCTGTCTTTCGGAAGGAGTCTTAATATCCGAAATTGGCAGCAAGATATCATTGCTCAGTAAAGAAACAGGGGCAAAGAAATGGGAAGCTGATTTATTTCCGGTATATGTGGATGATTCACTTGGGTTAGTCTTAGGATATAATTCTCCTACATCCAACAAGCTCCGTGCTGTTAGTCTGAAATTCGGTAACGATTTGTGGGAAAACAAAATACCTCATCAATACGGTTGGAATGAGGTTCTTGATCTGGAACATAACAAGCGTTTAATCGTAGCAGACGCATTGCACAAGTTAGATTTCATGACCGGAGAACTACTGACCTATCCGGGAAAACCGGGAGCCCATGATACAAAAGCGGCACTATTACAAGGGCTTGCTGCTGTTGCTGTAGGAGTAGCCGGTGGCGTGGCAACAGGCGGCGCATATTATTATAGCTATGTTCCTATTGCCAATAATACAATCACGGGGCTGACTTCCAACATATTATCTCAAGATTCACTTTATTACTGGGCAGACCGTCAGCACATCTCCTGCGTAGATACAGCCTTCAATGTAGTGTGGCAAACGGAATTTCCTGATGTAAAAGCTTCCCGTTCCAATCTTTTCGTACAAGACGGCAAGTTATTTATGTTGAATTACGGTTTCGGATTACGTGAAGGAACAAGCCCTAAAAAATACGGACGCCCATTCATAGCCTGTTATAATTTACAAAACGGAGAGGAGATTTTCTTCAACCAACTAAGCGTCAAGAAAGACATGATTGAAGATGCCCTGCGAACGGATGATGCACTATACATGTTGTTTGATGACGGATTAGCTTATCAGGAATTGACAGATTCAATAGTGAATATTGTACCTTGGGATACTAAACAATATGGAAAGCTGGAGGCAATGTTGCCCAATACACTCTATGCAGCCAATCAGGATACGACAGCTTTCCAATCACTCGCCTTCAACGGGGAACATTGTCTGGTGTATAATGATCAGGGAGTTATCTATGAAGTAGACAAGGACTTGAATATTGGTAAGACCTACGAACGGGAACGTATCTATAGTCCCAGCATCCAATTAAAGGATTATTTATGCATCGGTAATCGTGGAGACTATTGGTTTATTCACGAAATGGGAATGCCTGTAGCTCATCTTCAAACAAATTTCAAAAAAGGACAGGTGATTGATAATAAGCTGTTACTACTCAATTATAAGAACCAGTTCTTGTTTATTGATCTGGATGAAGCGATTAAATAATCACTTAAAATCAAGTGCTAACTGCCCGTCACCCAACAGATTGAATGTCATGCGGTGATAAGGCGTAGTTCCACGTTCGGCAATAGCTGTGCGGTGTTTCTTTGTAGGATAGCCTTTATTATGATCCCAATCATAATACGGAAAATCTTCGTGAAGCCGGTTCATGTAGTCGTCACGATAGGTTTTGGCAAGTACGGAAGCTGCTGCTATGGAGAGATATTTGCCATCACCTTTAATTACTGTAGTATGCGGAAGATCCTGGTATTTCTTAAAACGGTTGCCATCGATAAGAAGATGTTGCGGACGCATTTTCAATTGATCCACCGCACGGTGCATGGCTAGGAAAGAAGCGTTCAGAATATTAATCTTATCGATTTCTTCGGGAGATACGATACCTACCGCCCACGCCAGTGCTTCTTTCTCAATCACTTCGCGCAAAGCATAACGCTGGTGTTCCGTCAACTGTTTGGAATCATTCAGCAATTCATTCTTGAAATCTTTGGGAAGAATCACGGCAGCAGCATACACAGCACCTGCCAAGCAACCACGACCGGCTTCATCACAACCGGCTTCAATCAGATCTTCATTCAAATAAGGCAATAGCATATAGCATTAATTTAGAGCCACAAAGATAAATCTTTTTGAAAGCAAACCGGACTTTTAAAAGAAAATAATTACATTTGCAGAAACAACAATATACTATGAAGCAAGCACTGTATCTACTATCTACAGTTTTCCTATTAACCACGATCCCCTTACAGGCTCAAGATAACAAACAAGCCCAGACTTTACTGGAGCAAGCTCAAAACGCCCTGTTCAGTAATCCCAAGCAAGCATCATACTATGCAGCCCAGGCGGCTGCCTTATTTCCTGAAGACGAGCCCAATGAAACCCGCGCACAAGCTATGATACTCTATTGCCAAGCTGAACAACTGTTGGGCAACTTCGATTTAAGTATCAAAAATTTATATGATACACAGAGATATATCAATCCGGCAAACAAACGACAAACGGCCCAACTCTATTCACTCATGGGACGTGTATATAGCAAGTTGGGCGATTATAACAAAGGAATAGAACTGAATGATAAAGCAACCTCTATTTTCAAGTCCTTAGGAGATTCGGCCTCGGTGGCAGGATGTTATAATGAGCGTGGAGTCATGCATTACCTACTCGATGAATTTCTGGTAGCTGAAAGATTCCTTCAACGGGCACTGACTATCAACCGTGCCCAACGAAACTTAAAAGAAATTGCTACCAACCTGAATAATTTATGTCTATATCAGGGAGATACAGAAAAGAAACTATCTCTCATCCAGGAAGCCATAGCTATCAATAAAAATTTGGATGCACAATGGTCGTTGGGAGAGAATTACAACAATATGGGCAAACAATATTATTTTGGTGAGCAATACTCCAAAGCTCTGGAAGCTCTGCAAAAGGCCTATGAATATGCCCGCAATATTGGCGCCAAAGAATTGATTTGTGATTATTACGAATATTCATCCTGGGTATATGCTGCCATAGGTGATTATGACCAAGCCTATAAACGGCTCAGTCAAATGTATGCTTTAAGCAAGGAACTACAAAGTAGCAACAAGCTACGCAATATTGAGCAGGAAATCTCTTATAAAAGATATCAGGATCAGAAATATGCTACCGAAATGCAGGAACAAACCTATAAGATAGAACTACTGAAGCGTAATCTATGGCTTTTGGGCAGTATACTTGTTCTTGGCTTAGCCTTCAGTATATTCTTATATAAATGGTATAAACGCAGAAAAGGTCTTCAGCTGGTAGAAGCCCGTTATCAGTTGGAACTGTCACAACGAGAAATATCCGAATTGAAACTGCACCAACAGGAATTGGAATTGCAAAATGTACAGAGTGCCCTGGACAACAGTCAACAGGAAGTAACCAGCTTTGCCGTATTTCTCAGAAGCCGTAATGAATTGCTGGATAAAATACGAGAGATGATTAAGGAAGGGTATAGAATGGATAATCAAGCGCTTGTTCCCCACTTAAAGAAAGTAAATGCTTTTATCAGTCAATATCAAAGCGGAGATAAAACGAATAATACATTGCTGCTAAATATTGAAGAAAAGAATAAAGAATTCATTGAAAGACTTATTCTAAAACACCCCGAACTAACGCAAGGTGAAAAATACCTGGCAACCTTATTGCGCGTGAACTTATCTACCAAAGAGATCTCCATGATCACTGGCACCAATCCCAAGACCATCAATATGAATCGTTACCGATTGCGCAAAGCTTTAAATCTATCTACGGAAGAAGACTTGGTAAAGTATTTGCAAGCCTTTTAATATCTTCTTTTAGAATAAATGGATTGTAGATATATAGTTCCTCACTACATATCTATAATTCAACAATTTACAAAATACTTTGTAGACTAAAAAAGTATGCAAATCAACCATTTTGTAGATATTTTATAGATACTCTTTCATAGGAATACTCCTAATACAATTCTTTCTTTGCCATGTGAAAAACAATTTTATAAACCTTAAAAACTATCACACATGGGTAAAATTAAAAAGTATTCCCTGATGCAAAGAGTCATCTTACTCACCTTGCTCTTTGTATGTTTGGTACCGCTAAGCTCTTTAGCACAAACCATTCAATTAACCGGTACAGTAACTGATACCAAAGGAGAAACCCTCATTGGTGCCAGTGTTTTGGAAAAAGGTACAACTAATGGTTGCATTACCGACATTGACGGTAACTTCACCTTAACAGTTGCTCCTAATGCGACAATGGTAATCTCTTATGTGGGTTATGTAGCTCAAGAAGTTCCGTTGAAAGGTCAGAAAGTATTGAACGTAACTTTGAAAGATGACACCGAAATGCTGGATGAGGTTGTTGTAGTAGGTTATGGAACAATGAAGAAAAGTGATATGACCGGAGCTATTTCTTCCGTAAAATCAGAAGATTTAATGAAGCGCGCCACTACCAGTGCTACCGAGGCACTGCAAGGTAAAATTGCCGGTGTAAGCGTATTAAAATCCGGTGGTAATGCTGGTGCAAGCATTTCTGTGAAAATCCGTGGTATCAAAACAATGGGAGACAACGAACCTCTTTACATCATCGACGGATATCCCGGTGACATCAATACCATCAATCCGCAGGATATTGAATCCATGGAAATCCTGAAAGACGGCGCAGCCGCTGCAATCTATGGTTCGGTAGCTGCTAATGGCGTTGTAATTGTTAGCACAAAGAATGGTAAAGCAGGTGAAATGAAGATTTCATTCAATACCTACATGACTGTTAATAACGTGGCTAAAAAGTTTGAAATGCTGGATAGTGAAGGGTATTTAAAAGTTCATAATATGATGTATGACAATGCAAGCAGAAAAAAGCCCGGTTATCTAACATTCACAAATTCGGATGGAAGTATTAAGAATCCGACAGGAGCTGACACCGATTGGCAGGACGAAATGTTACGCACCGGAATAGCACAAAACTATTATGTAAACGTAAATGGCGGTAGTGAAAATGCAAAATTTTCCATTTCTTTCGGTCATGCTGATGAAAAAGGTATTTTCAGAGGAAACTCATATATTCAGGACAATGCACGATTGAAAGTGAATGCACGCAAATATATTTTTGAATTCGATGCGGGTTTAAACTTTAAAGCAACGCAGAGCAAGCAACCACAATATTCTTTAAAGGAGATGTATTCTATCTCCCCGTTAGTGCCTGTTTATGATGAAAGTCAAGAATATGGGTATGGACTGACAAACATGTCCGTAGGCGATGTAAAGATGCAATTCCCTACAAACCGTAATGTCATGGCAGATGACCATTACAAAAACAGGAAAGACAATGGATATAGTATAACCGGCAATATCGGTCTAACCATGAAATTTGCTCCCTGGCTAACATTTAAAACTACTTATACATACGACGGTTATTATGCCAATACCAAATATCATCGTGCAAAATATGTAGCCAGTGCGCAAGAACCCAGCTTATACCCTTATAACTACGAAGCTAATTCTTACTGGTATCAACAGACTTTCGAAAATGCGTTAACATTTATGAAAGATTTCGGCAAACACTCTGTTACTGTCATGGCCGGTAGTTCTATCATCGCTACCCGCAAGGATCAAAGTACGGTAGACGTAGAAGGAAAAAGAACCAAATATGAAGTTATTGACGGGCAATTAAGTTCTTCAGAACTGCCAAATGGATTCTTTGATCCGAATTCTCCGACAATTAATGCCGGCAAAGGTGGCACATATACTGGTACGGGTACATACTACGAATATAACCGTGCCTCATTCTTCGGCCGTTTAAATTACTCATACGCCAGCCGTTATTTATTACAAGTTACGATGCGTACAGATGGTTCTTCTAAATTTGGTAAAAATAACCGTTGGGGTACATTCCCTTCTGTTGCTGTAGGTTGGAGAATCAGTGAAGAAGAATTCTTTCCGAAAAATACTCCAATCAGCAATTTGAAGTTCCGTGCAAGCTGGGGAAGATTAGGTAGCGAAAGCGCTTTGGGATATTATTATACTCCAGTGTTGAGCAACTCTAATACTCAATGGATGAGTTATCTTCAAGGAGGCAATACATGGACAGGAATGTCGAATCTGTATTTGACCAACGACGATTTACGTTGGGAAACCACCGATACTAAAAACATTGGTTTCGACTTCGGACTTTTCAATAATAAACTGAGTGGTACTATCAACTATTACTATAACACAACCGAAGATCTGCTAATTGAAAAAGTAATGCCACCTTCAGCAGGTATTTACAATCCGACAGTAAATGTGGGTAAAATGGTCAATAGAGGTTTTGAATTAGAATTAAACTACGGCGATACGGTTAATGGTTTCGACTATAATATAGGATTCAACCTCTCTACTATTCATAATGAAATGCTAAAAGCGGATCCTAATCAAGTGCTTTATGGCTCTGCATGGAAAGGATCAGGGCATTTTGTAACTCAAACACTAAAAGGTTACCCGGTTGCCAGCTTCTGGTTATATCAGACAAATGGAATATTCCAAAGCGATACTGAAGCTGCAGCCTATGTAAATAGTAAAGGTGAACGATTACAACCTGATGCAGAAGCAGGTGATATCCGTTTCATAGATACAAATGGTGATGGTTCCATTGATGCCAACGACAAAGTATATAGCGGTTCCGGTATTCCTAAAGTAGAAGCCAATTTATCATTCAGTGGCTCTTACAAGAACTTTGACCTTTCTTTCCAGTTAGGTAGTGCATGGGGACATAAACTATACAACGTCAACCGTTTATATTATGAGGGAATGGATGCCGGTAGAAATTATTTCAGAAGTACTTTGAATGCATGGACACCGCAAAATACCGGTAGTGATATCCCAAGAGCTGTATTAGGCGACCCTAATCAAAACACTCGTGAATCAGACCGTTTCCTTGAAAATGGAAACTTTGTCCGTCTGCGCCAACTCCAGTTAGGATACAGTTTACCCAAAACTCTTGCAAAGAAACTGTTTCTGGAAAAATGCCGCCTTTATGTTAGTGGAGAAAACCTGTTCACTATTACGAAGTACTCAGGTATCGATCCAGAATTCTCTTCCAGTATTTTAGATACAGGCGTCGATTCTTTCGTATATCCATTTACACGTTCTTACGTAGTAGGTTTACAAGTTACATTCTAATTACCCAAAACTAAAAGTAAAATGAAAAAGATAATATATTTAGCATCTTTCTTATGCACATTTATAATGGCAGGATGCGATGATTTCTTAACGTTAGAGTCTCCAGATCTAACCACTGAAAAATATTGGAGAGATCAAACTGATATAGAAGCTGGTCTATCTGCCGTATATAGCCAATTAGATAATAGAACAAATGCCTACTCTGTAGCAGAAATAAAATTTGTAGTAGAGGCATTCCGCAGTGATGAAATGATCACAGGAGCTGATGTTAACAATTACCCGGAATGGGATGCCATGTATAACTACACCTACAACAATGAAAATGCTCGTATTAAAGAATATTGGATGAACAACTATAATGGCATCAACTACGCGAACAATGTCCTCGATGGAATTGAAAAAGTGCAGAGTTCTGCCAATAAGATGGCTACAGAAGTTTGTGATAATATTACGGGCGAAACACTATTTTTACGTGCTTACTATCATTTTAAGTTGATCCTGAACTGGGAGAAGATTATCATCCGAGATGAATTTCTGCAATCAGGGAAAGCAGGAGAAGAACAAGTACACAAAGCACTTTCTTCCCGAACAGAAGCTTGGGATTTTATTTGCAAAGAATTAGATAAGGCCGCCGGATTATTGCCTCAGGACCGTCCTTCTTCGGAAGCAGGCAGGGTAACCAAAAGTGTTGCCTACGCTTACTTGGGATGGGCTTACCTTACCCGTGCCTATGAAGAAAGCAATAAGAAGGCGGAATATCTGACTTTAGCAGAAAAAGCACTGAAACAAGTGACAGGTTACGAACTTGAATCAAACTATGAAAGTATGTTCAATGGCACTAATAAAAACTGCAAGGAGTCGATATTTGAACTACAATTCACTAATAGTACCGACAATGGAACATATCACAAGCACGTATTGCATTTCTGGTTTACTTGTCCGAATATGTGGGGATGGGATGAAATCCGAATAAGTCCAATGATGTATAATGAATTCCTAAAGGAAGGGCGTATTGCCGAAAATAACCAATATGACGCTCGTGCTTATGCTTCTATGTATTTCGATGATCCCTATTATACAGATGGCGGGCATATCTTAGGATATAATTATAGTGACATCTACGGTCCTGATGATGAAGTTAAATATAATTTCAAGAAATATCTCCCTACTACATGGGATGAATATGCTCAGGATGAGATAGGTACCAATCTTCCATTAATGCGTTATTCTAATGTATTATTAATGCTGGCTGAAGTTTTCAATGAACAACAACATCCGGAAAATGCCATACCACTAATAAACGCTATTCGAAGCATACATGGTAAATTACCAGCTATGAAAGGCAATGATTATACAGCCGTGAAAGCACAGATTGAGCATGAACGACTGGTTGAGTTTGCTATGGAGAATTACCGTTTTTACGATTTACGCCGTTGGGGTAAACTGGAAGAGGCAATGCGCAGTGCAGGCAGAAGTAATTTTGTCGGTTCCAAACATTCTTTCCTGCCGATTCCCTTAATGGAAATTCAAAGCAACAATAAAATAAATGTAGGAGACTAACAATTATCCTTTTTCTACAACCATAAGTAAACAAGATGATTCTACAGTCATCTTGTTTACTTTGAAAGCTTTATCTTTGCCCTCAAAAACGACATAGATATGTTTACAATTATCGGACTGATGCTCACAGGAATGCTGCTGGGCTACCTCTTACGGAAACGGAATTTAAGTAAAATTCATAAAGTTATCACAGTGTTGATCTGGGTACTGCTCTTCATTCTCGGCATTGAAGTGGGAGGAAACGAGCAGATTATCAAAGGACTGCACACCATTGGCCTTGAAGCTGTCATACTCACCATAGGTGGAACTCTGGGAAGTGTGATTGCCGCCTGGGCACTGTGGAGAGCCTTATACAAACGGAAAGGAGGACAAGCATGAAAGGAAGTCTTATCATAGTCGGCTTTTTTGTGCTGGGTACGCTCTGCGGAGTCTTTCACCTGATACCTATCGATATCGTAATAGATAGTAAAGTCAGCTTTTATGCACTCTGCGCACTAATGTTCAGTGTAGGGCTAAGTGTAGGCAATGATCCGCAAACGTTGAAAAACTTCCGTTCGCTCAATCCACGGTTGATGTTCCTGCCTATCATGACCATTCTGGGCACGTTGGCAGGTTCTGCCGCAGTCAGCCTGATACTGACACACCGTTCCCTGACAGATTGCCTGGCTGTAGGTTCGGGCTTCGGATACTATTCACTCTCCAGTATCTTCATTACCGAATATAAAGGAGCTGAATTAGGAACAATTGCCCTGCTCGCCAACATCAGCCGTGAGATTCTGACCTTGCTGGCTGCACCGTTACTGGTGCGCTGGTTCGGCAACCTCGCCCCTATCTCTGCCGGAGGAGCAACCACGATGGACACCACACTGCCCATCATTACACGAACGGCCGGACAACAATTTGTAGTTGTCTCTATCTTCCACGGATTTGTGGTGGATTTCAGCGTTCCGTTCCTTGTGACACTGTTTTGTTCAATTTAATACTGTTTTGAACTTAAAACCAATTATCATGAAAGCCAAAGTTTATACTTTACTCTTTTCCTCATTGCTTTGTGTTTCTGCCCTGGCTGATAACGAGCCCTGGCAGAACCCACAAATCAACGAAATAAACAGAGAGCCGATGCATGCGCATTTCATTCCGTTTACAAATGAAGCCAACGCTTTGAAACAACGCTCTCTCCCCGCTGATGTGCGTTTCG
>ENA-UONV01003080-UONV01003080.1-human-gut-metagenome-genome-assembly--contig:-CS4-NODE-3080-length-11571-cov-4.857155_pt1 | contig 11571 bp, 8 predicted proteins | sample MGYA00242461_ERZ724008 | MGnify/ENA metagenome assembly ERZ724008 | reverse complement strand
GTTTGACCTGTCTGTTACCAATAATCCGTCCAACTGGCTTGGCCCGATCTGGCTGGTTGCAAACTATGTGGTATTTCGTGGACTTTTGAACTACGGATACCGCATGGAGGCGGAAATTATGTATAAGCGCACCATGCACCTTCTGGGAGAGGACCTGGAGAAAACAGGATGTCTTCATGAGTATTACAATCCATTTAATGGAGAACCGGTTATGAATGGTGGCTTTATTAACTGGAATATACTGGCATTGAATATGGCAGATGAGCTGGAAGGAAAGAAACCAATGTGTCTGCCAGAATTGCTGGAAAAACAGGCAGAAAAGCAATCGTTATAATAAGATTTTTCTGCTGTGAGGTAAGTAAATACAGGAAAAGGATTGCAGAATACGTGGAATTTTGCAGTCCTTTTTTGGTTTGACCGGTAAAAAACATCTTTCTGAAACAAAGTGTGTACAAAAAAATTTAAATAGCTTATACTTAGAATGTGTTTTAAGTTTATTTTGTAAAATGAAACAGATAAAGGAGCAAAAACATGATTCAGAACCCGATTCTTCCGGGATTTTGCCCGGATCCGAGTATTATACGTGTTGGAGAAGATTATTATATTGCAAATTCAAGCTTTGAATGGTGGCCGGGAGTGAAGATTTATCACTCCAGGGATTTGAAAAATTATGAACAGCTGCCATCGCCCCTGAACCGAATGAGCCAGCTTAATATGGTTGGTGAGGGTGATTCTTGTGGCGTATGGGCGCCGGATATTTCCTGGGATGGGGAATACTTCTGGCTGATTTATACGGACGTGAAAACCCGTACCGGAGGACTTTTTAACACCCATAATTACCTTGTGAAATCTAAGGACATCCGTGGCGGCTGGTCTGAGCCAGTTTATCTGAACAGCTCTGGCTTTGACCCATCTGTATTTCATGATACAGATGGCAAAATGTATATTGTGAATATGATCAACAATTTCAAGGGAATTCTGGTACAGGAGTATGATCCTGAGAAGGAATGCCTGGTGGGAGAGGCGAAAAATGTCTTCCCGGGAACCGGACGTGGCTATACAGAAGGTCCACATATTTACCATATTGGAGAATATTATTATCTGCTGATGGCAGAAGGTGGAACCGGATATGAGCATATGGTAACTATGGCGAGATCCCGTTCCATCTGGGGACCATACGAGGAAGATCCAGGCAATCCGGTACTTACCTCTGATGTGGATAATCCAGAGAAACTGCAGAAATGCGGACATGCAGATCTTGTATGCACTCAAAACGGGGAGTGGTACATGGTACATCTTTGCGGCAGACCGCCGAAGGGCAGCAGACAGTGCGTGCTTGGCCGCGAAACCGCAATTCAGAAGATGGTATGGAACGAAGAGGGCTGGCTAAGGTTGGCCTGCGGCGGAAGATTTGGACAGTGGGAGACAGAAGAGCCAACTGGAATTCAGGAGTATCTTTTCCCGGAGGAAGAGGGGAAAGATTATGGAAAAGAAGACTTTGATTTAGAAATTGCAGACAGTGCTGGAAATAATGAAACTGCAAAGAATGCGGACATTGCTGAAACTCTTTCGAAAACAAAAGAGTATCTGAATGAGAAGAATGCTGTGGACGAAGAATGTAATAAAAAGTTAAGTATGCCAGTGAAGAAGACCTCTGCGCTCTTAGATGTGCGCTATACTTCCCTGCGCCAGCCATATGACAGCTACACCAGCCTGACAGAACGCCCCGGCTATCTTCGCCTCTACGGTCAGGAATCCCTGAATTCCTGCTATAACGTAAGTCTTGTGGCACGGAGGCAGCAGGAGCGTCATGTTCAGGTGGAAACCTGTGTAGAGTTTGCCCCAACCTGCAGAGAGCAGATGGCAGGACTTGCCTATATGTATGACACTGGCAATTTCTACCTTCTGGTAAAGACCAGAGAGGAAGAGTTTGGCTCCCAGACACTTGATTTGAAAAAGCCTGCAAAGCTGCGCCTGATAAAGAGCGATCACTTTGACGTAGAAGATGTGATTCCGGCAATTTCCATCCCGGAAGATGGTCCTGTATATCTGCGCGTAATCACCACCCAGGAAGGACTTTATGCAAAATTCTTCTACTCCCTGGATGGAAAAGACTATCAGGAACTGGCTGAAGTCCCCACCAACATCCTCACCGATGAGCAAAGCGATGGATTCACCGGTGCTCACTTCGGAATGTACTGTCACGATATGACAGGGGGGAGACGGTATGCGGATTTTGATTATTTTGAGATTGTCAAAACGCGTAAAGAACAATAGAAAAGGCATTCAGCCACTTTTTCAAACACGCTCTGGACAGATTAAAAATTCATACATTTTCTTAATAAAGTAACGTTGCAAACCCCATGTTTTCTGACGTATTATGATAGTAGAAAGCATGGGGGATTTTTATTTACACGGGCAGTAAATCAAAGTCTGCATCCTCATAAGATGTCAGATGCGGCAGTGATATCGAGACAAATCCGCAACGCGTATTTGGAGTTTTGAAAGAGAGATATATAAAATATAAGAGATCTAAAATGGAGAAGGAGACAAGAAAAATGAAATTAAATTATGCAAAAACAATAGAAAAATGGGGCATTTTTGAAGTGACCGTAAGCGGTCCCAAGGAGGGGAATCCATTTTGTGACCAGTGGATTAAAGGTACTTTTTGTTGTAAAAATGAGAAGAAAACGGTAGATGGGTTTTATGATGGAGATGGTACTTATAGAGTAAGATTTATGCCGTCTTTTACAGACGAGTATACCTTTGAAATTGAGGCTTCCTTTGATATTAACGCGGGGGAAGAAGTGCCGGATGAAGAAGCGCCTGAACATAAGCTAGGAACTGCTGATGGTGGGAAGGCAGCAGAAAAATGTGCTGTCAGAAATATACTGACCGGAAGTTTTACTGTAACTTCTCCTTCAGCAGACAACCATGGTCCGGTTCGTGTTGCAGGTACCTATTATCTTGCCTATGAGGATGGAACACCCTATCACTGCATTGGAACTACATGTTATGTATGGAATCTGCAGAACGAAGAATTGCAGAAGCAGACACTGAAAACTCTGGAAGAAAATGCTTTTAATAAGATCCGCTTCTGTATTTTTCCCAAGCACTATGACTACAACCTTCATGAGCCAATTACCTATCCTTATGAGGGAACACCCTGCGACAGCTCTGTGTTAAATGAGAATAATTTCGCGGAATATAATGGCTGTGCTCCGGGCAATGACTGGGACTTTACCAGATTCAATCCAGCCCATTTCCAGCATATTGAAAAGTGTATTCAGGCACTTATGAATCTGGGAATTGAGGCTGATCTGATTGTTATGCATCCATACGACAGATGGGGATTCTCCATGATGAAAGCAGAGGATGATGACCGTTACTGGAAGTATGTGCTGGCACGTTTTTCCGCATACCGAAATGTATGGTGGTCCCTGGCTAATGAGTATGATCTGATGCATGAGAAGACTCTTTCTGATTGGGAAAGATATGCCGGCATTATCTGTGAGAAGGATCCTTACCATCATCTCAGATCCATTCATAACTGTAAGGCATATTACGATTATAACCTGCCTTGGATTACCCACTGCAGCATCCAGAGAACAGAGACATACCGTTCCTCCGAGCTGGTAAATGAGTGGCGTGAGAAATATCATAAGCCTGTAATTCTGGATGAAATCTGCTATGAGGGCAACATTCAGTTTGGCTGGGGAAATATCAGCGGTGAGGAAATGACAAGAAGATTCTGGGAGGCATTCTGCCGCGGAGGATATCCGGGACACGGTGAAACCTATCTCAGCCCGGATCGTATTCTCTGGTGGTCTCATGGCGGCGTTCTTCACGGAACCTCACCGGATCGTATTAGATTTCTTGCAAAAATCATGGAAGAAACACCGGGACTTGGTGTGGAACCAATGCCTTGTAAATGGGATGAGGTTGCCTGCCGTGCTACCGGTTTCCCGGCGAGGAAAGATTATTTTATTTACTATTATTCCTTCATGCGGCCGGGCTTTCGTGACTTCTACTTTGATGATACTACAGAGTATCAGGTGGAAATTATCGATACCTGGGAAATGACTATTACAGATGGAGGTATCCACAAAGGTAAATTCCGCGTGCAGCTGCCGGGGAAAGAGTATATGGCAGTGCGCCTACAGATAGCGAAATAATAACCATATTCATACAAAAATCCCAGTTGTGTATGCAGCTGGGCTTTTTGAGCATAAAATTCTTGAATCGTTTTTCAGAATTTGTTATGATTCATATCAGAATTTATGAGAAATAAACAGAAATACTTTTAAACAGGGGAGGAGATTTTTTGGAAGAAACAAACATCAGTCAGGAGCAAAATCCATTGGGAACGGCTCCGGTAGGTGGTTTGATCGGGAAATTTGCAATTCCGGCAATTATCAGCATGCTGGTCAGTGCTTTGTACAATATTGTGGACCAGATTTTCATTGGTCAGGGCGTTGGAATGCTGGGAAATGCGGCTACAAATGTTGCATTTCCTGTAACAACTATTGCAACGGCGTTGGCACTGCTTCTGGGAATTGGAGGTGCGTCTAACTATAACCTGGAAATGGGTGCCGGAAGAGAGAAGAAGGCAAGCTCCATAGCCGGAACTGCACTTTCCACACTGGTGATTACCGGTGTGATTCTGGCAGTGGCAGTACTTCTGTTTTTGCGTCCGCTTCTAAGCTTATTTGGTGCAACGACAGATGTTATGCCCTATGCGGTGGATTATCTTGGGATTACAGCAGTGGGACTCCCTTTTTATGCATTATCCATTGGAGGCAATCATATTGTCCGCGCAGACAGAAGCCCCACATATTCTATGACCTGTGTTCTTACAGGTGCCATCATCAACACAATTCTGGATCCCCTTTTCATCTTTGGGTTTGGTTGGGGAATCAAGGGTGCTGCCTGGGCAACGGTGATCGGACAGGTTGTTTCCGGAATTTTGGTGATTATTTATTTTGGAAAATTTCGTAAAATGTATCTGGAGATGAGCATGTTAAAGCCTTCTTCAGAGTGCCTGAAAGCTATTATTTCTCTCGGAATGGCGTCCTGTATTAATCAGATCGCTATGGCGGTTGTTCAGATTGTACTGAATAATATTTTACGTTATTATGGCGGTTTATCTGTCTATGGAAGTGATATTCCAATCGCCTGTGTAGGAGTTATTTCAAAAGTAAATCAGGTGTTTATGGCGATTTGTATTGGAATTTTCCAGGGCTGTCAGCCAATCTGGGGCTTTAATTATGGAGCAAAAAAATACGACAGAGTAAGGCTTGCATACCGTTATTCTGTGACTGCATGTACGGTGATTGCCACCATATTTTTCCTTTGTTTCCAGCTATTTCCCCATCAGATTGTGAGCATTTTCGGAACAGGAAGTGACCTTTATTTCCAGTTCGCAGAACGCTATCTGAAGATTTTTATGTTTATGACATTTGCAAATGGGATTCAGCCAATGTCCTCAGGATTTTTTACATCTATCGGAAAAGCAAAGCTTGGAATCGTCATGTCCCTGACCAGACAGGTGCTGTTTCTTTTGCCGTTGATCATTGTTTTCTCATTGATAATGGGAATTGACGGAGTTATGTATGCAGGACCAATCGCAGATGCAGCTGCGTTTGTATTGGCAATATTGTTCGCAAGAAGAGAGCTTGTGGCTATGAAGGAATAAAGGTGTTTTACAATGAAAGTCCCGGATAGCAGCCATGAATGAGCCATGTTTGCATGAGCAAATTCATGGCTCATCTATGGCTGTCGTCCGGGTTGGAGCGTGTTTAAAAAATCATTTCCGCAAGCTGCACGCTCCACTTTTGGGGATATTTTACCCGATTAATTGTTCAAATTTTGCCATTTCCATGGGCTTATAATAATAATATCCCTGCAGTTCATCGCATCCCTCTGCCACCAGAAAGTCTACCATTTCTTTAGTTTCCACACCTTCACATACAATAAACTTATTAGTCCTTTTCAACAGATGAAAAATCTCCTGCAGCACGATTTTTCCATTCTCTGTGAGTCTATCTGAAAGGAATTTCTTGTCGATTTTTACCTCGTCAAACAGGATATCCTTTAATGTATTTAAGGAAGAATATCCAGAGCCGAAATCATCCATAGAGATTCGAATGTTTTTTTCATGGAAGAAGCGGATCATGTGATTAACCGCTTCAATATTATGAATATAAGTAGTTTCCGTAATCTCAAAAATTAAATATTGAGAGGGAATTTCATATTTCTGGATTAAATGCGAAACCTTTTCTGTGAATGTGTGGATTTTCCGAAAATGAACCGGAGATACATTCAGGGACAGAGACAACAGCTTAAGCCCTTTTTCCCGTCTGTCTGCCAGCCATTGAAATGCTGTTTCATAAACATAATAATCCAGAGCTTCAATCTCCCCGGTTTCTTCCAAAATAGGAAGAAAACTGTCTGGAAACCACAGGTCTCCATTTGCTCTCTGCCAACGGACAAGTACTTCTGCACTGGCAATTTTCTGCTCCCTTCCGCTGATTTTTGGTTGGAAATAAATTTGAAATTCTTTCTTCCCAAGTGCTTCCTTAAAGGAGTGAATAGTGTCTGCACGTTTCTGTTCAGCAAGAGCAATTTCTCTTGTATATTCGCACACACCGCAAAGCTTATCCTTCGCCTTTATGCGGACGATATTGGAGTGCGAAATAATTTCTTCGCCTGGAATTTCCATGTTTTCCAGATAATAAATACCAGTGTTCAGGGAAAGATAATTTACAGGATAAGCAGCCAGAACTTCTTTTGTAGTCTGCTTGTTAGACTCAATAATTCGGTTTTTAACAGCTGTATGCTCCTCTCCGGTAATGTCAATAACAGCTACAAAGATATCTGAATGATACCTGTTTACAAACAAGGTTTGTGGAAAAAGTTCCATCTTTTTCAGAATAAAATTCAGAATATTAGTCCCGGTTTCATACCCCCAATAGTCATTAATAAGGTGAAAATTGCTTACATCTGTCATTAGAAAAGCATACTTTTTTTCACCGTTGCTATTATTTAAAATAGTAAATAGTTTCTCTTTCAAAGACTCTGTAGAGATACTTTCTGCCAGTGGATTCCGGCAAAACTCCTGTGGCTTTTTTGCCATTTGTTCCTTTTTATAACGCTTGTCCTGATACATTTTCTGATCGGCAATCTGTAGAAGATCCATGATCAGGTAGTAGTGATTTTTGCAGCTGATATCGTATCCGACTGCATAGCTGATAGGATGGTCAGCTGTTTGATTATACACATCCAGCATGGATTGGAGCTGAATATTCATCTGCTCCAGCTGAGACCAGGTGGCGTGATTTTGCACGATCACGAACTCATCGCCGCCGAATCTGGCGAGAAAACTATCCTCAGTGAGTATTCGTGTCAGGTAAGAAGCAAAGGTCTGAATAAACACATCCCCCTGTTCATGACCATATGTATCGTTGATCTTTTTCAGATTGTTCAGGTCGAACATCATGACACCTACATTCAAGGTGTCGTCTGCATTCTGAAGCTGCTGCAGCTTCTTTTCCAAGGATTTTTTATCGTGGACACCTGCTACGTCAAAGCCGGAACTTCGGATCATATTTCTGATATAATCCCCTAAAGTAAGGGAAACAGCACATCCTACAAGGGATAAAATAATCAGAAAAGCAAAGGTTTTCTGACTTATTCCGCGTCTGTGACGGGTAATTAATGCAGTCAAAAATACAATATAAAATGTTGTCTGCAGGTAGCAGAGTTTCATAATTGTTTTGTTTCTTTCCATACATTTCTCCAGTATATAGTGCCTGATATTTCACTTGTAACTATTTGGAAGACAGCATTTTGCGGAGGGCGTAACTGTGAAGATACTGAACAGTTACTCTCTGTTTTTTAATTAGCCTGCGTATACAATAATTTTCTTGGCAAGCTCCTTATCCAGGCCGATTTTGCTGCCCTTTACCATAACCACATAATACCCGTGTAATTCTGATAAAATCGTAACCTGCGTTCCTGGGACAAAGCCCAGGGATTCCAGATAATGCCGCTGTTTTTCCAGTCCGCACACCTTATTAATGATATAAAAATGGTTAAACTCAGTTAAACTTAAAGGCATTGTGACGACCTCCTTTAAATAACGTTAGCAAAGACTAACATAGTATAACACGCATTTCATACAGATGGTATAGAAAATACATTTTTGAGAAATTTTTTCAGTTGATATCTACAGAAAAAGGAGTGAGTAATACTGGAAATAAGTATTTTCAGAAGTAAGGAAAATCAGACGTTTATTTTACGTGAGTCATCAATCATTGGTTCTGTTCTGATCTTTGCGGGATTGGTAGTCTCACAGAAGAAGACGAGGGAGAAGATGCAGACTGTGGGAACACCACAGGCGCGGAACAGCTGATTTCCATATATGGCGATGTCACCGGTAGGCGACATATCCGCTTGGTGAACCAAGCTCACAAAAAAGACTGATATAAACAATACTGTACTTCAGGAGGTTGTTGTTGGAGTCCGGTATGTTATATCAGTCTTTTTTTATAAATACAGCCGATTAACCGCTTAGATTAAATCTGTGTCTGCGATTAATGGCAGGAATGGCTTCCACAGCCATGATCGCCGCAGCTGTGTCCCTCTCCATGATGGTCGTGATGATCACAATGCACATCAGGATCATAGCCAAGATTTCCTGCAAGCAGTGCGTTTACAGCTTCGTCTGCATTTCCTGAGACTCCGCCGAAAAGACGGATTCCAGCCTGGGCAAGTGCATTCTGGGCACCGCCGCCAATACCGCCGCAGATCAGGGTATCTACGCCATGTGCAACCAGGAATCCAGCCAGTGCGCCGTGACCGCTTCCATTGGTATCGACTACTTCGGCACTTACAACCTTGCCATCTGCAATGTCATAGATCTTGAATGCTTCTGTGTGTCCAAAGTGCTGAAAAATTTCTCCATTTTCATAAGTAACTGCAATCTTCATAATGATATCTCCTTCATTTTGTAAATTTGATTTGGGAAGTGAACTATTAAATCGGTCAGCGGCTGGCAGTTCCTGTGAAAAGTCTAAGCTGGTAAGCGGAGTCTGTTTAGATCCCTTTCGGCAACAGCATTTCCCGCAGCGCGTATGCTCCCGTCCTTCGCAGAGCCGGTAATTTCCCCCGGCTATGACAAGGCGCTGTCCAAGGACGATACATCGGGCAATTTTTCCCCGGGCAGTTTCATAAATTTCTGTGACAGTTGTCCGGGAAATATCCATCTGGGCAGCACATTGCTCGTGAGTTTTCTTCTCCAGATCTACCAGACGGATGACTTCATATTCATCCAGAGTCAGAGTGACAGCTTCCGACTCTCCGGGACATTCTTCCGGAGAAAAAGATTCATATTGGGGTGCCTGGCAGATTCTGCGGCATCTGGGCGGTCTTGGCATATACGTCACCTCCTTGTTTTCGACATATGTCGATTATAAACCAGAAGAAGAGAAAATTCAATACTAGTTGACAATTTTTTTTATTTGGAGTACAGTCCAAGAAGAGATAAAATCGTTATTGCTCAAAAGCAATTTTTTTCTGGAATTTCGGGCACAATTGGAGCAGTAATGTAAAATTAACAGAAGAGGTACGAATATGCTGAAAGTAAAGAACCTGACTTTTGAAGTGAATGAAGAAGGGAAAAAGCGCTGTCTGGTAAATCACATCAGTTTTGATGTTCAGGATGGGGAAATGCTGGTAATCACCGGACCTAATGGAGGTGGAAAATCCACCCTGGCCAAGGTACTGGCTGGCATTGAGAAAGCAAACAGCGGAGAAATTTATCTAGATGATGAGAACATTACAGGATACGATATTGATCATCGTGCAAATGCGGGAATTGGCTATGCATTTCAGCAGCCACCCCGCTTTAAAGGTATGACCGTGGCAAGAATGTTATCTCTTGCAGCAGGAAAGAATTTAACGGAAAAAGAGAGCTGTGACCTTCTCTCAGCTGTAGGACTTTGTTCCGAAGATTACCTGAACCGTCAGCTGGATGGAACCCTTTCCGGCGGTGAAATGAAGCGAATTGAGATTGCCACAGTTTTGGCGAAGTCTCATAAAGTAAGCATTTTTGATGAACCTGAAGCAGGAATCGACCTGTGGAGCTTTTCCATGCTGATCAAGCGCTTTGAGGAGATTCATCGTGAGAAAAAGGAGTGCCTGATCCTGATTTCCCATCAGGAAAAAATCATCAATATGGCAGATAAGATCATGGTAATTGAAGACGGTGAAGTAAAGAAATATGGTACGAAAGAAGACGTTTTCCCAACCTTATTTCAGCAGGAAAAATGTCAGAAATGTCTGAATGAAGGAGGAAAATGTTGATGGTTAAAGTAGAAGAAACAACCCAGGGTGTGCTTGATAAGATCAGCGAAGGCTTTGCACAGAAAGGTGCTTTTAATCTCCGTCAGAATGGTATTTCCATCTGTCACGGTGACAGCGAACATATCAAAATAAAGAAAAAAGAGGACAAGCCGGGAATCGATATTTTCATTGACGGGGAGACAAAGGGAGAGAAGGTTTTCATCCCGGTAGTGGTAAGTGTATCTGGAATGACCGATCTGGTTTACAATGATTTTTATGTGGCAGACGGTGCAGATGTTGACATTGTTGCAGGCTGCGGAATCCACAATAGTGGCTGTAATGACAGTCGTCACGATGGTATTCATACCTTCCATGTGGGTAAAAATGCCAATGTACATTATGAGGAAAAACACTACGGAGAGGGGAATGGAACCGGAAGCAGAGTGCTGAATCCGGTAACCAATATTGAGCTTGGAGAGAACTCCGTATTTACGCTGGATACCGTTCAGATCAAAGGTGTTGATTCCACAGTCCGTACCACAAATGTGTCAATGGATGCAGATTCCAAGTTGTTTGTTCTGGAACGTCTGATGACAGACGGGGAGCAGAAAGCGGAGTCTGATATTGAAGTCTGTATGAACGGAGCGGGATCTTCTGCACAGATTATTTCCCGTTCTGTTGGAAAGGGAAATTCTTCCCAGGTTTTCCATCCGAAGGCTGTTGGAAAGAACAAATGTCACGCACATATCCAGTGTGATTCCATTATTATGGATCATGCAGAGGTGGGTTCTATCCCGGAAATCCAGGCGAAGCATGTGGATGCTGCAATTGTTCATGAGGCCGCTATTGGAAGAATTAACGATGAGCAGCTTCTGAAGCTAAGAACTCTTGGAATGACGGAAGCTGAGGCGGAAAATGTGATCATTGAGAATTTCCTGAGTTGAGAAAAACTTAAACAGAAAAATAACCATTCAGTAGGTATGTATTATTTCGCGGAGGGTGTAACTGTGAAGGTGCTGAATAGTTATACAGAGAATATAGAATCTTCTGGTTGGTTTGGAAGATTTATGAAAAATGCCAGGCTGCATCGTTCAAAGACGCTGACCTGGCATTTGGCATTATCTAATTTTTACGGATTTTTTGGAACTCCATTTGGAATAATATTTTTTGCTCATCTAAAACACTTATATCTTGAATTTCTGGATCCTTTTCTTCTTCATTTAATGG
>ENA-UONV01003079-UONV01003079.1-human-gut-metagenome-genome-assembly--contig:-CS4-NODE-3079-length-11571-cov-5.856982_pt1 | contig 11571 bp, 8 predicted proteins | sample MGYA00242461_ERZ724008 | MGnify/ENA metagenome assembly ERZ724008 | reverse complement strand
GCTCGAACTCGCTACCTCCACCTTGGCAAGGTGGCGCTCTACCAGATGAGCTACACTCGCAACAACAGGTAGAATTTTACCAGAAAAATTCCCACTTGTCAAGAGGAAATTCACTCCGTCATGGGAAAGCCTGTTTTCATCCCATCTGTTCCGGATGCGGCACGCAGCAGAGAAGAGTCACCCTCAGGCGCAGACCGGATATAGGTTTGCCTGCCAGGTGTATCCCAATTGTGTAAGCTCCTCATCCGTATATAGGGGCAGCTCCTGGCCGCCTTCCAGAAAGGCTGCCAGATCTTGGAGCAGCAGGTGCCGATAGCCGTCCTGGCTCTCCACGATCAGCCAACAGCCGCTCTCCTGCCCCGCGGTCCCCAGCACCATGGCAGTGTCAAGCTGCGCCTGCTGACAGAGCAGCTCCATGCTCAACAGAACACCCAGATCATCCCCCGGAGCCCCCCCCAACACACTCTCTGGATCAGAGCTTCCATCCGGGTCATGGTTTGATCGCGTACCCAACACGGCAGCCAGTTCTTCAGGCGTATAGCTCTCTCCTGCAGGAGGATGGTCGGCCAGCAGCAGCGTTGCCACTTCTTGAAGCCGATCTGCTCTTTCCGCCACTTCCGCGGCGGTCCTGGGCCAAGTGATAGACACCTCTATAATCCGTTGGGAACCACTGTCCGGATAGAAGGCAAAATCTATCTCTAGACCCTCAACCGCATAGAGCGGCTGGCTGCAGCAGGCAATCCAGAACAGCTCAGTCAGATACTGCTCCGTCCAGGAAAAATATGAGGTCCGGATGGCGACGCGGTCTTGAATGGCGGAGATGGCGTCAGAAAACGCTCTGCGCAAGCTGGTCAGACCTGTAACGAATTGGATTTCTTCCACCTCGGCAGCAGAGCGGGAGTAAATAACGCTGAGGTTGACCTCGTAATAGGTGACGATGCGGGTAGTGTCGTAACGGATATCCCGGACGGCATAGGCCCCCAAGGGATCCTCATTCAAAATTTCAGTACAGGCATTGGCCAAATCAGCCTCCACATCTCCGGTATAGTTATATAGACGGATCGTCCCTGTAGCCGAGTGGCTTTCCACAAAGTACAGAATGGAGTTGACCAGTCCCTGATAAGTCTCCGCCCGCAGTACCGACGGGTCCTCCTCCACAGCGTAATAGTCCACATGAGTCGTAGCGGATACATAGTTACGCTCCAACATGGCAGAACAGCCAGCTCCGGCCATGAGCGCCGCCGCGAGCAACAGCAACCCGATCTGTTTCCTCAATACGCTCACCCCCGGTGAACTTTTTAATATCCCAGCTCCTGGTTGATGATGACCAGTTCCATCTCGGGAATCGCTGTCGGACGCCTCCAGTAGAGTACCATGGCCGAGCAGATCCGCTCCGGGCTATTGCAGTCGTAGCACCGGTCACCCCCTGCGGCACAGGGCGTCTTTTTCCCCAACCTCTGGGCATTCTTCGGCCCAGCGACATTCCTGGCCCGCCAGATTGCCCCCTCTAGGTCCGGTGCAATCTTATTGACGCCCACAACAAAGACGACCTTCTCATGTCCGTACAGTCCGGAGGCCACCCGGTTGCCAGATCCGTCGATATTAACCAGCTCTCCCGTCTCCGCCACGCCGTTGAGTGAGGAGATATATACCTGGGCTCCCGCCGCCTGGTCCCTGGTGCCCTGTTCCCAATGCCAATAGCAAGTATTTTCCTGGGCAAGGGCTTCATAGAGCCCCATTTCCCGGACTGTCACACTGCCTCCGAATCCGATGGTGCGGCCCTTCAGCGAATCTTTCAGATAGGCTACCGCCTGGGGGGCTGTGTCAAAGACCGCGCAGCCGAAGCCGCGAGCAATCAGGGTATCCCGGAGTTGTTCCAAATTCGCCATAACTCTGCGCTCCTTTCCGACGCTTACAGATCGTCCTTCTTATAGTCCCGGAAGCCCTCCCCCAATACCTCGTGGGCAGGGCAAACGATGAGGAATGCAGCCGGGTCAATCTCCTTGACTAGGTTCTTAATGGAGGCGATCTCCCGCTGCTTGAAGGCGCACAGGAGCACCTTTTTATCTGTCCCGGTATAGGCGCCCTGGCCGTGCAGAACGGTAACCCCCCGGTCCAAGTCCTCCACAATGGATCGGCTGATTTCCTCATTGTGGTCACTAATAATGTATGCCACCTTGGCGTTGTCCAGGCCGTAGAGCACACCGTCCATGGCAATGGAGGAGATGTACAGGGCCACCAGACCGTACAGCATGGTATCCAGCGCCCGGAAGGCCAGGGCCACCAGCACGATAACAACGAGATCCACCGCCATGAGCAGCTTGCCCATGGGAAGCCAGGCCAGTTTCAACTTGAGCAGCCGTGCCGCCAGGTCGGTCCCCCCAGTGGTGGATCCCTGCTGAAAGATGAGCCCCAGGGAAAGTCCCATGGTCAGGCCGCCGAAGATCGTGGCCAGGAAGGGCTCCATCGGCTGCCAATCCCACAGAGGAGTAAAGAGGTCGATGAAAACCGATGAGATGAACATGGCATAGAGGGAGCCCAGCAGCATCTTCCCTCCCAGAAGCTTCCAGCCCAACAGAAACAGGGGAATATTCAGGATGATCACGGTCACACCCACCGGCGCGACGGGTAAAAGGTGGTTGATGATCTGAGCGATGCCGGTGATGCCGCCGAAGGCGATATCGTTTGGGTCAGGGACATCTGGGTCTCCCCCCGGTCCTCCTCCCGGAGCAGTGCCCCGGCGATGGGCAGGGAGCGGGCCCGATACCGGGTGGTGTTGACGATGGTGGTCTCAGCCAGCGGCCTGGCCCATTCCAGCTGGTACTTGGGCTTCAGGGTTATCACGTTGACCCCCTGGGTGGACCGGGTGGTCTTGGGTGTGAGGGAAGCGGTGTGGAACACCACGCACCGCCCTTCCGTGGAGCATACCGCCACCTCCATATCCTCCTGGAGCACCATGGCGGACACCAGAGGCGCCTTGTCGGACAGGGCGCCGGTGAGCTTTCTGCGCCGGGTCTGGGTCTGATAGGCGGACAGCTCCACCCGGGCGGCCTTGCCGTTGGCGTAGAAGAACAGCAGGTGGGCAGAGTAATCCCCCGGGTCGCAGGCCCACAGGAACTTTTCCTCCGGCTCCATACCCAGCTTGGTGGGCAGGTAGTCCCCCAGCACGCTGGCCTTGGAGTCGTCGAAGTCGGACAGCCGGGTCTTGTAGCACTGCTGGCGGTCGGTGAACACCAGCAGCTCGTCCCGGTTGTTCCCCTCCCACTGGAGGAAGGGACCATCCCCCTCCTTATACTTCTGCTCCCCGCTCATACGCAGGGACTGCGGGGTGATCTTCTTAAAGTAGCCCTCCTTGGAGATAAAGACGTGGACTGGGTACTCCGGCACCTGCCGAGCCTCCTCCTCTACCTCCTGGTGCAGCTGGTACTCATAGACGATCTCGGTGCGCCGGGGCGCGGCGTACTTCTTCTTCACGTTCTCCAGCTCCCCTGTCATCACCTTCTGGATGCGCTTGGGGGAGTTGATGAGATCCTTCAGGTCGGCGATCTCCTCCTCCAGAGTGCCCACCTCTTCAATGCGCTTGAGGATATATTCCTTGTTGATGTTGCGCAGCCGGATGTCAGCCACATACTCTGCCTGGACTTGATCAATGCCGAAGCCGATGATCAGGTTGGGCACCACCTCGGCCTCCTCCTCCGTCTCCCGGATGATGCGGATGGCCTTGTCGATGTCCAGGAGGATGCGCTTCAAGCCCTTGAGCAGGTGGAGTTTCTCCTCCTTCTTCTTGCACACATAGTAGGTGCGCCGGCGCACCCCGTCCATTCGCCAGGCGATCCACTCGTCCAGGATCTCGCCTACCCCCATCACCCGGGGCATGCCGGCGATGAGGATGTTGAAGTTGCAGGAGAAGGTATCCTGGAGGGGGGTGAGCTGGAACAGCTTGGCCATGAGCTTGTCCGGGTCGGTGCCCCGCTTTAGGTCAATGGCCAGTTTCAGCCCATCCAGACCGGTCTCGTCCCTCATGTCGGAGATCTCCCGGACCTTGCCGGACTTGACCAGCTCGGCCACCTTGTCCAGGATAGCCTCCACGGTGGTGGAGTAGGGGATCTCATAGATCTCAATGAGGTTTTCCGCCTTCACATACCGCCATTTGGCCCGCAGCTTCACGCTGCCCCGGCCGGTGCGGTAGATCTCCGCCAGGGCGGCCCCGTCGTAGAGCAGCTGGCCGCCGGTGGAGAAGTCCGGGGCCTTCAAAATGGAGAGCAGGTCGGCATTGGGGTCCTTCATCCGGGCGATGGCCGCGTCGCACACCTCCGCCAGGTTGAACCCGCACAGGTTGGAGGCCATGCCCACGGCGATGCCCTGGTTTGCCGCCACCAACACGTTGGGAAAGGTGGTGGGCAGCAGGGTGGGCTCCTGGAGCTTGCCGTCGTAGTTGGGCACAAAGTCCACCGCGTCCTGGTCGATGTCCCGGAACAGCTCCTGGCAGATAGGGTCCAGGCGCACCTCGGTGTACCGGGAGGCGGCCCAGGCCATGTCCCGGGAGTACACCTTGCCGAAGTTGCCCTTGGAGTCCACCAGGGGGTGGAGCAGGGCGCCGTAGCCCCGGGACAGGCGAACCATGGTGTCGTAGATGGCCGCGTCCCCGTGGGGGTTGAGCTTCATGGTGGCCCCCACCACATTGGCGCTCTTGGTCCGGGCGCCCCCCAGCAGGTGCATCTGGTACATGGTGTACAGCAGCTTGCGGTGGCTGGGCTTGAAACCGTCGATCTCCGGGATGGCCCGGGAGACGATAACCGACATGGCGTAGGGCATATAGTTGACTTCCAGCGTCTCGGTGATGGGCTGCTCCAGCACCTGGGCCCGTAGGCCCATGACGTTGGGGTTGCTGACCTTTTTCGAGCCCCCATCCTGGGGCGGTTTCTTCTTTGGCATGGCTTATATCCCTCTTAACGTTTGGCAATCTTTTGCGGAAGCGATTACGGCACTGTGAACCTCGAGGAAACTGGCCCTCTGGGCACCCAGCCGAAGCAGTGTGCCCAACCCGATCTGCTTCTGATTTGGGACCTGCTCGTTTAACACGTTGGTGCTCAGCACATAGAACTCCCACTGCGCCAAATCCAATGGATCAGCGGTGGAGGCGTCCTTGCTGGCAAACAGGCAGAACACATATACATCGGCGGGACGGCATTTTATTTCGGAGTAGGAATTCGTTTTTGCATCCCATGACTTCTTCGGGGCGATATCAAATTGAATGGTGGAAAACCGGTCCTGCTTCCAGGTTTGGAGATAGGCGGAAGATTTCACTTCAACTTTGATGCCCTCTTCAGAACACACATCAAAGGCGTCCCATTCTGTCCGACAGGAAGCAGTGGAATGGACCGCGCAGTGAACAATATATTCGGCCAGCTTGCCACGCTCTGCATTGGAGGCAATATCGGAGTGCGCCCAGGCCCAGTATTCGCGCAGAGTGTGGTCCATACCCTGAAACGATTCATCACCGGTTTTCTGTTCAATACGAATCATTTTTCGCCATCTTTCTATCACAATATTTTTGTTACAAAAGATTGATAACCCTCCCGGCGGCTCATGAGATGTCCGCCAGGTCCAGATACTTATACCCGTTGTCGGCGATGTGTTCCTTTCGCCCAGCCAGGTTATCCCCCAGTAGCAGGTCGAAGATCGCCGCGGTCTTCTCCACATCCTCAGGCATGACCTTGATCAGCCGACGGGTGTCCGGGCTCATGGTGGTCAGCCACATCATGTCCGGCTCGTTCTCGCCCAAACCTTTGGAACGCTGGAGGTCGTACCTCTTCTTTTCCTCCTCCAGTTGCCTGCAGATGGCGTTCTTCTCCTGGTCGGAGTAGGCAAACCAGGTTTTCTCTTTGCAGGTGATCTCATACAGGGGGGACTCGGCGATATAGACATAGCCCTCCTGGATGAGGGTGGGGGTGAGCCGGTAGAGCATGGTAAGGATCAGGGTGCGGATCTGGAAGCCGTCCACGTCGCCATCGGTGCAGATGATGATCTTGTTCCACCGCAGGTTGCCCAGATCAAACTCAGACAGGTCCTTGTTGTTCTTGTTTTTGACCTCCACGCCGCAACCCATGACCTTCAGAAGGTCGGTGATGATCTCGCTTTTGAAGATTTTGGCGTAGTCCGCTTTCAGGCAGTTGAGGATCTTGCCCCGCACGGGCATGATGCCCTGGAACTCCGGGTCCCGGGACAGCTTGACGCTGCCCATGGCGGAGTCGCCCTCCACGATATACAGCTCCCGGCGGGACACGTCCCTGGTGCGGCAGTCCACGAACTTCTGCACCCGGTTAGAAATGTCCAGGGAGCCGGACAGCTTCTTCTTGATGCCCAGGCGGGTCTTCTCCGCCGTCTCCCGGGAGCGCTTGTTCACCAGCACCTGGCCGGCGATCTTCTCCGCATCCAGGGGGTTCTCGATGAAATAGACCTCCAGTTGGGCGCGCAGAAAGTCGGTCATGGCCTCTTGGACGAACTTGTTGGTGATGGATTTCTTGGTCTGGTTCTCATAGCTGGTCTGGGTGGAGAAGTTGTTGCTCACCAGCACCAGGGCGTCCTGCACGTCGTTGAAGGTGATCTTGCTCTCGTTCTTCTGATATTTGCCGTTCTGCTTGAGCCACCCGTCTATGGCGGACACGAAGGCGGACTTCACCGCCTTCTCCGGGGAGCCGCCGTGCTCCAGCCAGGAGGAGTTGTGGTAGTGCTCAATGACCTGCACCCGGTTGGAGAAGCAGAAGGCCACCGACAGCTTGACCTTGTACTCGTCCTTGTCCGCCCGATCCCGGCCCTTCCGCTCCGTCTGCCAGAACACTGGCTGGGTGAGGGTGTCCTCCCCCGCCAGCTCACGGACGTAGTCGATGATGCCGTTCTCATAGCGGAACTCGGTGGTCTCGAACTTGCCCCCCACCTGGTTGCGCAGGCGGAAGGTGACCCCGGCGTTAACCACCGCCTGACGCTTGAGCACATCGGTGTAGTACTCCAAGGGGATGTCAATGTCGGTGAACACGTCCAGGTCGGGCTTCCAGTGGAACCTGGAGCCGGTTTTTTTTCGGTCCGCCGGCTCCTTCTTCATGTCCCCCACAATCTCGCCCTTCTCAAAATGGAGGGTGTACTTGAAGCCGTCCCGGTAGATCACCGCGTCAAAAAACTCCGACGCGTACTGGGTGGCGCAGGAGCCCAGGCCGTTCAGGCCCAAGGAGTACTCATAGTTGTCCCCGTCGCCGTTCTTGTACTTGCCGCCGGCGTACAGCTCACAGAACACCAGCTCCCAGTTATACCGCCCCTCCGCCTCGTTCCAATCCACGGGGCAGCCCCGGCCGAAGTCCTCCACCTCGATGGACCTGTCCTCGTACCGAGTGACGATGATCAGGTTGCCGTGGCCCTCCCGGGCCTCGTCGATGGCGTTGGATAGGATTTCAAAGACCGCGTGTTCGCACCCCTCCAGTCCATCGGAGCCAAAGATGACGCCGGGGCGCTTGCGTACCCGGTCGGCCCCCTTCAGCGCGGAGATCGATTCGTTGCCGTACTGTGATCCAGTTTTCGTTCTTGCCATAGTTGCACCTACTTTTGGACATATCAAATCAGTATATTATACCGCGTAAACATCGAGGCAGTCAAGAAATTCGCTCAAGTAATTTTAATGCCCCATGCTATGCTCTTCCCCACGTTAGTCCCATATTCACATTCAGCAGGCTTCCACTGTCGAGCTGTAAGGACCGTCTTCCCCGGTGACGAAAGCGTGCCGCGGCATGACTTTAAAGATAAGAGAATGGCTCATCCTCTTGTGGTCGGGAGAGGGGGAAAAACAACAAGGAGGAAGATCCGAACATGAGAAATCTGAAGAAGATCCTCGCGTTGGTCCTGGCCCTCATGATGGTACTGTCCGTCATGGTGTTCGCCAGCGCCACCAATCTCGAGGACTACGCGGACTCCGAGCAGGTCAGCGAGGAGTACGCGGAGGCCGTGGACGTCCTGTCCGGCATGGGCATCCTGAAGGGCTCCGAGGGCAAGCTCTACCCCAAGGACTACGTGCAGCGCTCCCACGTGTCCACCATGATCTACCGCATGATGAGCACCGACGTGGCCGATGCCCAGGTGCATATCTATGAGGACTACGGTATGTTTGACGACGTGTCCGAGGACAACTGGTTCGCCGGCTTCGTCAACTACTCCGCCAACAATGAGCTGGTGAAGGGCGTGGGCGACAACAAGTTCAACCCCTCCGGCTACATGACCGGCTATGAGTTGATCACCATTTTGCTGCGTGCCATCGGCTACGACCAGAACAACGAGATCTCCGGCTCTGACTGGAAGATCACCGCCGCTGGCCTGGCCAAGCAGGCGGGCATCCTGGGCGATTTCAACGAAACCACCCTGGGCTCCTACCTCACCCGCGAGCAGATCGCCTACCTGATGTTCAACGCCATCCGGGTCAGCCAGGTCTACTACACCCCCGCCCTGAACTACTACATTGATGACCTCCCCAGCATCGGCTGGGAGAACTTTGGCCTGACCAGCACCACCAGCTACATTGTGGGCAACCAGGCCACCGGCGAGCAGGTTACCAAGATTTCCTGGACTAACGCTGGTGTGGCCTACACCTATAGCGACGCTTGGGGCTTCAACACTGACACTGGCCTGGATCTGTTCGGCCACCAGGTGAAGGTGTGGTACAACAATAAGACCAGCACGGCCAGCCTGACCACCTACGCCGTGATGGACGAGGCCACCCATGTGGCTGTCATGGACGAGGGCCTGGATCTGGCCGATTATCAGGCCGCGGGCTTCTCCACCGCTCACGGCGCCAGCACTTACCGCAGCGATGGCTACGATAAGATGGACACCAACTACATGTCCGGCACCTATCCCTTCTATGTGGCCATCTCCAACAACGCCCTGCTGACCCCCGACGTACTGATCGGCGTGGACGCCACCGTGGAGCAGGTCACCGCCATCAACAACTACATCTCCAATCCCACCGTGACCTTTGGCAGCACCGGCACCGTGGCCCAGAACAAGGTTGTCGAGGGCCTGTCCAACGCCGTGGTGGGCAACTATGTGATCGTCAATACGATCCATGGTACTGCCAACATCAGCACCACCATCACCGCTCCTTACTACACCCTGGACACCGTGACCCAGACCGTCACCGGCACTGTCCGCTCCGTTGGTACCGACGGCACCGTAACTCTGCGTGACGGCACTACCATTGAAAAGTCCCCGCTGTACAACTACTCCGACATGGGTAAGGCTACCATCACTGGCGGCGTGGAGCTCACCTTCACTCTGGACAACAACGGCAAGTACATCGGCGTGGCCGAGCCCGCTACCGAATACCTGTACGTCACCTACGCCTACTGGGAGCAGACTGGTACCAGCACCGTGACCTACTACCTCCAGGGCGTCACCCTGAACGGCCAGATCACCACGGTGGAGGTCAATCGTCAGAGCTACCTGAACGCCATTGCGTCGACCGCTGTCAGCCACAAGGTTGAGTCCGGTTCCGGCACTGGTTCCGTTGTGGACACCGGCAACTACAAAATGATGGAGCTGAATGGTGGCACCTGGCAGACCGCTACCTGGACCGACACCCTGAGCAACGAGCCTCTGACTGCCACCAGCGATAAGATCAGCAACACCGAGTTCCTGAGCACCAACACCATGTTCTATGTGATCGAGGACTTCGGCGATGATCTGACCGTCACTCCGTACACCGGTGTGACCGCTCTGGTGGGCGATGCCACCTCCGTGACCGTCAGCGGCCCCTACACCAAGACCTCTTTGGCCACGTCTACCACTACTACGAACAACTGGCTGGTGAACACCGTCCTGGTGAGCGACATCACCTACACCTACGCGGGCAACTACTTCTATGGCGGAGCCACTGCTCCCACCGCTACCGGTAATAAGGTGGGTGATCCCAGCATTCAGCAGTTCAACCTGTATGTGGCTGGTGCCAGCACCACCACCCCCGTTTGGGTGGAGACCGACGGCGCTGCCACTCCTGCTGCGCACGTCTTCTACACTTACACTCGGACCTATGACAATGTTCTGGACGATTATGTGTATGAGCTGACCGCCGTGTCTGGCTATGGTGCTGGCGGCTACACGCTGAGGAACCAGACGCTGACTCAGTATGCCGGAACCGCTCAGAACTATATCCAGCTCGCTGGCAACAACATTCAGATTGAAACCGCAGATAATGTTGCCATCATCGATCTGCGCCAGAATGGCACCATTGACACTGTGGCCGAAGTGAACGATGCCGCGCAGAACAACACTATTACGGTGGACTGCCTGCTGACCGCCGACCGCTCCGAGGTTGTCGTGATCTACGTGACCTCCGTGACTGAGGCGTAAAGAGGGCAATCGCATAACCCCATGTTCAAGCACTGGCCCCCGGGATTTTCCCGGGGGCCTTGCTCTATTCAGGTGGCATTGTCCCCGATGGCCACGTAGGGATAGGAAACACCGCTTGAATTGGCCTGCTCCTGGGCCGAACTGTTGTGATACCAGGATACGCTATTGTTTCCCCAAATGGTGGCGATCCGACCGTTGGGCCCCGGCTGATTGTCCCGGCCCCGCATACACACCACGGTGGTGTACTGATCGTACACTGGGTCGCCCCAAATCAGCAGCAGCGGCCGGAAGTCAAATGTCAGTGTGTTGGGGTTGCCCGCCCCATACGTCCCTGTTCCCACATAGCTACCGTAGATGATCCGTGCCGTGTTTCCTCCGCTGCCCAGATTGGTCATGACCTCCGAGAATTCTTCTTCCACCGCCTCAAACTGTTCCTCCACCATTTCCATGTTGTCGTTGAGAGGGCCGGGCGAGAAGTCGTCCGTCCCCTCAATGAGCTTGAATTGATATTTGCTTGTGTGTTGCATTTCTCATCCCTCCGTTACCGGAGGGATGGAGTAGGACTGTTGCACATTCCGGTGCAAGGAAACCGGGTAACATTTGATCCCGGCAGCCGGATCCGCTGGGCAAGGTGGATCCGCCTGTGCAACGTTGTACGTCGGGGGTATAAAAAGTCGTCAATGGGCGTGGAAACCCTTTTTGAGTGGAGCGCAAGAAAATAGTTGCCCCGAAACGGGCAACGGCCCGGCGTTTATCCCTCCCTTATGGGAGGGATAACTTTATGCAACACACAAGCAAGTACCAATTCAACTTAGTGGACGCCACCGACGACTTTTCCCCGGACCCGCTGAACCAGAACGCGGAGAAAACCGAGACCCTGATAGCGGGAGTGGAAAGCGACCTGGCGTCCCTGACCACCGCGGTGGGTGAGGGCGGCCACACCTGCCGCATTGCCTTCGGCAGTTATGTTGGCGACGGACAGCTGGGATATGACCACCCCAACACGCTGACCTTTGACTTTTACCCCATGGCAGTGTGGGTGGGCAGAACGAGCGGCGGAAACGATACCACTTGGCCAGCTACCTTTCTTCGACCTGCGACTGTGGGACGCTCAGATTGTAACTCTCCGGACCATCAGTTAAATGTGACTTGGGGAGAAAATTTTATTAGGTGGTACGCGTC
>ENA-UONV01003077-UONV01003077.1-human-gut-metagenome-genome-assembly--contig:-CS4-NODE-3077-length-11574-cov-4.972654_pt1 | contig 11574 bp, 14 predicted proteins | sample MGYA00242461_ERZ724008 | MGnify/ENA metagenome assembly ERZ724008 | reverse complement strand
TTTTCAGATAATATAGAAAATGAAAGTACGAAGCTGATACATATCAAGGAAAATACCACTTCCCGAAAGTACAGACATTGCTTTCCAAGGAGGGTAAATATCATCCGCTGATGGGTAAACACTATATTTCAGGTGGGTAAACGTTCAAAATGCGGCTCCTTGAGAAACACAGTACAAAACGTTTTTTGAATTGAATATTAATTGGTTAAGTGATAAAAAACTATCTATCCTTAGAGTGTGTAAAACGCTACACATCTATACATGATGTAAACATAGGAAAAGAAAGTGGTTTATCGTGCTTTACAGAATGCGCATAGCACTACACGAATATGTAAAATATTTACATTGTTCCAATTCCATATTCTAATCCTTAAATAGTCATATATCCAACATTTCATCCCAAATCTGTATGGGCAATGATGAATAGTGTGGATGAGTAACCAATACAGAGTTTTAAATTCTTTTCTGATAAATGGATCCCGATGGCCTTCCGTCAGGAAATGCAGTTCTTCTCCCTTACAGTCTATCAGCAAGGGTCTAGACCGATTGCTTGATTTGTTACAGAGAAAATGAGATGGCGCAGGGTATTGCCTTGAACAACATAAGTCTCATTTATTTACATTTCAAAAAAACAGTATTTGTTGTAACCATGTTGAACATCCCCATATGTGAAACATAGAAAGTAAGTGTAAAGTCCTTGCCTCTTTCCTTCCGATAGTGAACTGTAACCATGTAACCCAATTATAAGAAGCATAAGAAATATGTCTGACGGTCTAAAAAAACGTTTTTCCATAAAAGTAAAGTTACAGTTACATTACGTAATAATATCTTGTAAATCAACAGAAATGTTATCAAGGTTGCATTGTAGGGTTACATAATAAGGTTACACAACAAGGTTACAGTTACCCCTATTAGGTTACAACGGAAAATTTCGGTTACACCCGTATTGGACATAGCTGAAACCAACGGGAAAGTTGCCAACCTGTTATAATCATCCAACATTTCATCCAAGATTTGAGTGATGATAAATGAAGTGGATGAGTGGCCAATACAGAGTCCGGTTACCAGATTAGTTCCCATACTGATACTGAGATGACCCTTCTACCAATGATGAACCGACAGCAAACTGCCTCTTATACTTCATCTCTTCTTCATAACTAACCGCCCGCTGTATTAAGTATTAGTCAGAGCGGCAAAAGAGTCATAATATCCTTACCGGCTGAATGACAATATCCCTTCAGTTTCATACCTTAATACTCCACAAGGCAAGGGAGATGAACGGGCAATAGATAAACGTGCCTTGGTGTATGTGGAGAGAGTTTTATATTTCCTCCACCTGTTTTCCGGCACTGTCATTGTTTTGCCCGTCGATGATAGCCGTGAAGTAACCATATCAGCCCTTCGATTACTCTTCCATTGAACTGTCCAAAATGAAGCCGGTTTAGTTGACTATATATAACTTCTTGAAACAATACATGTAGGGCAAGAAGGAGTGAAGGTAATAAGAGAATTGGTGATTATATACTGCCTTGCAGCCCCCCTATAAATAATTATGATGCGCTTTGGGGATTTACATTTTAATATGTTCTGCTGTTTAACAAGGATTCACACTGTAAGGCAATATATAGTTACCTTGGGATTTTATTCATTCTTTTCATTGAGGGCTTGTTGTTCGTCAAGTACCTGAACAATCCGGCGCATCTGCTGTTCCCTATCTTCAAGAAGATGGCGCACACTATTAATGCGCTCTGCCGGATAGATTACTTTGAAACGGCACAGTATACTATCCATCACCATACGCTGGACATGGTAATGTTCTAAATCCCCATGTTCCCACCCTAACACGCTTTCACCCAAAAGAGAAAGTCTGGCAATTTGTCCGTAGACATGATACATATTCTGACGGAAACCATTTATCAATCGGCTCTCCGTTTCCAATGTTTCAATCTTTTCCCATTCATAATACTATAGGTACATGATATTGCCCGCCAACAGACTTATCAACAGATAACCTGCGGCAACCAGTGTACGAGGGAATCTTGTTCCTATGGTACTTTTCATTTGATTCTTCCTTTTTTATCATGCAACTCGTAGTCTATCTAAATCATAGGCTACATACGTTGTAGCAATCCTTTATATCAAAGTGGAACTTTGATTGCAATAATGTCTGATATTGAAAATTGGAAAGTAGGGTTTCGGGAAAATCATCCTCTTCGCTTTCGTCTAATAATATGAATCAAGGAAAAGACTATCAGCAAAAGCCCAATCTTATAATGCCATAGCCCAACAGCGGAGTTCGCCCCGTCCACACACGCCATCAGTACAATGCCCGTGACCGTCACTATCAGGAAAGCTGCCGATAAGACAAGGGTCATTGGACTTTTCTTGCCGATGCCTTTTGAAACGATTGACTTGTACCAATGTCTATGCCGTTTGATGTGACAGGCTACGGAAATAAGCCAAAGTAGGCTCAACAAAACATGAGCCACAGCCCAGTTGTGCCACACTTCATGGCTGGTTCCATGTCCGGCAATGTGCAGACCTATACCACTGACGGCTGATGCCACGAATGCCAATGGCAACATCCATTTTGTTGTGAAGGATGTTTTTCGATGTACGAAATCAGGAAGAGCAGACAAAGGCGCTTCGTCTGGTTTGAAGAATACACCGTGCGGACAAGTCTTAACGCATTTATTACACCCGATACAGGCTTCCGCATCTTTGAAAGCCACGTGCTTGTGCCACAGGAAGCCAACCTTTCCTATAACATGTTTCGGACACTTCTCTACACACTCCCAACAAGCCACGCACCGACGTGGATTCATGGCAACATACTTAGTTGCTATTCTTTTCATAACTATCTCTTTTTGCCTGCAAAGTTATGTGGTTCAGACGAAAAAGAAGATAGAGGGAACGAGGTGAGGCTTGGACTATTCAAGGTTTCTTTCCCGGAACAGGGTCGGACTGATGCCCGCTGCCTGTGTGAACAGACGGGAGAAGTAGGCGTAATCGTCTATGCCGAGACGGTCGGAGATTTCCTTCACGGCAAGGTCAGTGTGGACGAGCAACCGTTTGGCTTGCAGCACCACTTCATTCTTTATATACAGGGTGGCGTTCATGCCGGTGATACCTTTCACCACTTCGTTCAGATAGACGGTCGAAATGTTCAGGAACGAGGCGTAATAGGATGGTTGGCGGCTCGTCGCAAGATGTTCGGCAAGTAGACGGCGGAACGAAAAGACAATTTCAATATGCCTGCGACTGTGCTTCGTCTGTTGCAGGTTGATGTCCTGCACCGCTTCGGCAACAATACCAATGAATGTTTCCGCCAACCGCCTTGCAGTTGCCTTTGCCAGCTTGTCCGTTATGCAATCCATTCTGTTGGCAAGAATAGAGGCTATCTGCGCCAGTTCGTTTTGCCGCCGTTCGTCTATCACAAACGATGAAGCAAACAACGAGAAATCATCAAAGATACACTTCTCGGCACTGCCCAACAAACTGCTGTCGGCAAAAAGTATCCAGCCTTCGGCATTTCCCGGACTGACAAGACGGTGTGCTTGTCCCGGCTGTATCAGAAATACTTCGCCCGAAGAAAAGTGTTGTTCCTTGAAATCAATGAAACCACAGCCTGTTCCGTTTTCGACCAGCCCGAATATGTAGTAATCGTTCTGGTGGATATATGTCACAGATGTATCCATGTCTTGCGAGAACCCCATCCGGCGGAGACGCATTCCGTAATCGGAGAATTGCGTGGCTTTATGTAGAGGGAGCTTGTTCATATTCTGTTTTTTGCAAAGGTATAGCTTTATCCTATAAATAAAGATTTTAGTCGTAGAAAAATGTCACAGTCGTAACAAGTAGCGAAGAGCGACTTTGCAATCCCAATCCTCGCTTGCGTTTGGCTATTTTTTCCGGCGAAGTATCTCTGCCATTTCCTGATTGGCTTCCGCATCAGCGGCATTGTAAGATGTGCCGCTGTCGTTCAGTAATCCCAGCGAACCGCTAAATAACTCATTGCGAACAGAATCGGATGGTGCGGTTGGTGTAACTGCTTCATGTGCTTTGGATGTCATTCCCATACGTTCCTCATGCCTGTTGCACTGCAATGCCGCGTCAATCTTGGAATAGCTGAAATGCCTGTCCACTTTGGAACCGTTAAAGCGGTAGCCGTTCTTGGTGAATACTATTCCCTGTATTTCGTCACTCTGCCCTTTGTGCTTGAAATGCACTTCCACACCCTGACGTTTCAGGTTGGCGACAAGCACATTCCAGTTGGCACACCTGCCGACTTACATTTTGAATGTATGATATTTAGAAGAATTTGTTTTAATATATAATAAGCCTGTACGCTAATTTGCCCTTATCCCTATGATACGTGTATTTCCTTAATTAAATAACTTTAATGAAAAAATTCTGTAATTCGATTTATTCTCTCTAGCAAATTAAATGCATTATATTTTAATAAATCTGTAAAAAGGGTCAGATTATCAGTAATTAGTCCAATAAATATCTTGAATATAACAGCTAACTTTGCACCAGAACTCTAAAGATAAGTACAATATGGATAAAATCATTTTGAACAATGGTGTTGAAATGCCCCAATTGGGTTATGGCGTTTATCAAGTGACACCGGAAGAGTGTGAACGTTGTGTAAGTGACGCCCTTGAAGTAGGCTACCGCATGATTGATACGGCGCAGGCGTATCATAATGAGGAATCTGTGGGCAATGCGTGGACAAAAAGCGGTATCGACCGCAAGGATTTGTTCATTGTTTCCAAAGTTTGGATTTCCAACTATGGAGAAGGGCAGACCATGAAAAGCATAGAGGAGAGTCTTCGCAAACTGAAAACAGATTATATCGACCTGATGCTCCTCCATCAGCCTTTCTGTGACCGATACGGTGCATACCGTGATTTGGAAAAAGCCTATCGCCAAGGTAAACTCCGTGCAATAGGTGTCAGCAATTTCTTTCCCGACCACCTTGTTGACCTTGTCGCAAACATGGAGATAACGCCCATGGTAAATCAGGTGGAGACTCACGTGTTTAACCAAGAACGCAATGAGCAAAAACTTATGGAAGAGTTTGGCGTACATATTATGTCGTGGGCACCACTAGCTGAAGGCCGGAATGGACTGTTTACCAATCCGCAGCTCACTCAGATTGCAGAAAAATATAATCGGACGGTTCCCCAGATCGCTCTGAGATGGCTGCTTGAACGTGGTGTGATAATCATCCCCAAAAGCACCCATAAAGAGCGTATGGCTGAGAACCTCAGGCTTTTCGATTTTCAATTGGATGACGAAGACATGGCAACAATAGCGGCACTTGATACAGGACACAGTCTGTTCATGAACCATCATTCAGGTGAAACAGCCAAACAGTTTATGGAATGGCGTTCGCTTGTAAAGCCTGCGGAATAGATTCAATGCCGTGCTTTACAAATAAAATAAGGTTGAATATGGAAAAAGAAGTATTATTGCTTGTCGGGGCGGGACAAATCGGTATAGCCATTGCCCGTAGAGTAGGTTGCGGCAAAAAGATTATCGTTTGTGACAAGAATTTAGACAACGCAGGAGCTGCCACTGAAATTTTGGAAAAGGCTGGATACGATGCTGTTCCCATAGAAATGGATCTGGCTTCGAGAAAGTCCATTCAGAACATGATAGTCGAAGCTTACAAATACGGAAGTATTTCCATGCTTGTCAATGCAGCCGGAGTATCACCGAGTCAGGCGTCGATAGAGACAATCTTAAAAGTTGACCTTTACGGCACTGCGGTATTGCTCGAAGAAGTCGGCAAAATAATCGCTCCCGGTGGTGTTGGCGTGACCATTTCCAGTCAATCAGGACATCGTATGCCGGCATTGACACAGGAAGAAGACCGGCAACTTGCCATGACTCCGACGGAGGAACTGTTAAAGCTCAAAATTCTACAACCGCAGAATATATGTGACACCCTTCATGCCTATCAGATGGCGAAGCGTTGCAATGTGATACGAACCATGTCAGAATCGGTGAAATGGGGCAAACGCGGCGCACGTATCAACTCCATCTCGCCGGGCATTATCGTCACGCCTCTTGCTCTTGATGAATTTAACGGCCCACGTGGAAACTTCTACAAAAACATGTTTGCAAAGTGTCCCGCCGGTCGTCCCGGCACAGCAGATGAAGTGGCCAACATAGCCGAACTTATCATGAGTGACCGTGGCGCTTTCATCACCGGAGCTGACTTCCTCATTGACGGAGGTGCCACAGCCTCCTACTTCTATGGACCTCTCAGGCCGGATGGCGACGAAGATTCATCACAGAATATTAATGACAAAACATCCGGGAATGAAAGAGATTCGTATTGATTGCGCGCACCAAAGCCCGCAAGAATTGGAACTTGCAAAACAGCAGGCACAACTGGTGTTCAAGTTAAACCATACCATGCCTATGACCTTAGAATATGATGAGTTGCTGCATCAGTTATTCCCTGCTATCGGAGAAGACAGCATAGTCAGGGCTCCGCTCACAGCCGTACGCACCCACAATGTGTTTATCGGCAAACGGGTAAGTATAATGTCCGGCTGTCTGTTTATGTCAGCCGGAGGTATAACCATTGACGATGACGTCCAGATCGCAGCTAATGTCCAATTGATTTCCAACAACCATGACCTTAACGAGCGTAGGGTAATTGTCTGCAAGCCTATACATATCTGCCGACGTGCTTGGATTGGCGCGGCAGCGACAATCCTTCCCGGCGTGACTATTGGCGAAAACAGCGTGGTGGGAGCAGGCAGTGTTGTAACTCATGATGTAGAGCCTGACACAATCGTCGCAGGAAATCCTGCAAAACTGATTCGCCGTATAGGATGATTCTATAGTTTCTCCCGGTATTCCGATGGTGAGAGTCCTGTGTTGTTGCGGACAAAACGGCTCAGGTAAGACGGTGATGAGAAATTCATCATATCCGTGATATTGACCAGTGTCAGCTTTTTGTCTTTCAGCAGTGTTGTAAGTTCACCCATTGCGAATCGGTTAATCCAATCAGATGCGTTGCGTCCACTGGCTTTCAGGCAAATCTGTGACAGATATTTTGGAGTAATGCATAGCCCGGAGGCATAGTAGGCAACATCCCTATGCTTTCGGGCTGTTCCGTTTTCCAGTTCACTTATAAATTTTCTAAACAGACGTTCAGCCTGTCCGTGTTTCGCCGCTTCCTGATTGATTCTGGCATGTATGCCGAACAAATCAAGTTTGAACGATTCCACAAGAAATCCCAATGCCTCACGGCTGTATGCGTGTTTTGTCCATTCGGTGTGCTGGCGTAAAGACTGCATTGAAGTGTAACAAAGTTTAGCTTCCTCAGATGTAAGGTGAAGCACAGGGTTGTGCAATAAGGCAAGATGCCCCTTTACCCGGTAGTCATTCTGGGAATCGTTGAGATATGAAAAACGGTAGGAAAGATAGAATACCGTCACACGAAAATCATCGGAAATGCAAATATTGGAAACGGACTTGCCGTTTATCCAGATGATGAAGTCATTCGCTTTTATGCTGAACCTCTTGTCTCCCATGAAAAAAGTGCCGGTTCCTTTATGGCATAACACATGAACGCAATAATCAACGAATTTATCAGAATTAAGTTCGTTGAAATCATTAGAAAACACTAGATCTTCTCCATCTGTTTGGGGAAGATTGTCTGTTTTTCCGCTTATATTCTTCAAGAAGAATTGTTCACTTTTCATTTTTACCTTGTGATTTTAGATTGCGAATATACTGAATCTATATACATTAGACGAATATAATGCACTATTTATTGCGAAAAAATAAGAAAACGGCAAAAAGTGTCAGCTTCCCGGTAATGGTGAAAACAAGTGTCTGTTGGGACAGCTGTAACTTTGCATCAAAAACTAAGAAACATTTACAGAAACAATAATTAAAAATTCAAATTATGGACAGACCTTATGTTTTTTGTCATATGATGACTTCTCTCGATGGCAAAATTATGGGGAATTATATGGCGACACCTGCAGGAATGAAAGCCGGAGAAATTTTCTATGACATATCCTTCGGCAAGACACCTTATTATAAGCATCAAGGCTGGCTGTCAGGACGAGTCACTACCGATGATAATTTCACTTTCTACCGCAAACCGGTATTGGATGAGGATACCCCCATTGTCCCCGAAGGCGATTATGTATCATATCGTGGAAATATGTACTATGTCTCGGTTGATCCATCAGGCAAACTTGGCTGGGAAAGCAATACGTTGACATATATTGACACGACCGCCCATGTGATAGAGGTACTCACGGAAAAGGCAAGTAACAGTTACAAAGCATTTCTTCGCAAGTTGGGTATTTCTTATATCATCGCCGGAAAGGAAAGCCTTGACTATGCGGTTGCATTGAGCAAACTGAAAAATCAATTCGGAATAGAAACGCTGATGCTTGGCGGAGGTGGAATCTTGAACTGGTCTTTCATTCAGGCTGGGATGTGCGATGAAATAAGTGTGCTAGTTACTCCCGCAGCTGATGGCTCGACGAAAACACCTGCACTTTTCACCGCTGTGGAAGGTTTGACAAGTGACCGTCCAGTGACATTTAAGCTTCAAAGTGCGGAGGTCAAAAATGGTGGAAGCGTGTGGTTGCGTTATCTGGTTAAAGACAAATGACTAAAAAACAGGGCAATGGCTGATATATTTGAAAGAGATCTGAAAGGTGAGGTCATTTCACCGGATGAGCCCGGATTTGAACTTATTCGGGCAGAGATATTCCGAACAATGGAAAAGGCTCAGGGAATTGACAATATTCCTGCCCGCAACCAAAAACGGGTACATGAAGTTATGTCAGACATCCTCGGCAAACCGTTACCCGAAAGCACTTGGGTATTTCTTCCGATTTATATTGACTATGGGAAGCCTGTCATTGTCGGGGAAAGATGTTTCATCCAGCAAAACTGTACCATATACGGACGCGGTGGTGTGGAGATAGGCAATGATGTGTTTATCGGACTGAAAGTAAACCTGATTTCACTCAATCATGTGATTGACCCCGAAAAGCGCAGCTCCACTTACGGGCGCAGGATAGTGATTGAGGATAAGGTCTGGATAGGCATCAACTCGACCATATTGCCCGGTGTCAGAATTGGTTACGGAGCTATTGTAGGAGCAGGAAGTGTCGTGCCTAAAGACGTCGAGCCGCTCACTGTTGTTGCAGGGAATCCTGCAAGGGTAATCAAAAAAATCGAGATTACAGACTACGGTAAATAGTGTCAATTCTGCAGCAATGAAGATAAGAGGTATAAACCTAAATCATTGCAATTTTGCATCATAGTTGAGAGTAATAAAATCATAAAGTATATGAAGAAGTTTGCATTATTATCAGCGGGCTTATTGATGCTCGTCTGCGGCTGCTCTCGAAGCGGCATTATAGAGATAGAAGAACAAGGGAGCTTTACTATCGCAGGAACGGTACTGCGTGACTCCTTAGGTCATAATTATCACGGAGACCATGCTTATGTTTTCTACCAGAAACCAGTTGACGCAAGCCAATATCCCATTGTTTTTGCACATGGCATAGGCCAGTTTTCCAAAACGTGGGAATCTACTCCTGACGGGCGTGAGGGATTCCAAAATATTTTCTTGCGCAAAGGATATACGGTTTACAATGTCGATCAGCCCCGTCGCGGCGATGCCGGCCGCAGTACTGAAGCCGCATCCATAGCTCCGTTTTTTGATGAAGAAGTATGGTTCAACCGTTTCCGTCTAGGTGTCTGGCCCGAATATTTTAATGGCGTGCAATTCAGTCGGGACAGTGTGGCCTACGACCAGTTCTTCCGTCAGATAACTCCGAACATCGGAACCATAGATATAGACCTTTGCGGTGATGCGTATGCGCAACTGTTCGACCAAATTGGTCCGGCTATCTTTATGACACATTCGCAAGGTGGCTCAATTGGTTGGAACGCCTTGCTTAAAACTAAAAACATTAAGGGTATTGTAGCACTAGAGCCGGGAGGAGAAGTTCCTTTCCCGACAGGACACATCCCTAAAGAGGGTAAGGTTCTCTCACAAGCAGGGCAAGCGGAAGCTATCGAGGTAAATATGAAGGATTTTAAGGAATATACAAAGCTTCCTATAATTATCTACTATGGCGATTATATGCCCGAAACCGATGAGCATCCCGAACAGTATGAATGGACTCTGCGCCTGAATCTGATGCGCCGTTGGGTGGAAGAAGTTAACAAGCATGGAGGTGATGCTACCTTGATACATCTGCCCGAAATCGGAATACATGGCAACACTCACTTTATCATGTCGGATCTCAACAATGTAGAAATCGCTGACATGATTGCAAAGTGGCTTCACGAAAAAGGTCTTGACAAATAAACATTACAACAATGAAAACAACTGTAAATTTCTCAAAAATCAGCATGGCGTTTATAGTTTGCGCCATTATATCAACTCTAAACATTCAAAACGTTATGGCACAAGAAAAGATAAATCAGACAGCCGGGCATAATGTTCTCGGTACTTTCGCACCACAGTTTGCAGAACTCAATGATAAAGTATTATTTGGAAATGATGTTTGGAACGACAACACGTTGAATCTGCACGATCGTTCAATGGTTACAATCTCCATTCTTATGGGCAAAGGAATACTCGATTCATCGTTCAAATCGCATCTTGAATTGGGGAAAAAGCACGGAATTACACGCAAGGAAATAGTTGCGCTTCTTACACAGGGAGCATTCTATGCTGGGTGGCCCAACGCATGGGCTGCGTTCAGGTTGGCAAAAGAAGTGTGGACAGATGAGACTAATGCCGCAACGGATAAAGAGCGTTTCCAGCAGGAGATGATTTTTCCCATCGGCGATCCTAACACTGCTTATGCCAAGTATTTTATCGGCAACAGTTATCTTGCTTCAGTATCAACAGAGCAGGTTAAATTCACAAATGTGACATTCGAGCCACGTTGTCGTAACAACTGGCACATACATCATGCAACGGAAGGCGGTGGTCAGATGCTTGTCGGTGTAGCCGGACGAGGATGGTATCAAGAGGAAGGAAAACCCGCACAGGAGATTCTTCCCGGCACAGTCATCCATATTCCCGCTAACGTAAAGCACTGGCATGGAGCGGCAGCAGACAGTTGGTTCGCCCATCTTGCTTTCGAGTTGGCCGGAGAAAACACATCCAATGAATGGCTTGAACCGGTCTCTGATGAGTATTATGACAAATTAAAAAAATAATCTAAAAATATTTACCATGTCAATTAAAAGAATATTTGCCGCTTTAACGCTTTGTGTAAGCGTGGCGGGGCTGTTTTCTTGCAGTTCATCAGAAGATGAACCGCTGCCGGATGCCCCCGGCGACAACATTGAAAATGAAAGAGAGATGAAAACTCTCATCGTGTATTTCTCGTTCACTGCCGGGAATACCAAAAGCATTGCAGAGAAGATTCAGGGGGAAATCGGAGGTGACATCGAAAGGCTCGAAACAGCAATTCCTTACCCTGACGACTATAATGCAGCCGTTGAATGGCCCGGCATGGTCGCTCTATTATGAATATATCGGTAATATCCTGT
>ENA-UONV01003074-UONV01003074.1-human-gut-metagenome-genome-assembly--contig:-CS4-NODE-3074-length-11583-cov-5.195871_pt1 | contig 11583 bp, 10 predicted proteins | sample MGYA00242461_ERZ724008 | MGnify/ENA metagenome assembly ERZ724008 | reverse complement strand
AGCCTTATTACCGCCATATCCCCCGAACCGGATTGAAGCTGTCCACCAAGATCAGCATGGCAGTTTCGGACCGATTCTGTATGGTGAAGATGGTACATCTCTGTCACAGCGCTAAATTCCATGACCAAACAGGATAAAGTCGTCCAATCGGAGCGGAAAGAACTGCGATGTGCCGCTATACTCAGTAAGGAGGGGCGCGCTGAGCGCCTTTTCTCAGAAATAATGGTTAGCATAATCTAACCACATGAATGGAGAGCGGTACATCATGAATACGCAGAAAAAAGGGATGACGGGAAAGGACATCATTACGGTGGGAATTTTCTCCGCCATCTACTTTGTCATCAACTTTGCTTTTATGCTTCTCAGCGGTCTGCATCCCCTGCTTTGGATCTTGATGCCTGGCCTGATCGCCGTATTTGCGGGTATCCCATTCCTGATGATGTGTACTAAGGTGCCAAAGACCGGCGCAGTGGTCCTGATGGGCTTTATTACGGCCTTGATCTACTTTGTTACTGGCCAATTTACGGTGGTGATTCTCATTGCTTTTGCGGTGAGCTGCATCCTGGCGGAGCTTTGCCGGATCTGTAGCCATTACCGGTCTTTCCGCGGCAACGCTCTGGCCTATGTGTTCTTCTCGCTGGGGATGATCGGCTCCCCGCTGCCTGTCTGGATCATGCGGGACAGTTTTCTGGCGCAGATCAGCCAGCAGGGAATGCCGGAAGCCTATGTCTCCACCTTGGCGGCATTGACTTCCCCGGGTATGATCGTGGTTCTGGTGGGGGCGCCTATCGTGGGAGCTATTCTGGGTATCCTGCTGGCCAAAGGAATGTTCCGCAAGCACTTTGAGAAGGCGGGGATTCTGTAACATGGAGGAGGCACGGCGCTGTTTGGTGTTCGACCCCAGGGTGGGTCTTGCTCTGCTGGTTTTCGCCAATCTGGCAGCCTTTAGTGAGCAACCTTTTTGGATGGAAATGATATGGATCGGTTTTCTCCTGCTCCTGATGCTGCTCCATCGCTGCTTTGCCATGGTGGGGAAAAGCCTCTTGATCTTCGGAGGAATCCTGTGCCTGCAATACTGGATTCTGCCGGCTGCGCCGGGATGGGTTGCTACCAGCTTCTCTATTTTTGCCAACTATGCCCGCCGAATGATGCCTTGCCTGATGCTCGGCTTTCTGATGCTTCGCCGGACGCCTATGCCTTATCTGGTGGCTGGAATGCGGAAGATCCATTTCCCTCAGCGGCTGATCGTAGCCGTCTCGGTGACGCTGCGGTACTTCCCAGCCATTCGGGAAGAGACAGGCTATATCCGCGATGCGATGCGATTGCGGGGCATCCGGGGATTGGCAAAGCTGGAGGGAATCATGGTTCCCCTGATGGTCTCCGCTACCGGCACTGCGGAGGAGCTGTCCGCAGCGGCAGTAACCCGGGGAATCGAGGACCCGGCGCCTAAGACCAGTCTGGTGGAGCTGCGGGCCTCGCCGGTGGACAGCGCCGCATTTGTCGTGGGCGTGGGGTTGACTGCTGCCCTTCTGGCGGCCAAATTGGGGGTGTTTCCATGGTAGAGCTGCAAGATGTGTCCTTTTCCTATACAAAAGAAGTGGGCACCCTCACCCATGTGGATCTGACCATCCGACCGGGCGAGTGTGTCTTGCTCTGCGGCGCTTCCGGCTGCGGAAAGACCACCATCACGAAGTTGGTCAACGGCCTGATCCCGGCATTTACGGAGGACTGCACGCTGACCGGACAGGTCCTGCTCCACGGCGCGCCGGTGCGGGAACAACCTCTTTACCAGCTGGCCCGGCAGGTGGGGTCTGTTTTCCAGAACCCCAAAAGTCAGTTTTTCAACATGGATTCCGACAGTGAGCTGGCCTTTGGCCTGGAAAATCAGGGTATGACCCGGGGTGAGATCCTCCGTCGGCTGGATGATACCACCGACCGCCTGCATCTGAAGCGGTTGAGGGGGCGGAACATCTTCGCCATGTCGGGCGGAGAAAAGCAGCTGCTGGCCTTTGCCTCGGTCTATGCCATGGGGCCGAAGCTCTACATTCTGGATGAGCCTACGGCCAATTTGGATCGGGAAACCATCGAAAGACTCCATGATCAAATCGCATACCTGAAAAGTCGGGGACACACCATTCTCATTGCGGAGCATCGGTTGTACTTTCTGGCGGATCTCATAGATCGGGCTGTCTATCTGCGGGACGGGATCGTGGAGCGGATCTGGAGCGGAGCAGAATTCCGGCGGCTGGCTGAGACAGAACGGATCGCTCTGGGCCTTCGCACACTCACGCCTACTCAGGTGACTCTGCCGCCCTCCCGCGCCGCGGGGGAACAGGATGGACTGTCTGTGGAGGGACTGAGCTGCCGGTACAAGCGGGAGCCGCCGGTATTTCAAAACCTTTCCTTCTCCGCCCGCCCGGGAGAGGTGCTGGCCGTCACGGGTGACAATGGCGTGGGAAAAAGCACCCTTTCCCGCTGCTTGTGCGGCCTGATGCGGGAGAGTGCCGGAACGATCCGCCTCAACGGCCGCATCCTTGGTGCGAAGCAGCGGCAGCGGATTGCCTACTGCGTCATGCAGGATGTGAACCATCAGCTCTTTTCCGACAGCGTATGGGGAGAGTGTCAGTTGGCTATGGAAGGACTCTCTGACCAGCGCATCCAGGAGGTGTTGAAGCGGCTCCATTTGCTTGCGTTCCGGGAAAAGCACCCTATGTCTCTCTCCGGCGGCCAGAAACAGCGTTTGGCGGTGGCTACCGCCATGCTGTCCCAAAAGCCGCTGCTGGTATTCGACGAGCCCACCAGTGGTCTGGACTATGCAAGAATGCAGGAAGTGGCCTGTTGCGCACGGGAACTGGCGGACGAGGGCCGGGTGGTTCTGGTGGTGACACATGACCGCGAATTTCTCCAGTGCGCCTGTGATCGAGTCCTGGAACTTTGAGAAAGGAGCTGAGCCGCAGTGGCATTTTTACAGGACAGCCAACCGGATCTGTGCCTCTTGGCCAAGAGTGGTGGGTGCAGCGTTTATCAGCTGCGAAATGAGAGCGGCGAGGGAACCATGACCGTCTATGAGGTGTTCCCCGGCGCTACCATCCTGTATAACGATTTCCACATGGCCTATTGCGACTCCTCTTTTGAAACCCGACAGGATCTCCTCTGCATCGACTATTGCCGGGAGGGCCGGATGGAATACGCTGTGGGCAACGATGCGTTCTCCTATGTGGAGGCAGGTGACCTGAAAGTGGATCGCCGCCTGAAGCACAAAGGATACTTTTCTCTCCCGTTGTCCCACTATCATGGCATCTCCATGTGCTTTGACCTGTCCATGATCCCCATGGAGCTGGCTCGTCTGGCGGGAGACTATCCTTTGGATCTGGCTGCCATCCAGCAGAAATTCTGCCCGGATGCCCGGCCACGGGTCATTCACGGAGCACCCTCGGTGGATCACATTTTTCAGGAGTTGTGTACCGTACCGGAGCGGATCAAAATGCCCTACTTTCGGGTAAAGATTCTGGAGTTGTTGCTGTATCTCGACGCCCTGGAATTGGGAAGCGGAACGGAAAAACCATATTTTTACCGTTCCCAGGTGGAAACGGTAAAGGCCATCCGCTCCTATCTGGTGGAGCATCTGGATCAGCATATCACGTTGGAGGCTCTGTCCAGACAGTACCAGATCCCTTTGACCACCATGAAGGCCTGCTTCAAAAGTGTATATGGCAGTCCGGTGAACACCTATATGCGGGCACTGCGGATGGATCGGGCGGCTCTGCTGCTTCGGAAAGAACCGGAGGCCAGCGTTACAGAGATCGCCGGAGCGGTGGGCTATGACAGCTCCAGCAAATTTGCCGCGGCTTTTCGGGCGGTGAAGGGACAAACTCCGCTGGAATACCGGCGAGGCGGCGGGAATCCCGTTCTCTCTTTTCCTGACGAAACGGAGTGACGCTGGCTGTGCGGAGCGGCAAGCACGGGTAAGAACCGATACAATAGGGCATGGTGAGAGATGTCTCACCATGCCCTATTTTTTGAAAGGAGTGGTTTTGTGAAACAACGCAGCTGGCTGGCCATCCTGCTCTCCTTTGCCGGTCCCTGCCGGGGAAAGCTGGTCTTGTCTGTTATATGCGCAATTATCAGCGTGGTGGGGGGCTTTGTGCCGTATCTGGGGGTCTATGAGATCCTTCGCCTGTTTATCCATCAGTCGGCCTCCGGAACGGAGCTTCTCCGATGGGCTGGAGTGTGTCTGGCGGGATATACGGTCAAGGTGGCTTTTTACGCCTTTTCTACTATGCTGGCTCATGTGTCTGCCTACACCATTTTGGAGGGCCTGCGCCGTCAAGTGGCCCATAAGCTGATGCACGCCCCCTTGGGGAGTGTGCTGTCGAAGCCCGTCGGTTCCCTCAAAAGCACCATCGTGGATCGGATCGAGGACATTGAGCCGCCGCTGGCCCACATGATACCGGAATTGAGTTCCAATGTGCTGCTGCCTATCGTGGTGGTGATCGCCCTCTTTGCCATGGATTGGCGGATGGGCCTTGCCTCCCTTGCTACGATCCCGGCCGCGCTGATCCCCATGGCGGCGAGCCTGCGGACCTACAACGAAAAGTATGCCGCCTATATGGCAGCCAATGCTCAGGTCAACAGTATCATCGTGGAGTATGTAGAGGGCATCGAGGTGGTAAAGGCTTTCAACCAGAGCGGTGCCTCCTATGAGAAATTCGTCCGGGCAGTGACCAGTTTTCGTGACTTCACGCTGGATTGGTTCCGCTGCACCTGGAAGTCCATGAACCTGTGCCTGTCTATCCTGCCTACCACGCTGCTGGCCACCCTGCCAGTTGGGATCGCCCTGTATCAGACCGGCGTCCTGGACCCGGCCCGGCTGGCTCTGTGCTTGATGCTGGTGCTGGGTATCGTGTCCCCGCTGGTGCAGGCTGCAGCCTTTCTCAATTCCATGAAGAGCATGGAATTTGCCGTCCGGGACACTCGGCATCTGCTGGATCTGGAGGAGCTGCCCGAGGCGTCCGAGCCCGCCCGCCTCTCCGGCAGCGGTATCACTTTGCGGGATGTGTCCTTCTCGTATAGCGGGAAAGAAGAGGACACTGTGCTGCGTCACATTGATCTGGAACTTCCCGCTGGCACCTTCACCGCTCTGGTGGGTCCCTCCGGTGGCGGCAAATCTACGGCAGCCCGGCTTATCGCTCGGTTCTGGGATGTGACGGATGGCTGCATTGCCATAGGCGGTGTGGATATTCGGAATCTCACACTGAAGCAGCTGGCGGATCAGGTCAGTTTCGTGACACAGGATAATTTCCTCTTTGACTGCTCTCTGAAAGAACACAGCCGATTGGGGAAGCCGGACGCCACGGAGGAGGAAGTTTGGGCGGCTGCCAGGGCTGCTCAGTGTGAGGAGTTTTTAGGGCGGCTGGAGCATGGATGGGATACCCCAGCGGGTGAAGCGGGCAAGCAGCTCTCCGGTGGGGAGCGGCAGCGGATCGCCATCGCCCGCGCGATTCTGAAGGACGCCCCCATTGTCATTCTGGACGAGGCCACCGCCTTTACCGATCCAGAGAATGAGGACAAGATCCAGCGTTCCCTGATGGCGCTCTCCCGGGGGAAAACGCTGCTGGTTATTGCCCACCGGCTGAGCACGATTCAGAACGCCGACCAGATCGTGGTGCTGGAGAAGGGCCGTATTGTGGACAAAGGCACACAGCCGGAGCTGCTCAGCCGATGCCCGCTATATCAAAAGCTATGGCAGGCCCATGTGGGTGCCCAGAACTGGGCGGTTGGAAAGGAGGCTTGACGATGTTTCGGAGTATGAATCGGATTCTGCGTTGGACAAAGGGGTACCACAGACGGCTGTATCTCGGAAGCCTCTGTTCGTTTCTTGCCACCTGGGCCGCCGCCGGGCCGGTGATGCTGGCGGCCTGGGCCCTTGGGCTGGTCATCGAGAGTGCCCAGGAGGGGACGGCGCTGGACGCCAGGCTCCCCTGGCTGTGCCTGGGCGGGATCATCCTGCTGATCGTTCTGCGCTTCGTGTGTGCTTACTGGAAAAACCGGCTCCAGGAGAGTATCGGAACAGAGCGGGCGGCGCAGCAGAGACTGGAACTTGGTGACCTGCTCAAACGGGTTTCCTTGGGGTATTTCTCCAAGAATAACCTGGGCGACATTCTGGCTGCTCTGACTACGGAACTGAGTACCCTGGAGCTGCAAAGCATGAAGATGGTGGATGCGGTCATCAACGGCTATCTGCAGGTACTGGTCATCGTTTTGTGCATGGCGTTCTTCTGCCCGGAGGCGGCGCTGGTGGCAGTGGTGGGCGTGCTGCTGTCCGCCTTTGCCCTCCGCGGCATCGGGCGGCAGAGTGCCCGCACCGCTCCGGTGGGACATCGGGCCCAAGAGGCATTGTCCGGGGCGGCCATTGAGTACATCCATGGCCTTTCGGTGGTCAAATCCTTTGGCCAGGAGGGGGTGTCCTCCCAGCGTTTTTTTGAGGCATGCCGGGCCAATAAGGACATCCGTATCAAAAACGAGTTTGGCTTTGTGCCCTGGAACTGCCTGCACCTGTTTTCTCTGAAGGCCGCAGCTGTTGGCCTGGTGCTCACCGCCGGCTGGCAGACTATGAACGGAACCTTGGAGCTGCCGGTGCTCCTGATGGCTGCCATGTTTTCCTTCACGATCTTCGGCAGTGTGGAGTCCATCAACGACGCCGCCCACATCCTTTCTGTCACGGACTCGGTGCTGGACCGTCTGGAAGAACTGGAGGGAACGGAACTGCCGGATCAGGATGGGAAAGACATCTCTTTGGAGCATTACGACATCTGCTTCGACCATGTCTCCTTCGGTTACGGAACACGGGAGGTGATCCACAATGTTTCCTTCCAGCTGCCGCAAAACAGCGCCACCGCCATTGTAGGGCCGTCCGGCAGCGGGAAGAGCACCCTCTGCGCACTGCTGGCCCGGTTTTATGATGTGGATCAGGGACGCATCACCGTGGGCGGCTATGACATCCGGAAGATGACCTGCGACAGCCTTTTACGCAACATTGCTATGGTATTTCAGAATGTGTATCTGTTCCACGACACCATCCGCAATAACATCCGTTTTGGCCGTCCGGATGCTGCCGAGGAGGATGTGATCGCCGCGGCCAAAGCGGCCCGCTGCCATGACTTCATCATGGCGCTGCCCCAAGGGTACGACACCATGGTGGGAGAAGGCGGCTCCAACCTCTCCGGTGGAGAAAAGCAGCGCATTTCCATTGCCCGGTGTCTTCTGAAGGACGCCCCCATTGTCATTCTGGACGAGGCCACCGCCAGCGTGGACCCGGAGAATGAGCATGAGATCCAGGAGGCGCTCTCTGCTCTGGTGCGGGGAAAGACTATCATCACCATCGCCCACCGTCTGGCTACGATCCAAAACGCAGACCGGATTTTAGTGGTGGAGGATGGCCGCATTGCTCAGCATGGCACCCATCAGGAGCTGATGAGCCAAGAGGGAACTTACCGGAACTTTATCGAGATCCGACAGCGGGCTGAGGGCTGGCGGATATAAAATAAGTATGTGGGGAGGCAGATCTGCCTCCCCACATACTGTTTTGGGATGATTCTTTGGATTTTGGCTTTGTATCACTTTCGCTTTGCCATTTTCCTGTACTCCAGCGGGAGCAGGCCGGTGCTTCTTCGAAACAGTTCCGCAAACCGGCTGGATGTAGAATATCCTATCGTTTGAGCAATCTGACCAATTTGCAGATCGGTATGAGCCAGCAGATATTCTGCCTGACTCATGCGGCGCTGCTGTATATACTCTGTGATCGTGCAGCCATAGACCTTCTTGAAGCTGCTTTTGAGCTTTGTCGTACCCATGCAGGCAATTTGTGCCAGGCGTTCTATGGGCACTTCACCAGCGTAATGATCACTCAGATAGGCCGCTACGGTTTGAATCCGTTCCAAATCCTGAGAAACCAGTTTGTGATCTGAAACTGAACGCTTTTTTTGATATTCAACCACCAGAGAGAGCGCCTCGGCTACCTTGCTCTCATAATAGAGTTTGGCTGCAATTCCGGTTCCACGGTAGCTCTGTAGTTCTGATAGAAGCCGGTACATTTCCGGGAAATCTGTTGTTTGGTCGATTTCCCGAAAAGCCTCGATGGGATTCCGATATTCTTCCGGATACTGTTTTTTCAAATAATCCTCATAATATGCAGGGGTGATCTCGATGCCTATGGATCGAACCGGTATATTTTTGTGGACGATTACTTGATATGGCTTGTATCCGCCCACATAGGTCTTGATACATCCGGCTGACAACCGGCGATACGGAGACAACTCTTCACCGGAGATGGAATCGTAACGGGTAATACTGAGACATTCCGGGAGATCAAATTCCAGCATAAAATCCTTATTGAAAGAGAAGTTGTGTATCTTGATGTCGAATAGATCCCTTTGTCCGTAGGTCCAATAGGAACCTTCGCCAACTTCCGGAGATAGCTTCCAGCAAAGCCCCAGAGGACCATACTGATCATTATCTGGTTCCGGTACAAAACCGTGCTTTTTCAGTAATGGCGCATAGTATTGCTCGATGATACCGGTCATTACAATAGATACGCCTCCCTTGTTTTGCAATGATTAGACGAATTTTTGAAATGATAGGACGAACCTCGCTCCAAACGATTGAAAGTAGGTTGTGCATGGTGTAATTATATATAACGGTTAGCCATATCTAACCAAAGGATAGCATACCTATCCCATAAAGTCAACGCATTACAAAATAGGAGGATCAACATGAACAACCGAATCAATCCCGCAAAAAAGGGCCTCACTGTCAAAGATCTTGTGACGACCGGCATTTTCAGCGCAATTTTCTTGGTGTGTACCCTAATAGGCAGTATTTTATTCGCACCAAACCCGGTTTTGACATTCTATATGCCGATGGGCGCAGCCCTGCTGTGTGGTCCCGTGTATCTTCTGATGATCGCTAAGGTGTAGAAGCGGTGGAGTGTCACCATTCTTGGCATCGTTATGGGAATCATCTGGTTTGTTACCGGAATGCACTGGGCCTTTTCTTTAGGCTATATCGGGATGGGAATCATTGCGGATCTGGTGGCTGGTGCGGGACATTACCGCAACAAGGTAGTCAATCTGCTGTCCTATATGCTGATGTCGCTGGGCAGCGTTTATACCTATGTGGTGTTTTTTATTGATCCGCAAGGCTGGGCCAGCACGATGCTGGAAAACGGCACGGAACAGTCCTATATTGCCACAATGAGCGCATCTGCGCGTTCCTGGCTGTTGGCTGTCTTCATGATCGGAACGCTGGCCATTGCTGCGTTCAGTGGTTGGATCGGTGGGAAGCTGCTGAAAAAGCAGTTTGAAAAGGCTGGGATCACCGCATGATTGGCGGAGCTTTATCCAGGCGTGGACTGTGGCTGGACCCCAGAACGAAGATATTATTGCTCCTGTTGTGTATCCTTTCTGCCATGATGGCTCCATCCTTATTCTATGAACTGGGTCTTGTGGTGCTGATCGGGCTGCTCGGCATTTGCTTTGGAAAGTGGAAGTATGCCTGGAAAGGAGTGCTGTTCTACGCGCTGATCGTTCTGCTCACCTTCTGGATTTTGGATACCATGACCGGAACTTGGCGCACCATGTTTATCGCTTTTTTAGGGTTGTTCCATAAGGTCTACCCCTGCGGGATGCTGTCCGGCATTGTCATCTCCACTACAAAGGTCAGCGAATTTCTCTCGGCGATGAATCGCATCCATGCACCCCAAAAGCTGGTAATCCCCTTGGCGGTCATGTTGCGTTATATCCCTACCATTCAGGAGGATTGGCGGTTTATCAAGGATGCGATGCGGATGCGGGACATCTCGCCTTCGCTTAAAGGGCTCCTGACACATCCCGGAATAACGGTGGAGTGTATCTATGTTCCGTTGATGATGGCAGCATCCAAAGCGGCAGATGAACTGTCCATCGCTTCTATCACCCGCGGCATTGAAAACCCAAAGCCTCGAACTTGTCTGGTGCAGATCCATATTGGTTTGATGGACATTGCGGCAGTCTTTTGCTTTGCAGGCGCGTTGGTTGTCGGGCTTTATGGAAAGGGGGTGCTGGGATGATTGAGTTAAAGCATGTGTCATTTACTTATCAAGGACAAAAAGGAGACGGGCTGCAAGACATCAACCTGACCATAGAGGACGGAGAATGTGTGCTGTTCTGTGGCCGGAGCGGCTGCGGGAAGACCACCATCACGAGGCTTGTAAACGGTTTGATCCCGCAATTCTACGCAGGAGAACTGGCGGGCAGCGTACTGGTGGATGGTCAGGAAGTCAGTGATCTTCCCATGCATCAGCTTGCCGCAAAGGTTGGATCGGTGTTTCAGAACCCAAGGACACAGTTTTTCAATGTGGATACAGACAGCGAGATCGCTTTTGGTATTGAAAATCAAGCACTTCCAGTTCGCCAGCTGAGAGAACGCGTGGATCGTACATCGGCAGAACTGCACATTGAAAACCTCCGTAATCTCAACATCTTCGAGTTATCCGGTGGAGAAAAGCAAAAGATAGCATTTGCCTCGGTCTATGCGATGAATCCTCAAATATATCTTTTGGATGAACCGTCCTCCAATTTGGATATGCGTTCCATTCAAGAATTGGGAGAACATCTCAGGCTGATCAAATCGCAGGGAAAAACCATATTGATTGCAGAACATAGGTTGTACTATTTGATGGATCTGGTGGACCGGATTGTGTATTTGGAACATGGGAAAATCACACAGGTCTTTACGCCGGAAGCATTTCGGCAGCTGTCGGAGGATACCCGGGAACAAATGGGCCTTCGAGCGATTGATTTGCATCGTGTTCTCCCACCACGGAATCATTCCCTTGCGCCTGTTTCAGATCCTATCTTGGAACTTAACAATGTAGCCCTTCACTATAAGAAGAGGACCATTTTGCACGACATCAACCTTACAGCAGCAAAGGGAGAGGTAATTGGCGTCGTTGGCCACAATGGGGCCGGAAAAACGACCTTTTCCCGTGCTTTGTGCGGGCTTCACAAGGCCTGTGATGGTCAATTCTTTTGGAACGGTCTGTCCATGGATCACAAAGATCGCCTGCGGCATTCCTATATGGTCATGCAGGATGTGAACTACGAGCTTTTTGCGGATAGTGTGGAGTCAGAATGTACATTCGGTATCCGCAATCCGAAACAGACGCTCGTTGACGCAACACTGGAAGAGTTGGCCCTGGCCCCATTCAGAGACCGCCACCCCAATACCCTGTCCGGAGGTCAAAAGCAGCGGGTGGCGGTAGCGGTCAGCATGATTTGTGGGAAAGACCTGCTGGTGTTTGACGAGCCGACCAGCGGGCTGGATTTTGATAGCATGACACAGGTTGCGGGTCTGATCCGGCGGCTGTCTGATATGGGAAAAGTCATCTTTATTGTCACTCATGATTTTGAATTTGTCAGTCGTACCTGTTCCCGCATCCTCCACTTTGATGAAGGAGAAATGCCCGACGATGTGCCTGTTACCATGGACGCTCTCCCTACATTGAGAGAATTGTTCTCCATTTCAGAAAGCAGGCCGGGACGGATA
>ENA-UONV01003072-UONV01003072.1-human-gut-metagenome-genome-assembly--contig:-CS4-NODE-3072-length-11587-cov-3.971904_pt1 | contig 11587 bp, 7 predicted proteins | sample MGYA00242461_ERZ724008 | MGnify/ENA metagenome assembly ERZ724008 | reverse complement strand
TCACCCTTGATGCCGCGGGTGCAGACGCCCTCGCACTGGGTCTCCTGCGGACATACACGACCGCAGACCGCCGGCAGAGAGGACGAGAGGCTGATGACCTCGTATGCGCCTTCAAAGTCGCCCTCGGCAACCTTGGCGATGAATTCGGGGATATGAATGTTGACGGGGCAGCCGTTCACACAGGGACGGTTCTTGCAGCCGAGGCAGCGCTTTGCCTCGTCGATGGCGGTCTCCTCGGAATAGCCGAGCGCGACCTCCTCAAAGTTCTTGTTGCGGACATCGGGTGCCTGCGAAGGCATCGGATTCTTTTTCGGGCTCATGTTGAACTTCGGCATCTTACTTGACCTCCTTCTTGAACAGGTTGCAGGCGGCGTCATAGGCGTGCTTCTCAAACGCGGGATAGGTGCGCGCACGGCTCATTGCCTCGTCGAAATCGACCTCGTGACCGTCAAAGTCCGGGCCGTCCACGCAGGCGAACTTCATCTTGCCGCCGACAGACAGGCGGCAGCCGCCGCACATGCCCGTGCCGTCGACCATGATCGGGTTCATGCTGACGGTGGTCTTCTGTCCGTAAGGCTTGGTTGCCAGGCAAACAAACTTCATCATGACCAGCGGGCCGATGGCAATGACGACATCGTACTTCTCGCCTGCCTCCAGCGCCTTGTTCAGCGGGACGCAGACATTGCCCTCCTCGCCGTAGGAGCCGTCGTCGGTCATCAGGTGCAGCGTGTCGCTGGCAGCCTTGAATTCATTCTCGAGAATGACCAAATCCTTCGAGCGGAAGCCGATGATGGAATGCACTTCGCAGCCCTGTGCATGCAGCTTCTTGGCGATGGGCAGCGCGATTGCGCAGCCGACGCCGCCGCCGATGATGCAGACCTTCTTCAGTCCCTCGGTCTCGGTAGGCGTGCCGAGCGGGCCGACGAAGTCATGGATGCTGTCGCCCTCGTTCTTGTGGTTCAGCAGCTCGGTGGTGCCGCCGACGATTTGGAAGATGATCGTTACGGTACCCTTTTCGCGGTCATAGCCCGCGACGGTGAGCGGAATGCGCTCGCCATTCTCATCCACGCGCAGGATGATGAACTGACCGGGCTCTGCCTTCTTGGCAATCAGCGGCGCCTCAATGTCCATCAGGGTGACGGTGGGATTGAGAATTTCTTTACGCACGATTTTGTACATGGTGTGAAATCCTTTCTTCTCTTTTTTATTTGAACAGCATGATTATAGCATACCGTTTGCCGTTTGTCTGTACTTTTTTGCAAAATTCCCGCATGCAATGTCTCCCGCGCAGCATGAAGAAAGCCCGGAGCGATGCCCCGGGCTTTCCGAATCCGGCTCTTACTTCGCTTCGATGATGGTGACGCGACCGTCGCCGTAAGGATCTGCATAGGCATCACCGACCGTACCGCCGAGCACATCGACGATGTAGTTGATGAGCACCTGATTGTCAATCATCACGCTGTCCTGAAGCAGGGGGTTGTCCATAAACATCGTGTAGCCGTCTCCGCCATTGCGAAGCAGATAGTTGTGGCTGGAAACCGTGTAGGTCTTCGCGGGGTCAAGCGGTGCGTCTCCGACCATGACATCCTTGACGCGGCGTTCGCCGTCAACCGATACAAACAGCCCGTTTTCATCCAGCTTGACCGACGAGGGAACCTGCAGATCGATCGTATAGCGCAATCCCGAAACATGCAGGAATCCGCCGTATTCCGCCGGCAGCTTGGAGGCGCTGAGCTCCAGCGCATCGAGGATCTCCTGTCCGGTCGCCTCCACCACGCAGAGCATATTGCCGAAGGGATGCACCGCGATGATGTCGCCGTAGGTGATGTCGCCTGCCGCAATGTCCTTGCGGATGCCGCCGCCGTTGACAAACGCCACATCCGCGCCGCTCATGGCACGGTAGGCGTCTGCACAGAGGTCACCGAGGTTGGTCTCGTTCTGGCGGATCATGCGCTCACCGGTCTTCGGGTCGGTCACCGCAAGGGCGACCTTGGTGTTTGCGACCACCTTGCCGACCAGCTCCTCAAATTGCTTTTCGATGTCTCCGACAAAATCCTTAACGCCCGCATCGTCCAGAAGCACAGACGTCATGCTGCCGTCATTTTTGATGGTGAGGCAGCCGACATAGGCGAGCTTGGTCTCGGTGGAGGACAGCAGCACATTTTTGCCGTCCTTGTTCTTCACGAGCTCACCCTCGATCTTGGAGTGGGAGTGCCCGTCCAGCACGGCGTCAATCCCGTTGGTATGGGTAATCACATCGGTGGACATCCAGGGCGCGCAATCCGCCTCGATGCCGAGGTGCGTCATGGCGATGACAAACTGTGCGCCTGCCGCACGGGCGGCGTCCACGGTTTTCTGCACGGTGCTGTACAGCTTTTCGCCGGTTTCGTCCTGGCAGAAGCCGTAAATAAACTCGCCCGCGTCATTCTGGAAGTAGCGCGGCGTGGAGGAGGTAAAGGTGCGGGGCGTGGTGATGCCGACAAACGCGAGCTTGACGCCCGCCGTCTCGATGATCACATAGGGCTCCAGCACGGTCTTGCCCTCGGCATCCACAAAGTTGCAGGACACATAGGGGAAGCTTGCCTGCTCGGTCAATGCCATGAACTGCTCCATGCCGTAATCAAACTCATGGTTGCCGGGGGTGGCAACGTCATAGCCGACCCGGTTCATGATGTCGATGATATAGGTGCCTTTGGAAAGGGTACCGACGGTATCGCCCTGCACGGCGTCTCCGTTATCCACAAGCAGGACATGCTTTCCCGCCGCCTCAAGCGATGTTTTGATGGCGGACAGCCCGGCGTAGCCGAGGTGGTCTTCAAGACCGCAATGCACATCGTTGGTGTACAGGATAACGATATCGTCATCCAGTCCGAGCATTCCATCCGCCGCAGGTTCGGTCGATTTCGTGCTTTCCGGCGTTGTCTCGGGTTGCTTCGTGGCGGGTGCGCCGCAGCTTGTGAAAAGCAGGGCAAGCACCAGGATGCATGCGAAAAATTTGAATTTCATAGGTTCCCTCCGCTGTCAAAATTCCGGCTGTGCCGGTCTGTCTCCAGTATAACACAATTTGTAAGCGGATTCAAGCCTGTTCTTTTTTGATAAAAGGGTGCAAAAAGGGTGCGGCTGTGCCGCACCCTTTTACGCCCCACGGGCGGTTGACGCTCGTCGGTTCTTCCCGGTGGTGTTCGGTTTGCGGCAGAAGACTCAGAAATCGACTTCGGTGTCGTAGTAGCAGGCCTTGAGCAGCTTCTCCATCTCTTCCTGGGTCGGAATGCGCGGGTTGGAGCCGGTGCAGGCGTCTGCGATGGCGTTCTTTGCGACCTCGGGGAGCTTCTCGAGGAATTCCTTCTCGTCGATGATGCTCTTGTCGGCACGGACGCCGCCCTCGCCGTAGTACTTGATAGCCTGCGGAATCTCGAGCTCGTCGTTCATGTGGCGAAGCTCCTTGATGAGGAGGTCAACCTTCTCTGCAACGGTGCTGCCGCCGAGGCCGAGGTGGTCTGCGATCTGCGCATAGCGCTTTGCAGCTCTCTCGTCCTTTGCGTTGTAGCGAATGACCTTCGGCAGGTACATTGCGTTTGCGCAGCCGTGGATGATGTGGCCGCCGGAGAATGCAGCGCCGGTCTTATGTGCCATGGAGTGAACAATGCCGAGCAGTGCATTGGAGAATGCCATGCCTGCGAGGCACTGTGCATTGTGCATGACCTCACGGGCGTGCTTCTCGCCTGCGAAGGAGTGAACCAGCTCGTCATGAATCATGTCGGTTGCATGGAGTGCAAGCGGGTCGGTGTAGTCGTTGGCGACCGTGGAGACATACGCCTCGATGGCATGGGTCATAGCATCCATACCGGTATGCGCGGTCAGTTTCTTCGGCATCGTCTCTGCCAGCTCGGGGTCAACGATCGCGATATCGGGCGTGATGTTGTAGTCGGCGAGCGGGTACTTGATGCCCTTGTGATAGTCGGTGATGACCGAGAATGCGGTGACTTCGGTTGCCGTGCCCGAGGTCGAAGGAATTGCACAGAAGTGTGCCTTCGTGCGGAGCTTCGGGAAGCTGAACGGCGTGATGATCGCTTCAAAGCTGGTGTCCGGGTATTCGTAGAACACCCACATCGCCTTTGCAGCGTCAATCGGCGAACCGCCGCCCATTGCGACGATCCAGTCGGGCTGGAACTTGCGCATAACTTCTGCGCCGCGCATGACGGTCTCAACCGACGGGTCGGGCTCAACGCCCTCAAACAGCTCAACTTCCATGCCGCCGTCCTTCAGATACTGTACGGCGCGATCCAGGAAGCCCATACGCTTCATCGTGCCGCCGCCGACAACGACGATTGCACGCTTGCCGCCGAGGTTCTTCAGCTCCTCGAGCGTTCCCTGACCGAAGTATACGTCTCTGGGTAAAGTAAATCTTGCCATAACAAAGCCCTCCGTAAAAAATATTTTTTTGTAAAAGTGCCTTTGAACTCTTGCTTACGGCTTCATTATAGCGAGTCGTTTTGTCAATGTCAATAGTTTGTTAAAAATTTCGCGTAACTTCGTAAAAATTTTAACATAATCGTCACATTTCAACGGAAGACTGCCGCAAATGCCGCAAAAAAATAGGTACGGCATACAAATTTTTTTGTATGCCGTACCTATAGTTATACGGATTGTACCTTTGCGCGCAGCGCCCGCGGCTTACTTTGCGGCGGGCATGAGCACCACGGCAGGCCAGGATAATGTCTCGTCCGTCGGCACATCCATGCTGTCCGAGATTGTCTCCCCGCCGTCTGCGTTGACAAGCGCGATACGCACGCGCATCTGCGCGGCATCCGATAGCCCGAGGAGCGCCTTCGGCACGGCAACTTCCGTGACGCTGCCGATATCGCTGTCGCTGCTGTCATCCAATGTGCCGAGGAAACGGACGACGGCACTGCCGCCAACAAGTTCCTTTTGCAGCACGCCGTTTTCGTACAGTTCGATTTTGCAGTCTCCGCGCGGCGAAACCGTGATGCGGTAGTCCGCCGCGGCGCCTGCCGCGATGCAGACCGTCGCGGTATCGTCCGCAGTCAGGCATGTATCGAGCCGGGACAAAAGGAAGTAGACATTCTCATCGTCGTACGCCGTGCGCAGAGTGACCTGCGCCTGCGAAGCACTGCCGACAAAGAGCGCGTCGGTATTCTCTGTCCAGTCGTTTGTATACCCGTCCACGAAAATCTTGGCATACGGCGCGTCCGTGCGGTGGTTGAGATACCCGCGCACCATGGCGACGCCGCCGGCAACAAATTCACCCTTGTCATCATAGGTATGCGCCCCGTTGGCAAACAGCATCGCATGGCTGCCGACCGACTCGGCACAGCCCCAAATGCCCGCCGCATTCGGCATGGCGGAGAACGGCGACGATGAAAATGCGCTGCCGTCCGGCGCGCCCATGCGGGAAAGCAGGCGATTGCCGCGCGCATAGGTGATCACCACCTCGCCGGATTGAAAGCGCGCGAGGAACGGCGAGGTGCCGATCCAGGCGCTCGGCACCGTGGTGTCGGGGCCCGCCTCGGTGAGCGCGAGGTGACGCCATGCGCCGTCTGCCTCGGACAATGCATAGGAAATGGTGAAATTTTTGTTGTCCTCCAGCGGGCGAATCTCGGTGGCAATCATGGTCTTGCCGGTTGCCAGCCGCACCGCCTCGGGCATCTGCCCGCAGAAATACGGCAAATTGTTCCGCGTGCCGGTGGACTGCTGGAAGACCGTCGTCGCGCGGCAATCCGCGGCGCGCATCTCGTCAAGGGTGGGCGACCAAGTGTAGCCGCCGTCGCGGGAAATCAAAAGACCCGAACCGCTGGTGCGGTAATGCGTATCATAGCCGTACTTCTCAATGTAGGGCGCAATCTGCGTGAAATACAGTTCGATGCGATCCTCCTGCAAAAGGAAGGAGGTCTCCCAGTTCTGCCCGACATAGATGCGCGTCGGCGCAGACCATGTAATGCCGCCGCCTGCAGTCACTTTGCCGCGCACAAGGTCGATGCCTGAAAGGCTGTTATAGGTTGTGTATCCCTTAAACGGGCGCACCGAATAGGCGCAGAGAATGTCGCCGTCCGGCAGGACAACCGCATCCGGGCAAGCGGCATAATAATAGTCGGTCTCCCCGGCGAGTGTGCCGTCCGTATGAGTAAACTTATGCTTGGCGCAGTCATACAGCACCTCGGGGGGATTCCAGTTTACGCCGTCGCGACTGGTTGCATAGTAGAGATGCTGCCCCGTGCGCAGGCGATGGTAAAGCAGGAGATAGAGGTCCTCGCGCACCTTTTTCACGCGGGGATACCACGCGTTTTCATAGCGAAAACTGCCCGTGGTGCTCTCATTCAAGACCACTGCCGTGCGGTAGTCGGTCTCCACCGTTGCCGTTTGATAGTCGTCTGCCATGTGGTCACCGTCACTGCCGCCCGTGTTCAGCTTGGCAATCGGCAACAGTTCGGTCTTCATGCACAGCATGTCGAGCACATCCAAAATGGTGACTTTGCCGTCACCGTCCGCATCATACTGCACGTCATAGCCGCCGTCAAGGCTGAGGCGAAGCGCCGCGAGCGCATCGGTGATCGGATAATAGGCACAGCCGCCGTCCCCGTCGGCGTGCCACGCGAGTGCCGCCGTCGGTAGGCAAAGGAGCAAGGACAGAAGAATCGCAATGCCGAAGATATGTGTCTTGCGCATGAAAATCCCTCACTTTCTTTTGCCAGTATACCATATTTTTGCCGGGTTTTAATTATAATAAGAGGGCGAAAAAGCCGCCGCATGTCACGGAAAAAGCCTCTCGCGTGAGGCTTTTTCCGTGACTTTCGGTTTAGTCTGCCGTGTTCAACTGATTGAAGAACAGATTGATGGTATCGATCTTCTTGTTTGCCGCATTCAGCGAGGTGTCGTAGATGGACGACAGCGACGCATGCGTGCGCGAATAGGAAATCAGCGAATCGCGGTAGTTGCCGATCTTGTAGTACATGCCGACATCGTAGACACGCGAGCTGAAGATGATGTCGAGCATCTCGGTGCTCTCCTCATCGCGCGTATACTGCCCGATGAGCGTCTGGTCATAGTAGGCAGGCGTCAGCACCTTCTGCCCCTGGTATGCCAGCTCCTCCAGCACAAGCCCCGCGCGTGCGAAGTCGCCCGTCATTTCGGGGACGCAGATGTACTGTCCGGCATAGTCGCTGATGACATGGCCGTAGCGTTCCTGGCTCTTGTCAAACTTCGGGAACGGCAGGATGCCGAAATCGGTCTCGCTGTCGCGATGACGCGGCACGGTGATCAGCGTGGTGAAATAGAAGAGCACCTGGTCGGAGTCAAACATCTTGGTGCGGTTCGTGTCCCACTCGGCAGAGGGGCGCGCCTCGCCCGCCTGCGTGTCGTACTGATAGTTGAAGGTGTGCGCATAGTCGAAGTAGAGCCCTGCAAAGGTGTCAAACAGGTTGACTACGCGCTCGTTGTAGAAGGTCAGCTCAAGGTCGCCGTTTTTGTCAATCGAACAGATCTTCTCGCCCGCCGCCGCCAGAACCGCGAGCGTCGCGTCGTTCCATGTCATGAGACCGTAAACATCGTTTTCGTCGTAGATACCGTCCTGGTTTGCGTCCTCGCCGACGGCACGTGCCAGCTCGATGAACTTCTCCAGCGTCCAGTCGCCACTTCTGACCAGTTCATAGGGGTCGTCGAGGCCGTATGCCGCGCGCATACCCTTGTTGAACAGGATGGCGTTGGTGGACATATTGTCCACGAGTGAAATGTCGCCCGTGGTGTAGTACATCTTGTTGCGGATCATCAGATCTTCATTGGCGCGCTGATCCCAATAAGGCTTGGTCAGGTCGATGTACTTCATCGTCTCCTTGTCGTTGAGGTCATGGATATAGCCGCTGTATGCCAGTGTTGCAACATCCCAGGTGCCGATGGAGGCGGCATCGTAGGTATGGTTGCCCGCCATATGGTCCTGGGCGATCTTCATATAGCCCTCGCCGCTGCCGTTGATGCGCATAAAGCCGAGAATCTCATCGTAGGTAACATCGATGTTGTACTTATCCTTGAGGTATGCATTACGGCGATAGATGGCGGTGTCCACCGCAGTTCCCTCTTCGCCCTCGGACTTGAAGTCATTGAAGGCGTAGTTGCCGGCGACGAGGATTCTGAACTCGCCCGAAATATCGCCGATCTCCTCCGGCGACGGAATATCCGGCGTGTTCGGGTCTTTTGTCACAACCGTTTCCTCGGAGGAGGCGGTCGTCACTGCGGGTGTCTTCTCGCCGCCGCAGGCGGCAAACATCGGCAGGAGCATGCAGACCGCAAGCAGCAGAGCAATTCCTTTTTTCATTGTCTTACCCTTTCTTTGATGTGGTATGTTCTGCTTCCAATTATAGAAGAATCGCTGTCGAATTGCCATAGTTTGCGGCAATGACCAAAATTTTAGAAAGAAATTCTGTGAAATATGAAAGATGTGCCCGAAAAGGGCACATCTTCTTTGTTTTCTATGGGTACAATGCCGAAATGTCGCCGAGGTCGATGTCGCCGTCCGGGCGATAGGAGGTCAGGTGCCCGTCCTCCTCGATGAAAAACTCCCACGGCACGTCCACCGCAAGCAGGCGTTCGCCCTCGCGGGCGGCGTCGTAGGGGACTGCCGCCGTCACATCAAGAACAAGCGTACCGCCATCCTCGGCGGACAGCGTTGCGAGCGTCCGCCCGCCCGCATAGCGCAAGCCCTCGAGCGTGATGGTCAGCATCTCGCCGTCCTCCGCCTGCACGCCGAAGGTGAAGGTATAGTAGTTCGGGCGGGTCACGGCGCGGAAACTCTCGATGACCGGAAGGATCACGCGGTCAAAATAGTCGGCGGGATCGTCCGGATAGACCGTGAAGTCACAGATGAGCATCTTGCCGCCGGAAATCATCGGCGGACTGTCGGCAAGCATCGCCGCGCTGTACCAGGTCTCCTCGCGCTCGGCGTATCTGCCGCGCAGAATGATGCGTCCGGCGTTGTTTTCAATCACCTCGCCGTCCGCGGTAAGCATGCCGCGAATGGAAAGCGCAGTCAAGTCCCATTTGCCGTCCAGATACGGCTCATCCGGTTTGCCGTACAGGTCCCACAACTGAAAGAGTCCACCCATGCGTATGGCGTTCTCCGGCGTGGTCTCCATGCGGCGGATGTCCTCGAGGTAGTCGCCGCCGACCCAGGTCTCGGGTACGGTGATGACATAGTCCGTGATCTCCCGCCTGCCGTATTCGGAACGCAGCACGCGGTCGACGAGCACATCCTCGCGGAAGGCGCGGCGGTAATCGGTCACCTGCGTCGGGTAGAGCACATGCGGGTCAAATTCAAATGTGCCGTATTCGTTCTCACCCGTGACGGTGTCGTTGTCCTTCCAGGACAGTGTACCGTGCGTGTACCTGCCGAAGTAGCGGTTCATATAGTCGGCATAGGTGTTCCGGCTCGGTTCAAACACCTCGCCGTCGAGGCTGCGAATCTGGAAGTACCAGTCGCCGTCCTGTCGGTATTCGACAATCACGCGGTTTCCGTCCGGCGAGAACAGCAGTTCGTAGGTAAAGGTACCGGCAAGCGGCAGTTCCGCCCGCGCGACGGCGTCGGTCTCAGTGTTGTGAAAGACCAGCACGTTGTCTGCGACGGTCACATTCCACGCGCCGTAGTTTTCGGCGCCCGCAGCGGACTTTGCAAGGAAGGTCACGGTCTCGATGCGCCACGGCGCATTGTCCCAGTCGAGCAGGTCAAGCGCGCCGCCGTAGAGATGCGCCTCGGCAATCAGCGTCACCGCGTCCCCGAGCGGCATCCGCAGCTCAATGTCATAGATGCCCGTGCCGCCCCAGCCGTTATCGCGGAAGGTGAGCGATGCGAAATCGGCGGCATCCGGCAGCACCGCGTCCTCTGGGAGCGGCGCGCCGACGATATTGCCAAGCCGCGCGTAGTCGCCGGACGGTTCTCTGCCGTCCCGATAATAGGAAAGGATGGCGTCCAGTTGCCCGAGCAGGTAGGCGCGGTCGCTGAGCGCGATTGCCTCGGCGGGCATGATCTGCCCGCGCACGATCTGCTCGAGCGGCGATATGTGCCCTGCAATCTGCGTCAGGAAGAACGGCACGCCGTCAAACGCGCCCTGCCCAAGCTCGGCATGCTGCGGAATATACCCGTCCACCGCCTGTGTGCAGGATGCGAACGCGCCCTCCTCCACGCGGACAATAGATTCCGGCAGGTGGATTTCGGTCAGCGCACAGCCTGCAAAGGCGTTGTAGCCGATATATTCGAGCGTGTCACAGAAGGTGACGGCGGTCAGCTTTGAGCCCTGGAACGCATGGGCGGCGATATACCGCGTGCCGCCCGGCAGGGTGTATGCCGTCGCCTCCCTGTCCTCAAAGCGGACGAGCATCGAGCCGTCAAAGGTGAAGATCGCGCCGTCGCGCTTGACAAACGCGGTGTTTTCGTCTTCAAGCACGAGGTCGACCAGCACGTCCAGCCCTGCAAAGGCGTTGGCGCCGACGGTCTTCACATTTTTGCCGAGCGTGACCGTGGCGATTGTCGCGCGGCTCTCGTTGTCGCGGAAGGCATAGTCGGCGATTGCTGTGACCGCCTCGGGCAGAACCACATCGGTCTCGCTGCCGCTGTAGCTTTGCAGCACGCCGTCCTTGATGTAAAATCCGTTCTCGTCGATGATGACCGGGGTTTGCAGTTTTATGAAGACCAGTACGGCGGCCAGCACACAGAGCACGCATGCGGCGGCGATGGCAGAAAGCCGCCCGATGCGCACGCGGCGCGGGCGCACCGCCGCTGCCTCGTCGATGTATTTGTCTTCAATAAGCGAAAACTTATCCAAAAGTTCGGAACCTCTCACAGGGCAATCCCCCTTTCATCAAGATAGCCGCGCAGGCGTGCGCGGGTGCGGAACAAAAGCGTCTTGACCTTGCCCTCGGTGCAGCCGAAGCGGAGCGCCAGGTCGCGGATGCTGTCGGCATACCAGTACCGCCGCAGAAAAATCTGCCGCGTCTCGGGCGCAAGCGTGCCGAGAAAGCCGTTCAGCGCGTCCGCGATCGCACGGTCGTCGATGCGGCAGGCAAAGTCGTCCGGCGCGGCGATGCATTCCTCCATCTCCCGCGACAGTTCCTCGATGCGCGCCGTGCGTTTCTGCCGGGTATTTTTACGGCAAAGGTCAATCGATGCGGCGCGCACAATGCGGGCGAGAAAGGCAAACAGGTATGCGCGCGGTTCGTGCGGCGGAATGCGGTTCCAGGCGTCAAGGTAGGCGTCGCTGACGCATTCCTCGGCTTCCGCGCCGTTTTCGGTGATGCGGCGCGAGATCGAATAGAGTTTTTTGCCGTATTTGCCGTCGGTCTCGCAGATTGCGCGCTCATCCCGCGCGAGGTACAGATCCACAATGCTGCTGTCTTCCATGTTGCAGCCTCCTTTCGGGTGTCCTCACCCTGTATATCGCCGCGCCGGACGCAAGGTTTCGCATTTTGCAGAAAAGGGCTGCAAAAACCGCGGTTTTTGCAGCCCTTCTCGGGATGGACGATTCTTTCGGCGTACAGGCCGCGCTTGAAATAGGTCGTGTGCAGAACCTCATGTGCCGTGTGTCTG
>ENA-UONV01003068-UONV01003068.1-human-gut-metagenome-genome-assembly--contig:-CS4-NODE-3068-length-11596-cov-4.815181_pt1 | contig 11596 bp, 4 predicted proteins | sample MGYA00242461_ERZ724008 | MGnify/ENA metagenome assembly ERZ724008 | reverse complement strand
GCCCGCACAAGGCGGTAAAACGGACAAACAAACAGACAAACAAAGATACAAGACTTTCACACAAATTTGTATTGACAGTATTATGCCGAATTGCTAAAATCAGAATAGAAAACGATGCATATAGCTATGCAAAATCACGGAGGTTCAGAATGAAAAAACATCTGCTTTGGCTGTGCACGCTGCTGCTTGCGGCATGCGGTCTGATGCTTTCGGCGGGCGCGGCGGAGACGCGCGTCTATGTTGCCGACGGCGGCACGGGAGACGGCATGTCGGCATCGACGCCCTGCGGCAGCCTTACGGCAGCGGTCGATGCGCTGAATGGTGCGGGCGGCACCGTCGTCCTCGTCGGCGACGTGACGGTGTCTGCGCAGACCACGCTGCCCGAACAGAGCGGCGATTTGACCTTTACGGCGGAGGGCGACGCGCGCCTCGTGCAGAAGCAGCGCATCACCTTTGCCAAAAACACAAATGGCAATGTGATCACCTTCGATTTGCCGGTTTACGCCGCGGCGTCCTCGCCCGTGGCGGTCTTCGGCAGCTTCAACAGCATCACCTTCACCGAGAAGTTCACGGTGACGAAGGCGGCGACCGGCTCGGGCTTCTGGTTCTACGGCGGCGCCTATACCACCGATGCGGCCAAGGGCGGTGTCAACGCGGATTACATCACCGAACTGCCCTATGCCATCACGGTGAAAAACGGCACCTTTGACCGCTTCAGCGGCGGCAACCTGCGTTCTGCGGGTCAGTGCCTGGTCGGCGCGATCGCCGCACCGCTGACGGTTACCATTGAAGGCGGCACCTTCGGTACGGCGGGCACCTACGATGTCGAGTCCAACAACCAGCAGTACAACGGCTTTTCGGTGTCCGGGCAGATGATCCTCGCCGACGACGCCACGCTGAACATCTCGGGCGGCACCTTCCATGCGCCGATCTTCATGCAGGGGCGCGTCGGGCTTGTCGCGGTGCAGGCATCGCGCGACTCGACGCTGACCGCATCCGACAGAAAGTATTATTCCATCGACGGCAACCTGAAAATCAACATTTCGGGCGGCAGCTTTGACGGCGGCATGATCTCGGCGTATCAGCAGCAGGTCAGCCACGCGCAGGTCGTGCGCGGCAACTTCGATGTGACCATCACGGGCACGCCTACGTTCAAGGCGGGCACCGTTCTCGACGCCACGGCGGTCAAGCCCTACGCGGGCGGCAGCACCAAGGCGACGCTGACCATGCCCGCGGCGCAGAGCGGTGTCACCGTGCGGCGCTTCGACGAGGTGAACGGCGCGGCGCAGAACTACACCGAGCCGCTGCGCATCGTCACCATCGGCGACAGCATCACCGAGGGCTACGGCGCTTCCTTTGCCACGCAGTCCTATCCCGCGCGCATCGCGGCACGCCTCATGACGGAGGGCAAGGACACGCTCATTGCCAACTACGGGCTTTCCTCGGGCGGCATGACGATGGGCAAAGCGGCGCGCGTCTACTATCCCGACTCGCTTGCCGACCGCCTGACCCGCACCGAGACCGGCGCGGACTGGTATGTCTTCGCGCTCGGCACCAACGACGCCGACGCCACCGGCTATTCCAACGGCTCGGAGAAGTGGTATGTCGATCTCTACACCGACTTTATCAAAACGGTCGGTGACAACCCCGAGACCTCGAAGGTGTTCATCACCAATGCGGTGCACCGCATGACGCCGGATGTGGCAACGCTGCGCACCTCGTCCATCATCCGCCCCACGCAGAAGAAGATTACCGACACGCTGAATGCAGCCGACCCCGGCAAATATACCTTCATCGACCTCTATGCGCTCACCTATGAAGGCACAAAGGCCGGCACATTCATCTCGAAGGACAAAATCCACCCCACGGTGAACGGCTACATCTACATGGCAGAGAAGGTCTACGACGCCATCTTTAATGGCGTGACCGAGGTTGAGGGCTTCCGCCTCACCGATGTCTACGCATCGGACAGCGGCACGCCGTTCGGCGCGGGCACCAAGGACGACCCCATCTCCTATCTGCCGAACGCCATCGACCGCCTGGCGACAAACGCCGACGTTACCCTGCACATCGTCGGCACGCTGACCTTTGACCGCGACAGCGTGTCGCTGCCGACCTATATGCAAAGCCTCACGATCGTCGGCGAGGGCGCAGACGCCGTACTCAACATTTCCAAGGCGGCGGATGTCCGCCTCGGCTGCCCGACGGTGTTCAAGAACCTCACCGTCAATGGGCGCGGCGCGAGCACGGCGCTGGTCTGCCGCTACTTCGACCTCGACATGGACGAGAGCGTGACGCTCACGGGCAAGTGGGATCTCATCCTCGGCAACATCGTGCAGAGCGACCGCTCGAAGATTGATGTGAAGACCAACATGAAGTTTGACAGCGCCGAGAGCGTGTCGAGCGACCGCGACTGCACGGTCCGCGTCCTCACGGGCACCTGGACCCGCTTCTTCTGCGGCGATCGCCGCATTTCCAACCATGCGCCCATCGGTACCTACGGCGGGCATATGACCGTGACGGTCGGCGGCGCAGCAAAGATCACCGGCATGACCGCCGCCGCCACACAGGCGACGCTGTACGCCGCCGTTTCGGGCATGAACTACCTCACCGGCAGCATTGACGCCACGGTGGACGGCTGGGATTCGGCGCTGGCGCTTGCCGACTTTGCCTACATCGGCGCGCGCTCGGACATCGTCCCCTACACGCCGTCGAAGAACACCGGCAGTGTGCGGCTGACGACCACGGCAAAGACCGTCCGCATGGGCGACCTCGACGGCGACGGCGTCGTCACCGTGCGCGATGCGCTCCAACTTTTGTATGCCACGGTCAACGACGGACTCGGCGATGCGCAGCAGCCGTATTACTTCCACACGGCAGATGTCTCCCTCGCCGATGTCATCTGGATGCTGAACCGCACGGCGCAGAACTGACAACACCGAAAAAACGCTCGTCCGGGCAAAAACGGCAAAAAGGCGGCAGACACAAGCGTGTCTGCCGCCTTTTTATATTTCCGCTCGTTGAGCGGCTTTTTCCATCATAAGCCCCGCGCGTCCTGCTGCCGCTTCTGCCTGTCGGCGTAGAGCGCCGCCAGATTCAGCAGCTGCTTGCGGGAGGAGACGCCGAGTTTGGTATACATGTTGCCGGTGTGGTATTTGAGCGTGGACTGCTTGATGCCGAGCAGTTCCGTGATCTCGGGACCGTTTTTACCCTCCAGATACAGGACAAAGATCCGCTTTTCGGCGGCGGTCAGCCGCTTGATACCGGCACAGAAGTGGGCAAAATCGTCCTCGGACACCACATTGCGCTGCGCGTCGAGCAGCCGCTCGTTTTCCGACTGCACCCGCGCCATCTTGTCCTGCGTCAGCTTGTTCTGCGCCGCCAGCGCGTCCAGCGCCCGGCGCAGCTCGTCATCCCGCTGCGCGAGGAAGACCGAGAGGTCGTCCAGCTCCGGGATATTGCTGTGCACCGGCTGCCGCGCGGCGGGGTCGCTCTGCTTCAACTCGGCAAGTGCGCGGCGAATGGGCGAAATGAAGCGCCGCGAGAAAAACAGACACAGGCTGACGGCGGCAAACGCCAGCAGCAGCAGGATCAGCGTGAGCTGCACGGTGCTCTGCGTCTGCGCCTGCACAAAATCCGTGCGCGGCATCATGACCGTGACGGCGTAGGGTGCGCCCGCCGTGTTGAGGTCGAGCGTCCGCGTGATGCCGATGTAGGAGCCGTAGGCATTGGAGAGCGAGAGCAGCCCCTCCTTGAAGTCCCGCACGGCGAGATCGTCCTTCGGCGGCAGATAGTAGCCGTTCAGCGCGCCGCTGCACAACCCCTTTTCGACGTCGATGCGGCGGTCTGCGGCCGGGGAAAACACGCAGGTGATGTGCGACAGCGCGGACGGCTGCGCATGTGTGCGCTTGAACAGGCTCTCGCTGACCTCAAAGCCGCAGAGACCGTCCATGCCGCCGTCCGCCCCCGCAAAGGGAAGCACGACCAGCATGGCGCGCTCCGACGTGCCGGGGAGCGTGACCGCATCGCAGATGCGGCAGTCGTCGCCCTGCGCGCTGACGTCCGACAGCAGCGACGCAAAGGTGGGGAAATTCGCGGTGCTGAACTCCAGCCGCCACTTGCGGTGCGGCATGATGCCGGCCGCCTTGCCCGCCTGCGCATTGCCGCGGTAGAGCAGCAGCGTCTCGCCGTCTGCCGCGAGGAAATCCCGCTGGAGATAGACGCCCGCCCTGCTGTGCGCGTCGCGGCCCTGCTGCGCGGCGTTCAGCAGGATGAACGCGCCGGAGCAGTTTGCCTTCAGCAGTTCGGTCTGCAAAAGGTCGATGTACTGCGCCTCCAGCGCACGAAGCTGCCCGCCGTCCGCGGCGGCGTTCGCCGCGCCGCCCGCTTTCGCGGTCAGCCGTGCGGCGGACTCGGACAGGCGAACGGTGCGCAGTGTGAGATCATTGTAGAGGGAGGTCATCTCCCGGTCGAAAAACTCCGCCTGCAAACGGAGGGTGTCGGCATATTTCTCCGCGGTGCCGCTGAACTGCCCGCAGAAAAACAGGAGCAGCACCAGAAGGAGCGACAGGAGCACCGCCAGCACGAGCATGGTGCCGAACAGTTTGGTGCCGAGCGAGGGGCGTCGGCGGCTTTCGGATGCGGACACGGCGGCATCTCCTTTCTGTCGTTTTTTCGGTCGGCTTCTCAGGTTCATGTGCCACCGAGCCTGCGCCACAGGTCTGCGGCGGTCGCGGCGGCGTCGCGGTCGGCGCAGAACGACTTCTGCTCGGTGCGGAGCATGTCATAGAAGGCGTAGACGCGGCTGTAGTAATCCGGGCTCTGCTGCTCCGAGACGACGGCGGCGTCCGCCGTCGCCGCCTGCAGCGCCGTGTAGAGCGCGCGGTAGGCCTCGCTGCGGAAGGTGTGCGCGTCGATCTCGTCGAAGGCGCCGTTCGTCACCGGCATATAGCCCGCCTCGCAGGCAAAATCCAGATTGCGCTGCGGCTCGGTCAGCCATTTGACAAAGACGGCGGCCGCCTCCGCCTTCTGCGAGGTGGTCTTGTAGGCGCACAGCCCCACGCCCGCCTGCGTGATGCGCGGCTGCTTCCCCGCGACATGCGGCAGCGGCAGCACCGTGAGCTGCATCGGCTCACTTGTGCCGTCCTCGTAGGTCACGGTGTCGTTGTAGTACAGGATGGCGGCGGAGGAGCCGATGCCGGACAGGACCTCGCCGGTCATGACCTGCGTGTTGGAATAGAGGTCGGAGAGGACGATGTGCCCGCGGGCCAGCGCCTCGGCAAACCGCAAAAAGGTCGCCTTGAAGATCGGATCGGAGAAATTGTAGAAGCCGTTTTCGGCGAAGAGGTCACCCGCGCCCGCCTCGAGCGCGGCAAGCTCCACGGCGCGCAGCGGATAGTCCAGGCTGCAAAACGGCTTGCCGCCCGACCAGTCATAGTACGCGGCGGCGGCGTCAAAGAAGCCGTCCCAGTTGTCGAGGGATTCGCGGGTCACGCCCGTGTCGGCGGAAAAACGCGCAAACTGCCCGCCCGCGATAAAGAGGAGATGCGTGGACTTGGTGACGGGGAAGACGCACAGCCGCCCGTCCGCCGTGCCGTCCTGCAAAAACGCGGGGACATAGGCGGCAAGCTCCGCCGCGGAAAAGCAGGTGTTCCAGTCCAAGAGATTCTCCGTGCCCAGCTCCAGCGCGTTGCTCAGATGCGCAAAGAACAGGTCGGGCATCTCGGGTGCGCCGCCCGCCCCCGCCTGCGCCTCGAGCAGCATGCTGCCGATGCGGGAGGCGTTGGACATCGCGGTGACATTGATGACGATCCCCTTTTCCAGTCCGACGGTGTCGTTGAATTCGTCCGCCAGCCGGTTCATGGGGGAGTCCGCCTGCTCGCCGTACACATGCCACAGCGAGAGCGTGACCGGGTCGTTCCTGTTCAGCTCGGAGCCGGAGCAGCCGCCGAGCGTGAGCAGCAAAACGGAAAGCACAAGCAGCGTGAGCTGGAGTCTTGCATGGACCATGATGAATCTCCTTTGGATGACGAAACGATTTCCCGTCCTTTTTCCCCTCCTTTTTTTGAAAAAACCGTACAAAAACGGAATTTATCCCCCCCAAACGGGGAAAAGGATGGGGACAGGGCGGGGCTTTTTCGGTATAGTAAAACAAGGATAGCAGGAGCGCGCACGGCACGGAGACCTGCACGGAAAAAACTGCTTATTTTCATTATACCGCATTTTTTCCGCGCCGTCAATCCTATATCTCTATAATATAAATAACCTGCTGCGCCCGCGCACATGCGCGTCGAGAGCCGCAAAGGGCGGCGGCGCACCCCGGCACCGAAAGGAGAAAGAAAGATGAAAAAACGGACCTTCCCGCGTCTGCTGTTTTTGCTGCTTCTGATGCTGACGGCGCTGCTGCTCTGTATCGGCGCGGCGGCGGAACCCCAACCCGAGCCGGAGACCACGATAATCTCCGGGGAATCCGGTACACAGCCCGTGCTGCTGGCTTCGCAGATCTCGCCATCGGGCATTGACTACGGCTTTGCCAGCTTTCAGTTCCGTCAAAGCGGCGTGAATGCAATCCATCTCCATAGCGGTGAGTACATCAATGTCTGCGTAGGCGGCACGGTTCCCACCATGTGGCAGTCGACCGCCGAATACCCTGATATTTACGACTTCATCCGCGACGGCGACTACAAAGCCCTTCACTATCATGGCTTTCTCTATCTCAAGGGCGAGCTGGACCTGCACGGCGCCAACATCAATGTGGATATGATGAAGCTCGGCTTTGGCATTTCGCCGAAGATCTATGTGAAGGACAACGCCGGCCTGTATAACAGCGACAGCCTGATCTACTCCTACGACACCGGCGTCGAGATCTTCCTCCCCACCGGCAAGAAGCTGGAGCTGAACGCTGTGCGCCCCGGCCTCGGCAACCAACTGTACCCCGGCGCCATTCGGGTCGCCGGCGAAGTCACCATCACCGGCGGCGGCACGCTGGACATCCGCTACACCCTCATCAAGACCGAGTCCGGTACTACGCCCCGTACTCTGTTCGGCATTTACGGCGGCAACGGTGTCACCCTCCGCGGAAACAAATATGACGGCACCGGCCCCACCGTGAACATCAAGATGGACAGCGGCGCCTTCGGCCCCGAGGCCAACGATGTTGTCGGCATCCGTTCCGGCGGCGACCTCATCATCAAGGGCGACTCCAAGGTGAAAATCGAGATGACCGGCCACAAGTTGGGGCAGAAAGACACCGAAGAAGATGTCAACCGGGCCATCACCGCCAAGCGGCTGGAGCTGCTGGACAACGCCTCGCTGGAGATCGTTTCCTACAAGAATGTCATCCACGACATTGTTCTGACCGCCGAAGACGGCGATGTCCTCAAGGTGGACACCACCGGCTTCCTGAACATCAGGAACAAGGGCAACATCCAGCGCTACGACAAAGACACATGGCAGCACCTGAAAAATGACTACCCCAAGTCCAACATTCATCTCTTCAAAGGCAATGCGCAGGGTGCCAGAGCCAACATCATCAGGGCCGAGCAGGGCGTGAAGATCGAGTCCTTCTCCGCCAACATCGACGATTGGTATAATAAGCTCAACGACCCCGAGCAGGGAAACTGGAACTGGGCCATCAGCGGCACCGACGGGGACCCCGCGCTGGGTACGAATATGTACCGCGGCAACCGCCGCATCGATAACCTCGTCGAGGTCGATAACACCAGCATCTACACCTGGGGCAGCATGGAGTATATCTATGAGCCGCAGGGTGTGGTCACCGTGCAGAAATCCAACGGTCTGACCATGGGCTCGCATGCGCCGGAGGACAATCCTCAGGGCAGTCGCCTCTACTATGCCAAGGTTCTGGAGCCGAAATTCAACGACATCCATGTTGTGCGCAAGGGCGGCAGCCTGACGCTGGTCGCGCCCAATGATAAGGGCACCTTCCTCTATTGGTATGACGCCCGGAACCCAGAGGGCAGCGGAAGCGGCACGAGCTGGAAGAATCTCACCCAGAAATTCACCAATATCCAGCGGGATATGACGCTGGTGCCGGTGCGCGACCCCATGACGGCAGGGCCAACCCTGAGCGATGTGGGCTACAGCGTGCAATGGGACGACGGCGTGACCAAGCAGACCCGCTATACCTATCAGGACATGACCTTTGAGAAGGCGGACAGCATCAGCACCTCCGGCGGACATGACGTCATGCTGGTGCCCGCGCAGCTGCCCGCGTACGGTGTAAACACCTACGCCGTCAAGGACCTGCATGGAAATCCCCTCATGGGCTTGCGCAAGGCCCGGCTCTATGCCGATAAGAATGCCTACGGCAGCATATCTGCGCTGGGTAACTGGCACTTCAACGTCCCGACGGGGCGCTACCGCATTGCCTACCATGACGATGACACCGACCGCTGCTTCTTCAGCAAGCCCTTTACCTTTGATCCGCCCCTTGCCCCGCCGTATATCAGCCCCATCACCAAGATTGAGGACACCGGCGGCGTCAAAACCGTGACCATCACGGCGGAGCGGAGAGCAACCATCAAGTACCGCCGGTGGGACTACGACAAGAACAATTGGGGAACGCTCAATAGCTACAACGAACCCTTTGATGTGACCGTCACCGCCGATCGGGATGTGCGCATCAAGGCCTACGCAGGCCCCACCATAAAGGAGATTACCAGCGAGGTGCGCTACGCCGTGCGGCCCACCGATGTACCTACCGTGAAACACGGCGACACGGTGGTCAGCGACGGCATCAGGCGGTACTTCTACGGCTCGATCGACCTGACGGTGGAGGCGCCCGAGGGCTACGAGGTCTGGTATCTGGATGGCTATAAGCCGTATGAATCCGGCGGCGTGCTATACGGCACCAAGGTGGAAAACGGCAAGGTCACCATCACCGACGATGTCTCGAACGGCATACTCTACTTTTCGCTGGCCAAGGCCTTTACCGTGGACGGCGTGCAATACCGGAAATTGAGCCATCAGTACGCCTCGGTTCATCTGACGAAGCTGGATACCCTGCCCGCCCCGCGCGTGACGGTGACGACCAAGGAGGGCGGCCAAACGCTGTACCCGGACGGCAGCAACACCTACACCATGACGGAGAATGTCGTAACGGTGACGCTGGAACCGAATGGCAACTGGCCTCTCGACGCCACCATAGCCTACGACACCAAAGGAGGCGCGACCCCCAGGCTCTCGACGACCTACACCCAGCCCTTTGATGTGCGCGGCGCGGGTACCATCAGCGTGTTTACCCTTGTCCCCAAGGCGAACGGCGAATACGAATACAAGCGCACGGCATATACCTTCAAGCTGGCAGAGAGTTTGGAGAGGGTGACAGTTTCAGTCTTTAGAGGCGACTGCACCGCCTATTATACGAAGGAAGACGGTACAGAGGGCACGATCTTGGCCGATGGCCTCGGCCAAGCACTCAAGGTCGGCACAAAGGTGCGGGTCGTACCGAACCCGCCCACCGGGAAGGTATTCAAGAAGTGGGAGATCTCCAATTATGAAGAATGGGATATTTGGGGAACTTACGGAGTGGGCGATTATTATTATAGCCCCGAGCTGGTCTTCTATGTGCCGAAGCCCCGGCACAGCAGCCCTACCGAAATCAAGACCTTGAGCATAAAGGCAACGTTTGCAACGGCTGCCGAGGCAAACATTTCCGGGCAGACGCTGGTCGGTCTGGACATGAGCAAAACGGTGAACGAGAGCATCTCGCTGCACTACACCACCAAAGAGATGCGCACCATCTCCTTCCGGTGGTGGGTGGGCGACAGCGCAGGCACGGAGGCAAACGCCATGTTCGGTGCTGTGCCCTTCGACCCCGACAAGACCTACACCGTCAGGGTCACCATCAAGGCCAACCCGGGTGCGAGCTTTGCCCCGGGCGCCGGTGTGGCGATCGGTGGAAGCGGCGGGCATTTCACGGTGCCCGATGACAAGATCGAACGCACGGGCAGCGACACGCTGACCTTCACCGCCACCCCGATCCGACAGATCGACCTGACCATGCCCGCGCCCCTGACCGTCGGCGACCCCCTGCCCACGACTGCGCAGATCGGCGGCGTGCCGACAGGCGTAACGGTGCAGGCGCTCGAGTGGCCGTACATCACCAGCGGCAACACCGTTCCGGAGACTGATTATGGAGATGTGCGCGCCACTCTCACGCTGAAAACGGACGGCACCCGCCCGATTTTGACGAGGGAGTATCCGTACCCCACTGTCAACGGTGAAATATTGTGTGCGTATGTGCGTAACAAAAACGAGGATGTCACCGACGGCAGTATCGTAAAGATCAACGTCGATCTGCCCGTCAAGCCCATGGGCGTGACCGTGAGCGGCACGGCGCTGAGCTGGAACGAAAGCGATGACGCCTTCTATTATCTCTATCCGTCCGACACGGCGGACGAGGTCATCCTTGCGCAGTGGAAGACGGACGGCACGGTCAGCGGCTACACCTGCACCGGCACCGGCGCAGCCGTCACGGCCATGACGGTGGACGGCAAGCGCATGCAGGCGCAGGCGTTCAGCTTTGACACCGTCGCCGCGGGCGAATACAAGCTGGTGATTTTCAAGCCGAAAAGGTATGTGCCAAAGATCGTTCCCATCACCGTGGACAGCACGGCGCTCGACCTCGGTCAGCTCAAACTGTGGCTGTACGGCGATGTGAACTACGACGGATGGGTTCTGGCAAACGATGCAACGCAGATCGTCCGCAGGGCAAACGGTATCGGTTCTGTTTTTGACACAGGTGACACTGCAACCAAAGCGGATCGGATCACCGCAGCCGACCTGAATGCGGACGGCACGATCAGGACGAATGATGCTGCCCAAATCACGAGATTTGTAAATGGCCTCGGATCGGTATTCAACAATTTCAAGTAAAAGGGAGAACCGAATGAGAAAACGAAAATTCGGACGCCTTGCGGCATGGCTCCTGCCGCTTGCACTGGCAGCGCTGCTCACCTGCATGCCCACCTCGGGCATGCGGGCGGGCGCGGTCGAGTGGACCGGCATCTACAGCTACGAGCAGCTTGAGGCGGCGCTGAGTGACCAGAGCGGCGCAAACTATGTCAGGCTGATGAAGAACATCGACACCGGCGAGCTGAACAGCGGCATGGGCATCCTTGCGTCGCTGGAGGTCAGGGGCAGGAAGCAGCTTGACCTGAACGGCTTCACGCTGCGGATGTACTCCGCAAAAACCGCCATGAGCGATATGTTTATGATCAGGCACGGCGACCTGACGGTTTTGGACAGCACCGGGGGCGGGAAGGGGACTATCCTCGGCTCGACCTACAACGACTCGTGCTACCTCTTTAATATACAGTCCTCCGGACAGTTCACCCTCAACAGCGGAACGCTGAAGGTGGACGCCGGCAGCCTCATGAACAATACGAGATGGAAGCGCGTGATCTACTGCTACGCCGGCGGAACCGTCATCATCAACGGCGGCACGCTCCATGTTGCGCCGGAGACCTATGAAAATGAGAAGCATTCCTACGGAGAGTACTTTGAGGAGGAGTACTCGGATATGCGCAACGGCTCCTGCGGCTATACGCTGATGGCGGCGAACTCCTGCAAG
>ENA-UONV01003059-UONV01003059.1-human-gut-metagenome-genome-assembly--contig:-CS4-NODE-3059-length-11612-cov-7.620317_pt1 | contig 11612 bp, 16 predicted proteins | sample MGYA00242461_ERZ724008 | MGnify/ENA metagenome assembly ERZ724008 | reverse complement strand
TCCGTGAAATCGTTAGAGTACATGATGGCAGTATTTGTATTAAATCAGGCAAGACTGGGGGAACGATTTTCGAGGTGACTTTTGCACAGCATTCAATGTAGCGTTCCATTTTACACATTTGTCAACGCTATTAAAACAGATTTGCTAAATCCAAGACAAGAAGCAGAAACAAAAAAAGAGGCGAAAGTCTCGTGAAATTAAAAGAAAGGAAAATCGGTAGGGTGACAACCACCCGAAAAAATTCCGATGGAGGAAATGATAATGAAAAAAGATTTGTTGAATGTAAAGGTTATTGGAAGAGGCTGCGATAAATATTTTGAATTAATTGGTATTGTTCAAAAGGCGTTTCGTAACAGAAAAGAGATGGTTACCATCGAGGAAGTAAATGATGAAAAAGAAATTTCGCGATTGGGAATTCGACAAATGCCGGCATTGTTTGTAGATGGGAAAATGGTAGTACAAGGGACAATGTTTGAAACAGGTGTGGTAATGAATGCCTTAAAGGAGAGGTAAACAGATAATATGGAGAAGGTGTTCAAAACCATCAAAAGGATAATTGTTGTGATAGCGGGAACGTTTATTGTTTCTTTGACTACTTTTGTTATTATAATGTGCTTTTCTCGTTTTTCAAGCGCAGATAATGCGATTCTGCATTATGGTAAGTTTGAGCATGTGTTGGCGAAAAGTAAGGATAAGACACCGGATAATAAACCAGAGCACAATTATTATGTGAAAGCGATGAAGGATGAAAAAAATGATATTAATTATGTCGAAGAAGATGGCAGGTTTGCATATAAATACTGCTTTTACGATATTGATCAAAACGGTGTAGACGAATTGATCGTTCACGGGTCTTATTATAATTATTCCATTTATACTTTAAAAGGAAGTAAGGTAGAGGGGCTAGCCTGGAATAAATATGGCGGTGGTCTGAAAATTTATCCGGCGAAAGGCCTTGTTTCTTGGACCGGAGGACATAACGATAATTACTACATAGAGTTTTTCCGGATTAAAGGAAATGAGGTAAAAGAATCGGCATCAAAATCATGGCGGAATAAACTTACCGAAGAGGATGTATATCCATATCATTATGTGTATAAGGTAAATGGGAAAAAAGTGACAAAAAAGCGGTATAAAAAGTATGTTGCAGCACTTGAGAAAAAGAAGGTTATAAAAGGAAAAGATTTAAAATGGCGTCGGTAGGCGGCAGGGAAAGATTTGAATTATGAAAAGTTAAAAGCAAAGAATATTGAATGTCCCTGTATCCGTCCAAAACGGATAACAGAGACATTTTTTATTTAACGCATATTATTTAATTTTACCTTCTTTATGTCGTTGGAAGAAATCTCTTGTTTCTTTTACTACGACGCCACTTAAGGCAAAAATAGCGATCATATTTGGAATTGCCATCAATCCGTTAAAGATATCTGCAATCGTCCATACTGCGCTTACGGTCATATAAGGCCCGATAAATACAGCGAGGATGTAGATCCAACGGAAAATTTTCACGTGCTTTATGTTGCCACCGCTTAAATATTCCAGACAGCGCTCGCTGTAATAATCCCAGCCAAGAATTGTCGTAAAGGCAAAAAATACCAGGCAAAGCATTAAGATAAAAGCGGAAATCTGAGGAGGGAACGGAAGTCCCTGCTGGAAAGCATAGGTAGTAACGTCTACACCTTCTAATCCGGGTACTTGCCATGCACCGGTCAATACGATGGATAAACCGGTCAGTGTACAAATGACGATGGTGTCGATAAACGTTCCTGTCATACTTACAAGACCCTGACGAACAGGTTCTTTTGTCTGAGCGGCTGCAGCTGCGATTGGGGCACTACCAAGGCCGGCTTCATTGGAAAAGATACCTCGTGCGATACCTTTTTGCATTGCCACAAATATGCTTCCGACGACACCGCCGGTAACTGCTTTTGGAGAAAATGCAGCCTTTACAATGACCGCAATTGCGCTCGGAACAGCAGTAATATTGCCAATAATTAAGATGGCAGCAAATGCAAAATAAATGATCGCCATAAACGGCACAATGATCTGGCTTACATTAGCAATTCGTTTGATTCCACCGATTAATACAGTAGCTACACAAACCGATAATACTAAGGATGAAATGATAACAGACCAGGAATATTCGCCTAAAAACGGAAGCAATTTGACACAATGAAGATCATTTGGGTCAAAAAAGTTATGTACGGCACTGGAAATACCATTTACCTGACTGAATGTTCCGATTCCAAAAAGACCAACACATACGCCAAAGAAGGCAAAAAGTTTAGCGAGCCACTTCCATTTTTTGCCCATTCCCAGTTCAATGTAATAAAAGGGACCGCCGAGACTGTGTCCGTCTTTTCCGACAACACGGTATTTTACGGCGAGAAGTCCTTCGGCAAATTTGGTGGACATACCGAAAAAGGCTGTTACGACCATCCAAAAAAGAGCACCCGGTCCGCCGGTTCCGACAGCGGTGGCAACGCCGACAATATTACCGGTTCCGATTGTTGCACTTAAAGCGGTACAAAGGGCAGAGAAACTGGAAATTTCTCCCTCGCCGCCTTCTTCATTTTTTACCATCCACTTTAGGGCAAGTGGCAGCTTCCGGATCTGCATAACGCCGAGACGGATCGTTAATAAAATACCGCCGGCAAGAATCAGTATCATGAGGGGGACACCCCAGACAAAATTGTCGATACTATTGAGAATATCGTTGATTGTTTTCCACATTGGTTTTATCCTTTCTTATGGTTATTCGTAATATACTTATACTATATCGTTAAATGGGAAAAATTTCAAGGAAATATTATTGCTACATAGGGTGAAAAATGATAAAATGAAATAGAATGATTTATTTGAGGAGATTGAATTGATGAGTGAAAACTATGAAGTTAAGGTGGTTGATTCCTGTGCAGACCTGCCAGACAGCCGTTGGGCAGACAGGACAAGACAATTGGAAAAAGAGTTTGCCGTAAAGTGGCATGCCATACATGTGTTCGAGGGAGATAAGATAATAGGATTTATGAGAATTATGCGCCATCCGGATCTGGTAGATACATGGTATGTGGCAGATGTTTTTGTGAGTGAAGAGAAACGAAGAAAAGGGATTGCAGAGCAAATGTATCATACGGCATTGGAAATTGTCTGTAAGTACGATCAGGCTTCCTGTGTGATGGCAGCTGTGAATGTGAAAAATGAAGCCTCGATTCGTTTACATAAAAGAGCAGGTTTTTTCGATTCGGGATTAAAACCGGAGTTTGCGAGTTTTATATTTGAAGAGGGGGATACGATGTGGAAATATTGGTTAACAAGTGCGTATCCTGCAAAAAATACGGAAATACATAACGAAATTCTGCTGCCAATGTGGAAAGAATATAAACTTCGAGGGGAAAAAAACGGAGAAGACTTTCAGACGGAATTGCGTCATTTCATAGAGCGGGCAAATGAAAGTGAAGATTTTCATTTTGAAATAGTATGGAGCGGAAACGATGCGATAGGATTTGTAATGTACTCAACAGATGGAAAATACAAAGAAGTATTTGTGAAAGAAAACTGGAAGCAGCGGGGAATTGAACAAAGGTGGAAAAGAACGATTGACCAATACATCGAGGAAGGAAGACAGGTACGATGACAGACACAAAACAACGTATTTTGCAGGAGGCGCAGAAATTATTTTCGCAGAGCGGTTATAAGGGCACATCCATGAATGATATTGCAAGTCAGTTAAATGTCACCAAAGCGGCGTTGTACAAACATTATAAGAGTAAGCAGGAGATATTGGACAGCATTGTGGAGAAGATGAATGAACTTGACCGGGAACGCGCCAGAGAATACGATATGCCGGATGGAACACGTGAAGAGGATGTTACGGAGTATAAGCATATTGCAGTGGCAAAAATCAAGCAGTTTACGAAAGTGCAGTTTCTGCATTGGACGGAGGATGAATTTTGTTGCCGGTTTCGAAAAATGCTGACGCTGGAGCAGTACCGCGATCCGGAGATGGCGCAGCTTTATCAGACCTATCTGGCAGATGGTCCGCTTTCTTATATGGAAGAGATCTTTGCAGGAATCATGAGTGACAAAGAGAAGGCGAGACAGGCCGCATTGGATTTTTATGGCCCGATTTTTCTGTTATACAGCATATACGATGGAGTGGAGGACAAGAAGCAGGTTGTGAAAATGGTAGAGCAGCATGTAGAGAAGTTTGCGAAGCGGATTGAGACAGAGTAGAGAGGAGCAGTGTCCGCATATCTGGATGCAAAAGGAGGAAAATTATGTTAAATGAAATGTTTCAAAGTGTGATCGATCAGGACAGAGCATCGGTAGTAATCTGTAATCTTGAACATGAGATTGTTTATATGAATCCGGCCGCAGTGGAAAATTATTCCAAATTGGGTGGAGCGGTTCTTGTAGGAAAAAGTCTGTTAAACTGCCATAATCCGGCTTCGCGTGAGACAATAGACAAAGTAATGCGTTGGTTTATGAAAAGCGAAGAAAATAATATGATTTATACATTTCACAATGAAAAGCAGAATAAAGATGTATATATGGTAGCATTGCGGAATGCGGAAAAGAAGCTGATCGGGTATTATGAAAAGCACGAGTACCGTGATCGTGAGACAGCCGGCAGATATGATTTTACGAAATCGCTGGTCTAAGAAATAACGAGAAAAGGAGCTTATCATGTATTATAATAATGTACTGGATCTGATTGGCGATACGCCATTAATGTGTTTAAAGGAGACAACAGGACTTAATATATTTGCAAAGGCGGAGTTTTTGAATCCCGGAGGAAGTGTCAAAGACCGCATTGCGAAAAATATGATCGAAGTGGCAGAGGCAGACGGAACGCTGAAACCGGGAATGACGATCATTGAGCCGACCAGTGGAAATACAGGAATTGGTCTTGCTTTTGCCGGAGTGCGGAAAGGATATAAGGTTATTATTGTTATGCCGGAAAATATGAGTGAGGAGCGCAAAAAAGTAATTCGTGCGTTTGGTGCACAATTGGTTTTGACAGAACCGGAACTCAGCATTGGCGGAGCAGTGGATAAAGCCGTAGAGATCGCACAGTCGGATCCGGAAAAATATTTTATGCCGCAGCAGTTTGTAAATCCGGCAAACCCGGATGCCCATTATCGGACGACGGCCGTGGAGATATGTGAACAGCTGGGCAGAAAAATTGACATTTACATATCCGGTGTGGGAAGTGGCGGTACACTACAGGGTGTTGCCAAATACCTGCTGGAGAAAAATCCCGATACGAAAATTGTTGCGGTCGAGCCAAAAGGTGTGTCAGCGCTGCATGGAGACGGGCCGGGAATCCACCAGATTCAGGGGATAGGAGATGGTTTTATCCCGGAAGTGCTGGATACGAAGCTGATCACAGATGTGGTGGAAGTGTCCGATGAGGATGCGATTGAGACAGCGAGAGAACTTGCCGGAGTGCAGGGACTTTTGGTAGGCGTATCTTCGGGAGCGAATATCTGGACAGCAAAGCAGATGGCAGAAAAATATGGAAAGGAGAAAGTGATCGTGACCATTTTGCCGGATCGTGCAGAGCGGTATTTCAGTACAGGACTTTTATAAATTACATGCAATGACTGTCATTTTGCGTGAAAAATTACCGTTCGTGTTGATAAAACGGCCTTTTATGCAAAAAGATTGTTTTCAACCCCAAATTATAATATACCGGATAGAAAAGGAAATGTCAGGAGAGAGTTAGCTCCTGGCATTTTAATAATGCTTTGTGGGTGGCTTTTGCCGGGATTTTGAATTTTGCGGTCTGGCAGTTAAATAAGTGAAATGCCCGTGTCAAAGGAATCTCTGCAATGCCGTGAGAAGTTTTTCTTCTGTGCTGATGATCTGCTTTGTCAGATGTTTGACACCTTTGTCGGCAGCAGGATATTGGTTCAGGTAGCGGTGCAGGGATTTGATGCCCATATTGCAGCCATCGGTGATCAGGCTTGCGATGGCACAGTCCGGATTGTCACTCATGGTTTTAAAATTGCTTTTCATCTTTGCCATGGCTTTCGCAAATGGTGCCGGTTCTTTCCCTTCGTCATGATAGCGTTCGAGATATCCATCGGTCTCAGCATCCAGACGGCAATGGATGTCACGGCTGTCTTTTAAGATGCCTTTCAAACTGCCGTTTTCCACATTATCCAGAACATCGTCAATGGAAGAAATTCCCATTTTAAGGCCGGCACTGCACTCACGCAGAAGTTTGATCGTATCGTCTTCCATAGTAAAAACCTCCTTTTGGAATTAGAGTGTCCAAAAGGAGGCAGATCATACATTTTATTTTAGAAAAAAAGCAGGCCGACATGATAGACAATGCAGGAGACAAGCAGTGCGGATAAGGTGTAGAACACGCCAATCTTAGCGGTCCATTTTACAGAATGCGTCTCTCTGGCAGTGGCGGCGAGAGCACTGACACAAGGTCTGCAAGCATATACAAACTTCGTTTTAACTGCGAAGCATCTGCCATAACAAGTACGAGATCGGCATTTCCGGAAGAGATATATTCTTTTGTGATAATTTCTTCATCCGATCCGGCAGAGAGGGAGTAACTTCCCGGAAGATCGGCTAAAACCATTTGCTGTCCGTTCCATTTGAATCCGCCTTCTTTTTGCTCTACGGTTTTTCCCGGCCGGTTTCCTACATGCTGATGCGATCCGGTAATCATATTAAAAATGGTTGATTTCCCGGAATTTGGCTGTCCGAGCAAGGCGATAACGGGAGTTTTATTTTCTTTTTTATCATTCATTTCCGAAACCTCCTACCATGATTTTTTTGCTTTCTTCCCGCCCAATGGCAACCAGGGTATCCCGTGTGAAAATAAGCACCGGCTGTTTGCGGTTGTTTTGACAGACATCAATAGTACTTCCGCACACTAATCCCATGGATGAAAGGCGGTTTATCAAGTCATTTTGAATCCATTTAGCAATAAATTGTGTTGGCTAATTGTTATTTGAAGGAGGCTGTGATAAAATGACAATATGAAAAGGACAGAAGAAACTTATTTTATCTATGAAAAAGAAAATGAGGGGCGCGTGGAGTGCTATGTGCTTGCACCGGGAATCTTTCTTATGTTTGATCAGATATTTACAAGCAGCTGGACGAAGGGAGACAGCTCAATATTTTCTGAGGAAATGCTGATTCTGAATTTCTGCCGGAATGGACGGTGTGATGTTTCTCTTACCGGCAGCCGTTATGCGATCGTGAAAGAAAAACAGGTGTGTGCCAGCACAATACTGCCTACGAAAGATTTTTATTATCCCGGAAGATACTATGCAGGGGTACAGATTTATATTGACCGCAGCTGCCTGCGAAGGGAAGAAGAAAATGATCTCTTCTCACAGATGGGGCTTGATTTTGTAAGATCTATCCAAACGGATTACAGCAAAGGAAATGGCAGATCATTTTGGCATCAGTGAAAGCAGTTTTAAATCGTATGTGAAAGGAATTTTAGGAGAAAGTTATCTTGTTTATTTCCGCAAGAAACGGATGGAAAGAGCAGCAGAATTTCTCTCGTCAACAACTCTGAAAGTAATTGAGATTGCAGATGCAGTTGGATATGAAAACCAGGGCAAGTTCGCAAAGGTGTTCTCGGAAGTGTATGGAATGACGCCGCTGGAGTATCGGAGATGGATGAGGCAGGGGAGTGGGAAAAAACGTTGATGGGGTGTGGAAAATGTGGTAGAATGGGAGAGAAGGGAAGAGAGGTGTGGAATGATGTTTAAATTTATGTTTATGATTATGGCAATACCATTCTATATAGTGCTTTTACCTTTCTGGATTTTGCTGGCACCATTTGCTCATCGAAAAAAAGAACGTATGGGATTTGTTAGCAAGTTGGGATGGTATTGGTTGTTTCGAGATTTGTTTCATTAAGGGAGGAAGCAGAAGATGAGTATATGGCTGTTTAGAGCTGGAAAAAGTGGCGAGTATGAAGAAAAATTTTTAAATGATAATAGAATTTATCTGACTTGGCAAAATCTTGATGTGGATCTAAAACAATATAAGGATAGAACCGCACATTTACAGAAATTACAGGAAATGTATCCAACAGAAAAAATAAATACTTTAAGAAACTGGGAATCTCAGATATATCCGATTGCACATCGAATGCAAAAGGGTGATTGGGTTGTTTTACCGAGTAAGAGGACAAGCACAATACATATTGGTATAATAACGGGTGATTATGAATATGATATCAATAATGGAAATCCCTATTATCATTATAGAGATGTTGAATGGTTTGCAAAAGATATTCCAAGGAATAATTTTGATCAAGATATTTTGTATTCATTTGGAGCGTTTATGACAGTTTGTAAAATCACAAGAAATGACGCTGAAAATAGAATTAAGGCAATGAAAGAAAATAATTGGAAAGTTCCAAGTGTTTTAAATACTGTGTTTCAAGAAGCAGATGACGCACAATCTGATTCGTTTACCAATTTAGAAGAAGCGATTTACGATGCTATTTCAAAGCATATTTATCACAAATTTAAGGGATATAAGATGGAAAATTTAATTGGAGAAATTTTAAGAGCAAAAGGATTTACAGTGTATCATAGTAATCAGGGGGCTGATGGTGGTAAAGATTTGTTGGCATCGGGTGGCGAAATGGGATTTGGTTCACCTAAAATATGTGTACAAGTTAAAACGCAGGATACACCGATTGACAGACCAACGCTTGATCGGTTAGGAGGTGTAATGAATAATGTACAAGCTGAATACGGATTACTTGTATCATGGAATGGATTTAAAGATAGTGTGGAAAGAGAAAGAGGCAATCAATTTTTTAAGATACGTTTGTGGGATTCTACAGATATTATAAAAGAATTATTTGCTAATTATGACAAATTAAGTCCTGTTACCAGAGCAGAAATACCACTTAAACAAATATGGATATTGAGCGAGACGAATGATGAAACAGAGTTATAATGATTGGAGGCGGAATGAATGAGATTAGATAAAATTTCATTGAAAAATTTTAGAGCAATAGATACTGCAGATATTAAATTAGATGGAAAAAGTACTGTTATTTTTGGAATTAATGGAACAGGTAAATCAAGCATTCTACGTTCTATTAATCTTCTTTTTGCGAACATTATTAATCAAGTTGTTAATAGAAAAGAATTAAAACAAAACTATGCAATACAACTGGAAGATATCTTGTTTGGCAAAAAGGAGACAAATTTGCATACGGATATTGAATTTGACGGGGAAATTCTAGGGTATACACGCAGCATGATCAGAAATACCGGAAGAAAATCACAAGATAAAAAATCTTTAGAGAAAATTGCAGCTATATTTCAGGAAAAATATATTAGTGATGAAGAACAGAAAGATATACCAATTTTTGTAAATTACGGGACAAACCGACTGGTGTTGGATATTCCATTGCGAATTCGAACACATCATACATTTGATATCTATTCTGCTTTTGAAAAAGCAATTGAAAATAAAATTGATTTTCGAACTTTTTTTGAATGGTATCGCGATCAGGAAGACTTTGAAAACGAGACAAAGATTGAAACCGGAGATCTTTCCTATAAAGATAATGCTTTGATGGCTGTCAGAAGAGCAATTCTTGCAATGCTGGATGATTGTTCCAATCTTCGCGTGGTGAGAAAACCAAGATTAGAAATGAAAATAGATAAACAAAATGTGAGTTTAAATGTATCACAAATGTCGGATGGAGAAAAATGTACCTTGGCTTTGTTTGGAGATTTGGCACGTAGACTTACATTAGCCAATCCGAATAAACAAGATCCGTTATTGGGGGAGGGAATTGTGTTGATCGATGAAGTAGAGCTACACATGCACCCTTCATGGCAGAGGAAGGTTTTATCGGTACTAAGAGAAACATTCCCCAATATTCAATTTATAATTACGACGCATTCGCCAATTGTGCTGAGTGAGGCAGATGAGAACTATAACCTTTTCTTTGTTGACAATAAAGATGGAAAGTTTTCTATTCAAAAAAGCCAGCAGTTAAATGGGTATGATGCAAATGCAGTATTGGAACAATTTATGGGAACCCGTTCGATGAATGTGAAAATGCAGCAATTTATTGATTCAATATATCGAGATATTGATCAACGGGAGTATGAGCGGGCCGAAGTTAAAATAAATGAACTTGCGGATATAACGAGTGAAAACCATGGGGATGTGATTATGGCAAGAATGGAGTTAAAGAGGAGAAGGCACATATGATATATATTGAGAAGGGGAAAGAACCGAATTTTTTGTCAGAGTTTAAACGGAAAAATCCGGGAAAAACTTATGATTCAAAAGAGTTTCAACCATATCGTAGTGAACTGACGGAAGTGCTTATGAAAGAGCAAAAGGGAATTTGTGCATATTGTTGTGGCAGAATTAAACCCGGAAAAGTTCATAATGAGCATATAGAACCTAGACACCCTGGAACGTATGAGAGTAAACGTTCCTTAGATTATACGAATTTGGTAGCAAGCTGCAATACAACAAGAACTTGTGGAACGAAGAAGGCACAGGATTATGATGAAGTTCGGTTTGTGTCGCCGTTGACTCCGGAATGTGAAGATAAATTTACATATTATCCAAATGGAACGATAGAGGGAGATAAATATACGATTGGATTGCTTAATTTGAATGACTACGAGTTACGAAAAGCAAGAGAATCAATATATAAAGAACTCCAGAAATTGGATCGGGATACAATTGAGACATGTTATATAAATAATGGACAAGAAGAATATCCTGCTTATTATAATGTGATAAAGTGGTATTTGAATACATTGTAATAAGAAAATGTGTTGAAATAACACAAATGAAAAAGGAGACCCTATGAACATTTACGTAGATGCGGATGCCTGCCCTGTGGTATGCATCGTGGAAGAAATTGGTAAGAAATACAATATTTCCGTTACTCTGCTTTGTGATACCAATCATGTGCTGCATTCGGAGTACAGTGAGGTGGTCGTGGTTGGTGCAGGTGCCGATGCGGTTGACTATAAGCTGATCAGTTTGTGCCACAGAGGGGATATTGTGGTGTCGCAGGATTATGGTGTTGCGGCGATGGCACTGGGAAAAGGGGCGTTTGCCATTCATCAGTCGGGGCGGTGGTATACGGACGAAAATATAGATCAAATGCTGATGGAACGGCACCTGAATAAAAAAGCAAGGCGGGCATCGCACAAAAATCATATGAAAGGTCCGAAAAAACGGACGCAAGAGGATGATGAGAGATTTCGGCAGTCGTTTGAAAAAATGGTGCAGAAGGCGGTGCTTACTCAGGGGGATGACAACCATGAATGAAACCATACTTATCGTAGATGATGAAAAGGAAATTACGGATTTAGTAGAGATTTATCTGAAAAATGACGGTTATCAGGTATGTAAATGCAGCAGTGGAAAAGAAGCATTGGCGGGGATTGAAACACAGAAAATTGATTTGGCGATTCTTGATATTATGCTGCCGGATATTGATGGATTTTCTTTGTGTAAGAAAATAAGGGAAGCGTATTATTTTCCGATTATTATGCTTACGGCAAAAGTGGAAGACATTGACAAAATCAAAGGCCTTACGATGGGGGCAGATGATTATATGACAAAAC
>ENA-UONV01003056-UONV01003056.1-human-gut-metagenome-genome-assembly--contig:-CS4-NODE-3056-length-11626-cov-41.265837_pt1 | contig 11626 bp, 18 predicted proteins | sample MGYA00242461_ERZ724008 | MGnify/ENA metagenome assembly ERZ724008 | reverse complement strand
ATCAAGCAGTTTTTTGTACTTTGCTATCTCATCTGCCGCACTTATAGCCGAAGCAGGAGAGGCGTTTTTGCTTTCGTTGTCCGCAATCATAGCCGTAAACAAAGCACTGGCTTTTTCAGCACAATCCTTCATCGTGTTATATGTAAAAGAATCTGCTTTAGTTGCGGTGTTAATGAAGTTTATTCTTTCAAGTGTGCCGTCTTTCAGATACACGTTAATATACAGTGCTGTAACAACAGTTATGCGCTTGGCTGTAGATGCTCCAATCACCGCTCCGACACCGCCTGCTAATAATCCACCTGCAACAGCTCTTGAAAATGCACCTTTTCCTTTGACAGTGTTGTCATTTACAACAAGTTCATAATCAATCACTTCGCCGAAGTTATGAATTTTAGGCTCACCAAAATAATTTTTTACCCACCAGACAGAATTATTTTTATCTACTTTAAGATCACCTAATTCATCGGTAGGCTTGTAACCGCTTTCTTCAATATACTGTTTGTTTAGTTTGCTACGTTTTATTGAATAACAAAACAAATTTATACACGCCCACAATATAAACAGCATAATTATAATAAATATGCCATTCACGATATTGGTTGCAGAATCAGTAGTCAACAATTTCAAATACATAAGTATTTCCTCCTTTTCTGCCTACATTATACAGCAAGCGGAGAACATTGTCAATACTGCACAAACACGCCGCAATCGCCGTTGAGTATCTCCTGCTGAAGCAGATACACTGCATTTATCAGCGACACTACCATATCGACCTTGCCTGCAGAGCGCTTTTTATTAACGTATTTATTTAAATTCGTGTCCTCTGTACAGCGGGCGTTGCTGAAATTTATCTCAAGCAGTTCATTCTTTGCAAACACTATATTTCCCGTGAGTATCTGCTCCTTGAGCCACTTTGTCGGAGCGTGAAGCACGCTTGAATGCTGTCGTATCTCTACGCACTCTATCGGATCATCGGCGCTTTCGAGCTTCTGCACCGTTGAGAGTGCGTTCCAGCGGTCAAAGCCAAGCTGAGCTATTATAACGCCGTACTTTTCTTTCAGTGTCAGTATGTAATTCTCGACAAAGCCGTAATCTATGATATAATCGCCGCACGCAAAGCAATCGCCTTTTGCAATATGAGTCTTGTAATTGACGTGTTCCTTTACCGATTTTTCCTCAACCTTTTCGGCAGGAACAAACGCCACCACTTTAACATATATCTTGCCCTCGTGATAGCATATCATAGCGAGCGCTGTGTTATCCTCAGTCTGTGAGAGGTCAAGTCCGAGATAGACTATCTTACCCCGCCAGAACTCGTCCGGCACTTCTTCTGAGCAGTTTTGCACGGATATAAGGTCAACATAGCCCTCACTGCCGACACCCTTGTACTGAATATTACAGTGCTTACAGAGGAAGTTCTCACGCTTGTTTTCATACAGCACGGCAAGTTGACGGTTGTCTTTCAGTTCCGAGAACAAGTCCGCATTATCAACAGCTACAGGGTTTGACTGATACAGCACGCTGTCGTTCGTCTTCCAGTCGGGTACAAGCTCAATGTCCGGCTCGTAAAGCAGTGCAAAATATTTCTTGCCGGAGCTGTAAACCCCGTCAAGCTGTTTCTTGGCTATGTCGATTTCGTCTTTCAATCCGTTATCATCATTCGGGTACTGTGTCGATATTAGTATTCCGAGCTTGCTCTTAAGCGTAATCTGCGAAGAACGCATTGCTTCAACCGGATAGCCGTCCATAGCACCGACTTCATCGGCAAGGAACAGATGCGCCAGCTTACCGTCAAGCTTATCCTTACTGTATGCAAGCGGCGTGTACTCTGTATCACACATCAGACAGCGTATCTCAGACCGCATAACCTTGAAATGCTTTTCAAGCAGCGGAGAGGATTTTATAATTTTCTTGATAGCTACTTTCAGCTCGCTCGACAGCTTTAAGTCGGGAGCTACAGAGAACAGTCGGGAAAAGCGTGGCAATGTCAGCATACCGATGATGAATATTACCGCCGCTGTGAACGTCTTGTAGTTCTTTCGGGCGATTTCGAGCAGTCCCGTGCTGTAATACAGCTTCCCGTCTGTTTTCGTGCAAAGCACCGCATAGATAAAAAGCAGGCTGTAATCTTCAAGCGATGAGTACATATCACGGCCTAAGTCCGGGTGCTGTATGGCTTTGAGCAATGCGGTTATCTTGTTCCATTCCTGAACATCTACATAACCGTCATCGACAGCTTTAAGCCATTCGGCACACTGCTTTCTGACATATCTTCCGACCTTGCCGGAGCTGTCCTGCGATGCCCACACGGCGTATTTATACGCACGGCTGTTTTTAATCGTCGTCATACTGTACAAACCTCTCCGTCGGGGCTTTGTATCCCATAAACGTTGCGTAGTCGTTCCACCTGTCCGTTATTTCGTACAGTGTGGAATATAAAAATTCTTCCTCAGATCGCCCCATAATATCAAGGAACAGATTGCGAAGCTTTTTAAAATCGGGCTTTTCGTCTGTTGGCTTACTTCCCACTATCGGCGCAGGAAGTGCGGCGGTCGTAGCGGCAAGCACCCTGTCTTGCAGGTATTCCTGTGATAACTGTGTTGTTAGGTCGGACACTATTTCGGAACGCTGTGCCGGGCTGAACCCCAGCTCATCAAAGCAACACCGAAGCCCCGCTCTGATGTAGTCAAGCGGCAGAGGGAATGTCAGTTCAAACGGGCTGATGCCCTTTTCTTCCGCTTCAATAAACGCTTTTATGTCATATCGCAGATATAAAGTATCTGTGATGTAAATTTTCTTGTTTAAAAGTTCTGTGAACATTGCATTTTCTCCTATAATCTTATAAATGACTATTGACATTTTTGCTGTATTGAGATATAATATTGATAGTAGATGTAATGTCTATGAAGGAGAGATGAACCTCTGCTATTTTGGCGGGGGGGCATCTCTTTTTTTTATATCTGCTTATACCTGATTACTCTTATATCGCTCTCAGATTTTACAATCATTATATCTACCTCTATATCTCTGTGCCATTTCATTCGCTTTTCAATAATGCCGAGCAACGTTTTTTCTTCAACGTTAAACTTTCTGCAGTCAAGCATTACTCCTCCGGGATTTTCCGATATTTGATTTATGCCTTTTCGTAAAGCGCTGTTAGCGGCTTTTTCGGACGAAAGACTTTTCAAATCCCAAAGTTTAGAATTCCATATATAATCGGGTGTTTTCACATGGTTTTGATTTTGCTCGTTCAACAAATGTATATCTCCGCCCATTTTATTATGTAACCACTGTGCAAAAGCGATTTCTTCCTTATGTGCCTTAGAATTGTAACTATCATCATACGTTAATGAGCCCTCTCCCGGAGTGACTCTGTTTTTATATTCCTCTGTAACATCAATATACTGCTTTCCGAATGTAAAACGACCTGTTACAGGGTCGTGGTTTTCATTATGCCTTAGCAGTATTCCTATCGCTTCAAGGCATCTTTCCTCTATATCCGCAAGGAACGAATCGTAAAGTTCACTGTGACACAATTCAAGCAGTTCTATGTATCTTAATATTAGCTCCATTTTTCACCTGTAGATAATTTTCGGGGCAGTTTCCCGCCCCGTCATATCTGTACTTTTTTTTACACTTCAGCTACAATCACGCCCGCAGCGGTCGCAAACCATGCGTCAACGCTCGCCTTGTCTGTAACGGGATCAAGACCCTTTACGCAGTACATATCAACGCCTGTGTTGATAAGCGCCTTGTAGTTTGCCTGTAATGCAAGGCTGTTGAATGTTACGCCGTTCTCATCGGTCGTCTGTACGTTCTCGCCCTGTGAAGTGAACTTGCACTTGGGGAACTTATACAGGTTTATCTTGCCGTCTGATGTCATAGTGCTGTAGATGCACATTACATCGGGTACAACATCGTCCTTACCGCTTTCAAGTACGCCTGTTGACGTATTTACCTTTGCGCCGAAAAGTGCCACCTCGTCGGCGGAGTTCGTGTTCACAATTGTTACGTCAAGCGTACCGCCTGCCTTAGCTACATAGCTGTCAACCTCAACGCCGCTCGCATACTGCGATGCGCTGTTCATTTTAGGCGTGTACTTTGTTGTGATGAGTATGTCCTTAATCTCGGTCACGTCACCGTATGCCAGTGTATCGGCGTTATCCGTTGTCAGCGGCGCATACGCAAAACGCTTGGTGCATACAGCCGACTTACGATCTGTACCCTGTATTACTTTTGCCATAGTTATGTCCTTTCCTCATAGAGCGTAAACTCCATGACTAAAATTTTTCTGTTGGGATAAACATCAAACTGCGATAAATCGGTAGTGCCGGTAAATATACCACCTACATTCTCTATCGCCGTCTGCGTTTTGTCATACAGCTCAATGTCTGCCTGCGGCGAAAATACGCTCACAGACAAAGAATACTGCCGTATATTTGCCCTGCCGGAGCTGAAGAACGTATCCCTGTACGATAAATTGTACACTGCATACTTCTCCGGCTCTTCGCCGTCCTCAAATTCTGGCATATAGCTGTAAAAATGCTCAAATACCGCCGAGAGTGCCGAATCAATCTTTTCTGTTATCATTGTCAGCCCCCTCTCGCCAGTATCAGCTTTACATGCAGGTCGCTGTCGGCCGCTCCGGTTGTTTCGACGTGATACCGCCTGCCATCAATCTCTACAACAGACTGACCGCTGTATTCACGTCTCCACATATACACCGTAAGTTCCGACTTGTACCCTGCTGTTTCGGCGGCATATTTTGCCGTTACACCAGGCTCGGAAACCTTTGCGTATACGGTCTTTACCGCCCTGTCTGTTTTGCCCTGCGAGCCGTTTTTCTGCTCGGAGGATATGAGCGTGATCTTTCTGTTAAATGTCATTCTCATTCACTCCGTTCAGCAGATTTACGCTGTGCAAGGCGAGTATCTGAGCGGTCACGGGGTTCTGTGACGCTCTGTCGGACGAGAAGTCACGAGAGGAATACATATCGTTTATAAGCACTAAGTAAGCCACCGTGATGTCTTCATATTCGTCTATTTTCGCATCATCAAGCCCCGTGTATCCCTTGATATAGGATTTCGCCGCTCCGGCACAGATTTCAAGCATTCCGTCCTCGTCATCGCTGACACCGCAGAATGCCTTAATCTTTGCGCTTGTTACCTCGCTTAGCTTCACTTTTTTCCTCCTTTTCCGCAGGCACTACATACCCGCAGGAAAGCAGATCATTCAACACAGCCCCGGCAGGGAGCTCACGCTCCTCGCCTCTTATCATGCTGACAGTGCCCGAAAAGTTAGTTGTTGCTTTTACCATCATAGGTTATTAGCCTCCTGCCTTTTTCATCTTAAGGGCGGCAATCTTCTGAGCATTCTCGACCTTTGCGTCAATTTCCACCCATGCGATAACGCCGACAGCGTGCTGTGTTGCGTACTTTTCGTTAAGGATCTGGATTGATACGTCCTCGGAGGTCTTAACTGCAAGGCCGCTCATATCGCCGTAGTAGATAGCTGTCTTTTCGGAAGCAATAGCCGATACGCTGTTGGTTGTGTATACGGGCTTGCCGAACAGCGTATAGCCCCACTTTGCCGTTGCGTCGGGATTGAGGATATATCTGCCCTCGTTGTCCTTGAGCTTTCTTATAGCGGTTCTTGTAGCTTTGTTCATTATCCAGCAGGCATTGTCCTGATATACATCGGGAATTGTTTCCTGCAGGTCGATAAGTTCATCTGCCGTGATAGCTGTTGCCGATGCAGTTGTTACCACCTGTGTAACGCCTGCGGCAATACCGTCTATCTTGCTTGCTGTGCCGTTGATAAGCTGATTTTCGATCCACTTTGCCGCCGCAATCGAAACCTCGTTTATAACGTAAGAAACGATGTCAAACTGCGAGTTGTTGATAAGGCTTCTTGAAACCTTTGAAAGCGCGCCTGCAAGATAGCCCTTAAGCTCAATGCTGAGGAACTTACCCGATGTGCTTGCAAGGTCCGTAAACTCTGTGGCATACGCCATTGAGATAGCCTGCGTTTCTTCGTCATAGTAGGGAATTGAAAGAGTGCCGCCGAGCGTGTATCTTGTTGCCATCTGATAAATAGGGCAGATATCGATAACCTTGCGGATTATCTTGTTTGCGATAGTTGCAGGGATAACTGCGCCGTTATCGCCCTTTGTCAGATTGACATCTTCTCTTGTTTCGACTATCTGACCTGTACGCAGATAATTTTCAAATGCTCTTGTTTCCGCCTGCTCCTTGTCGGTTGCTGTGCCATCTGACTTTGCGGAGTCCAGATTAAGAGCATTCTGCTCCTCGATTGAGCGGATTGTCTTATTCAGCGCTTCGACTTCCGCCTTCTTAGCGTCATAGTCTGTCTGCTCCTCTGCTGTCATTGCCCTTGTTTCTGCTGTAGCCTTACCGCAGAGTGACTTCATATCGGCGATAAGAGCGTTTCTCTTTTCGATGAGTGCTTTTAAATTCATGCTGTTTTCCTTTCCGCCGGATTATTCCGACATAAGCTGTAAGATTTCTATTTCCTTGTTGTAATCGGGGATAAACTCCCGGATTTCGTCTGTTACCTCGACCGTATCGTTTCCGGCACTGCGCTGTTCCGTCACGGTCGTTTCTTCGCCCCTCGTTTCTATTGAAGTGGCGATGTATGCAGGATTGCGGTTGAGGATTGACACCTCGTGCAGTGTCAGCCCTGTTATCATTCTGCGCTGTACACCCTCGTCACACGGCTCAACGTGTGCCTGTGCTCCCGAAAAGCCAAAGCTCCATCCTGTCAGATGTCCTGCTCTCGCTTCTGCAATCACTTCTCTGTCGGTGATGTCGGCTTCTGCGTGCAGTCCTATGCTGTCCTCACGCAGTTCAAGCGTTCCGTCTGTAGTGTCAAGCACCTTGCTGTGATTGAACCTCAGCTCGACTTTCGGATGATCTTTAAGGCTTTTTGCAAACGTACCGCTTACGATACGCTCAACAAACGGCGTTGTCATACCCGGCGCCATTGACGCAGGCAGCTGCTTGCTGTCACGCTCGACAGCGTTTACATATCCGCTGATATGCATAAGATCAGCGGAACGGATTTCGATTTTCATTTTTATCACTCCTTTCTGTGTTGTGGGTATAAAAATACCGCCCATTTCAGAGCGGTAAAATTATCAGTCTTTATTTGTAAAAGTAATCGGTATAATCATTTCCGGCAGAAAATTCATTTCATAATGATATTTATCAACGTAAGCACCGCTTACGTCTTCCACTGTGTACATTGTCCAGTCATTCAAATACACATAATCAACCTTGTACACGTTCGGAGCAACTTCTATCGTTACAACCAGCTCGTTTGCTTCGTTGTTTGAAATAGAAAAATTACCAATAAGCTCAAGCACTGGTTTGTCGCTCCTTGCGTTTATAACCGACAACCGCCTTGTCACATTGAAGTTATCGGCTTCTTTTTGCACATTGTACGTCACTCTGTCAGCTTCTGTGCAACCACACAGAAGAACCGCTGACAGTAAAACACCGACTGCGGCAATAATAACTTTCTTAATTTTGTTCATGTTTAAAAACCTCACTTTCATATTTCAGGTATAAAAATACCGCTCCAAAAGGGGCGGTAAAATTATTAAGTTTGCTTGTATTTGCGCCGAACTTCACAAAAAACGGCTGTTTTTGTGAAGTTCGTGTTCAAATTCGGGTGTTATTTTGAAAAAAAGTGCAGTAAATGAAATATTGCACACGGGTATAAGAAAACCGCCCTTGTTAAGAGCGGTCATCATATTCAATTTCATTCTTCATCCTCGTCATCTTCCCACTCAGAAGCGCAGGGAGGTAAACCGTCCGGAGTTATCTTATCAAAATACTTGCACGTATCTTCGACTGTTGCTTTTGAATTTTTTTCTAAATAATCTATGACTTTATCTGACGTCTGATACTGCTCAGGGGCTTCAAGAAGGCAGATAAAACTCATATATATATCATAATTTTTACGTGAAGCGTCATCGTTTGGCGGGTATATATACTCAGGAATTGTATCTGCAAAACGTTCTATGATACGTTTTTGATATTCTGATTTATATTTTCCGTGCAGTTCTTCTTTTTTCATAACTAATTCTGTCTCCATTTCTTTCGTATAATTATGCCGCCCTCTCCGTCTGATTCTGCTTTATAACGATACTTGCCTTTACTTATATATCCACTTTCTCCTTTTTTGCTACCCGGATAAATGGTATTAAACTCTCCGCACAGCTTTGCATAAGTCTTGGGCTTTACCTGTATACCGCTGTGGTTCCTCTGCGGTGACGGCGCGTATTTTGTTTTAGCCTGCGGCTTGTAAACCGTTGTTACCGTACCGTCATCGCTTGCCGTAACGGATTTGATCGCACCGCCGTCCTTCCTTGCAAACAGTCCTTTTTCATCGTGCTTATCGTTGTATCTCTTTTCTGCTATTATATCACCCTCACCGCCGTTTTGCAAGCCCGCATCATCAATTTTAGCGTGACTGTCGGTATTCGGTGTGTATATCTGCTTTGTCGTAGGGTCGTAAAGCACATCATTAAGTCCGAGCTTGATAAAGTCAAGTCCGAGCGGCGCAAGGTTTTCCTTGAAGCGTATTTCATCCGGCTGTAAGAAGTTTGCCGCAAGACCTATCTGATACGCCTGATAGCGTGTCAGAATATCAGCCTTGAGCAGTTCAGAAGTATCTATGACGAAATACTTTCTGTGCTTCTCTTCTTCAAGCAACAGTGCCCTGTTGAGTGCCATTTCAAACGCAGATACAACAGGCAGTACAGCTGTCCTTATGCTGTTGATATACGTTCTGTCATCGGCTCTGCCTGATAACACATCGGGAGATAAGCCGAACAACATAGCTATCTGCTCGGCGTTAGTCACCTTGTTCTGATTTAACTGCATTTCAACGGCGGTGGAGCTACTTTCCTTGAAATCAAGCCCGTTCTGCAGTATCATCATACCATCGCCGTTGTTGCTATAAAGCTTTCTCCATGCTTCACGGATTTTTTGTAATGAATTATCGTCTACTCTTTGTTCAGTACGCAGAAATCCCTTCTTGTTACCACCTCTGCGACTCATCGCCTTTTCAAGCTGTAACAGCATATAGCTTGATGTCAAGAGCGTGGGATTTTCGGCAAGTATGCTTACACCTTTACCGCCGTCAACGCTGTTACGGCTGAGAATGACAAAATCCCACGGATTGTACACTCTACCGTCAACGAGCATACGGAGCGTCTTATAGATAGCGTCCGAATTTTTCTCTACACTTACAGCGCTGTCACGGACATATCTGAGAGCCGATACCTCGTTTCCGCTCCGCTCTATGTGCATATATCCAGTTCCGTTAAGGAGCATATCACGGATAACCGCACGCTTTATTTCTGTCGGGTTAAGCGTATCGCCCGATTCTTCATTCAGCAGATACAGGCGGTTATCCTCAGTGATTTCCGCCGCTGTCTGAACTTCATCGTTGCTGTTATACAGCCTTATCGGCAGGCTTGCTATTGTGCCGGCTATAAAATTAACAGCCGCCGAAACAGCAGGGATCTCAAGCGCCTGTTCCCGTGTTATGTTGCTTATCTGCTTTAGCCCGAAAGCCACTTCAATATCCGTGCCTTCAGTGTCACGTCTGAATATCTTATCAAACAGTTTCACTGCTCTCACCTCCCTGTAATATCTTCATTAAAGCGTCATCTTCGGGCTTTTCCGCCTGCTTCGGTATTGCTCTGATAGCAGAAAGCACCGTCCAACCGTTTTCCTTTTCAATGTCGCTCATCATTTTTCGTTTCGTCATGATCTTGTCGTCGCATTTCATCGACTGTGTGATAAGGCTTGTGTATGCCTTTGTAAACTTGATTATTTCACCGCTGTCAAGCTCTTCCTTGTCCTGCTGTTCTTCAAATGCGGCGTTCAATTTATCGGCGGTCTGCCGTATCACAAGCATATCCGTTTTCACTTGCTCGATTTCCGATACAAGCTCACAATAGCGGTTGATCCCTGCCGAATAAAGGGCGTCGTCTTTTCCGACAACTTTAAGCAGCTTCTGAATACGTTGAAATTCTTTATGTGCCGTTTCGTTCTCTCGCACCTGCTTAAACTCTGTCAACTTCTTTCCGGTAAGCTGTCCCAGCTCCGCATTTTTACGGCTTTCCTTTTCTTTCTTTGTCCTGTGTCCTACACAGTTATCAATCGTTTTTGCTCCTCTCGGCATACTCAGACCTCCTTTCAAAAGTCATATTGGGAATATATCGTGTAAAGAGATGGCGGTCAGATGTCAGACCGGGACCCCTCAAAAATCGTAAGGGTAGGGGGGTACACTATATATTGTGGCGTATAGTATTGTACCACTATATGTTGTGGTGCGAAAAATCGACGGTACAAGTCATAGTTGCCAGTTCCTGCCTGCTGATATGTCCACGCTCCGCCGCCTCGTGATGATAACGGCACAGTGTTATAAGGTTGTCGTTATCAAGCCTGCGGTCATAATCGACCTTCAGCGGTACAATATGATGCACAGACAGGTCCGTGCTGTTGATAACGCCTGCCGACAGGCACACCCTGCAGCAGTGACCGTCACGTTCTAGTATCTCTTCGGCTTTTCTTCGCCATATCTTGCGATTACGAAACTTATCGGCTTCGCTGTCCCGTATCTTCTGTGTGTATTTTATTTGCCCGACTGTGCATTCTCCGGGCTTGTGGATCTTGCCACATCTTGAACAAGCTTTTAACATAATTTATGATATAAGAAAAGCACCCTTTACAGAGTGCTTGAAATATTCTCACCGTCCGCACGAAAGAATCAGAAGAACGGACGGCTTGACTAAGAAAAAGGAGGTCAAATGGATACTCTTGTACGCATAATTGATAGAAAAGGTGACCTGGCGACTTATTAGCCGCTCCCCGGTCACTACGCTTTCGCTTCTTTTCTATCGTAATCATATCACAGATGCAATAGGACATTCAAGGACATCTTGCACCCTCAGAAGTGCTTTGCCGTGAAGTCGGCATATCTGCTTATACGAGTAGTGCATCTCACAGGCAATATACTCAAACGTCTTACAGTTTATGTACCGTGCTATCAGTATCAGCCTTAACCGCTCATCAGATACCGCAGAAACAGTGCGCTCTATCTCAGCTTTAACACGGATAAGCTCGTCTATCTCTGCGTTTATCTCCTGCTCCAGCGTTGCGATTTTTGCAACAGCCATACCCACCTTGTCCGATACCCCGCTGCTGTGTCCACCCCCCGATGGCGGCGATATGTTGGTAGCGAGCTCCCGAAGCTGTCGTTGCTGATCTATCTTTTGATTTATGCGTATGTTGATAAGATGGTAGCGTGATAGGTATTCTTTAGCGGTCATTAGCATTCTCCTTGCCGATAAAGGTTTCCTTCAAGTCGATAATCTGTCCGTTTTCAATACGCTCTGTTGCAGTATGAATATTTACCACTGTGCGATTTTTATCAATTTTCCGCTGACCGACAGCGGTAACCGTTATCGCTTCATCATAATAATCGGGTAGTATTAGTGTTATTACTTTCATAGTGCCTCCTTTGTTGAGATATCCTCATTGCAAAACTCTTTTGCAGAACAGCCTTTGCAATCTTCTGCTATCGGATG
>ENA-UONV01003051-UONV01003051.1-human-gut-metagenome-genome-assembly--contig:-CS4-NODE-3051-length-11636-cov-9.610051_pt1 | contig 11636 bp, 12 predicted proteins | sample MGYA00242461_ERZ724008 | MGnify/ENA metagenome assembly ERZ724008 | reverse complement strand
GAAATATAGTATACTGCATAGAAATGAACGTTTCATGAAAAAGGCTGTGATATTTGATGTCCCTCGGACTTTATCTGCATATTCCTTACTGTTTTTCCAAATGCCGGTACTGTGATTTTTACTCAGCCCCCGGCCAGCGCAGCGTCCCCCGGGCCTATGTGGACGCTTTGCTTCGGGAACTCTCCCGGTTTGCGCCGGACGCGCCCCTGCGGCCGGACACCCTTTATTTCGGCGGCGGAACGCCCAGTCTGCTGGACCCGGCAGACGCCGCTCGGCTCATCGACGCCGCGCAGCCCCTGCCCGGGGCCGAGATCACGCTGGAAGCCAACCCTGAGACCGTGACCGAAGACTCTCTCCGGGCATTCCGGGAGGCGGGCGTCAACCGCATCTCCTTCGGCGTCCAGTCGGCCCGGGACAGCCAGCTCAAGACGCTGGGCCGCCCCCACACGGCAAAGCAGGCGCGGGCCGCTTTCGCCGCCGCACGCCGTGCCGGGTTCGAGAACATCAGCGGCGACATCATGCTGGCCCTGCCCCATTATACGCAGGCCGAGTTCGACGAGACGCTGGAGCTTATCGAGGATGGCGGCGCGGCCCACATTTCCGCCTACCTCTTGAAGATCGAGCCCGACTCCGCCTTTGGCCGGACGCCCCCCGAGGGTCTGCCCACCTCCGACGAGGCGGCAGATTTTTACCTCTACGCCGTCGAGCAGCTGGAACATCATGGCTACCGGCAATATGAGATCTCCAACTTCGCCCGCCCGGGCTATGAGGGAAAGCATAACCTCATCTACTGGGACTGCGGCGACTATCTGGGCATCGGCCCTGCGGCCCACTCCTGCATGGGCGGCAAACGGTTCTACTACCCCGCCGACACCGAAGCCTTTCTGCGGGACGAGGCCGCGCCCGTCATGGACGGCGGCTGCGGTGCGGAGGATTATCTCATCCTGCAGCTGCGTCTGCGCAAAGGTCTGAGCCTCGACGAATACAAAAAACGCTACGGCAGGGAGTTCTCCACATCGCAGCTGGCCTTTGTGCAAAACTGCGTGAAGAGCGGCTACGCCAACTTTGACGGCCACACCCTCGCCCTCACGCCAGCCGGGCTCATCGTACAGAACAGCATCCTTGCCGAGCTGCTGTAAGCCTCAGTGAACAGCAAAGCTCATCGCCGCCAGCACAAAAACACCGATGATGCTGGTAATGCGGCTCACCCTCTGCATCGCGTAATACCAGTCGGTGGGCTCACCGCCGTACACTTCCAGCCCGTGACGGAGGTTCCAGAACAGCAGCGGGAACCGGACATCCAGCACAAGGAGCACCACCAGCGCCCCTATCGGCAGCAGGAACGCCACGCTGCCCCGGGTCTCCAGCCGCCCGCCGACGGCCACATTATAGAGCCAGTTACAACTGGGCCAGAGGTCGGATTTCTGGTATTCGCCGTTGACGATGACGTTCACCTCGTCGGCAAGGCCCCCATCGTCTTCCCGCCACAGGATGGCGTCGCCGGGGTCGCCCAGCGCGGTCCCGGTAAAAATGACCACTCCGTCCTGCTCAATTTTTACGCCCGGGTCGCTCATGCCCTCGGCTTTCGATTCGAGCCAATAGTGCCGCGTCTCTCCGTCCATCGTGAAATCCACTTCCGCACCGTTTTCCGTCTGGGCGATCTGCATGGTGTAGGCGGCATACGCATCCTTGCCCGAAAAGCTGCCGTCGGCCTGACGATACAAAAAGGCATCCCGCAGCCAGACGCCCGGGCGGAGGGCGGCCCAGAGATAGAGCACAGCGAGAAGCAGCGCGGTAAGAACGCAGAGCAGGCAGCTCGTCTTTTTCTCCATGGTCAGACTCCTTTCGTTTCAGCCCAGTTCGATTACTTTCCACCCCAGCTCCCGGATGGCTTCTTTATCATGGGTCGCCAGCAGGGTGGGCTTTGTGCCGCAGCGTGCCTTGAGCATGGCTGCGGCTTTTTTCATGGCGGCTGGGTCCATGCCGGTGAAGGGCTCATCTAACAGAAGGGTGTCGCTCTCGGCCCAGAGAGCGCGCAGCAAGGCGGTGCGGCGCTTCTGTCCGCCGGAGAGCTTCCGGGCAGGCAGGGCAAGGGCCTCGTCATCCAGTCCTAATTGTATAAGGTCATCCCGTATCTGCTCTTTGTATTGTGTTTTGACCTTGTACTGTTCTGCGGTCAGCACCAGCGCCACATTCTCTTCGGCGGTCAGCTGGGGGCAGAGCCTGTCTTCCTGAAAGACCGCGCCGACCCGCCCCACGCCCTCCACGCTGCCGGAGGTGGGCGCTTCCAGCCCCATCAGGATGCGGAGCAGGGTCGTCTTGCCCCAGCCGCTTGGCGCCCAGAGCACCGCCGGGCCGTCCACGGTAAGCGAGAGGTTTTCGAAGAGGATCTTCTCTCCGAATTGTTTAGACAGATTCTTTATTTCCAGTTTGTTGTTGGTTTCACTCATTTTTCAGCCCCCTCTTCGCCCAGAACTGCCGCTACCGCTTTATCCAGCAGAGCGAGGAACAACTTTTCGAATACGGCGCTCAGCAGGATGATGACGAAGGTCCAGGCAAACAGCTCTCCGGTGGAAAGGGTAATTTTTGCCCGGTAAAGCGCGTCGCCGATGCTGCCGTCCGGCAGGCCGATGACCTCTGCTGCTACGCCGCTCTTCCAGCAGATGCCCAGCGCCACGCTGCATCCCTGCCGGAACGCGGGCAGCACCGCCGGGAGCCAGACCGCCCGCAGACGCCGCCCCAGAGGCAGACGGAACACCTGCGCCATTTCGAGAAGCTGGCGGTCAGCACTCCCGATGCCGGTGCGCACTGCGCTGTAGAGGACGGGCAGCACCATCAAAAAGCTGATAAGGACGGACAGCGACGAGCCGCTGACCCACACCAGCGCCAGAATGATGAAGCTCGCCACCGGAGTAGCCTTGACCAGCTGCATCACGGGGGCGAGAAGGGCGTCCACCCACTCCCACTTTTCGGCGGCTACCGCCAGCACCGCGCTGGACAGAACGCCCAGCCCGAAGCCCAACAGGATGCGCCCGGCGCTGAAACCGATGCGCTGCCAGAACTCGGCCTGCGGCAGCAGCTCCACCAGCGTACCGATGGCCTGCACCGGCGAGACAAGAAAGACTTCCTGCCCGATGGCCACAGCCGCCGCCTGCCAGACGCCCAGCCAGAACACCGACGCCGCTAAGATTTGAATGCGGCGTTTTTTTGTTTTATCCATGTATTTCTTTGCTCCTGTTCGTTTTCTCGCTTTCAGAATATCACATCATGTATGAGAATACAATCCTTCATCTTTTCTTCTCTTGACATGAAGGTCATAAAACACTACACTGGAATAAAGTAATCCTTATTCTACGTGCCTCCGCGCACAGCTGGGAGAGATGACCATGCACGATTCCGCTCAGGCCCTCCGGGGCAAAAAGCTCCTTCTGGTGGGGTTCACCCTGTTCTCGATGTTCTTCGGGGCAGGCAACCTCATCTTCCCGCCCTTCCTCGGCGCACAGGCCGGGACGGCGCTCTGGTCCGCTTTTGTGGGCTTTGCCGTCAGCGCCATCGGCCTGCCCATCGCGGGCGTGGCAGCGGTGGCCCGGGCGGGCGGTCTGCCTGCGCTGGCCGGGCGGGTCCATCCCCGCTTCGCACAGGTGTTCGCTGTGCTGGTCTATCTGTCCATCGGTCCCTGCCTCGCTATCCCCCGCACGGCCAGCACCTCGTTTGAGATGCTGACGCCGCTGGTGGGGCGGAGCACACCGGGACAGTTCATCTACTCCCTCGTGTTCTTTGCTGCGGCGTACTTCGTGGCCCTCAAGCCCGAAAAGCTGACCCAGCGGCTGGGCCGCATCCTCTGCCCTGCCCTGCTGGTGCTCATCGTGGTGCTGTTCACAGGCTGCATCCTCCACCCGGCCGCGCCCGGCTACGGCACGCCTGCCGAGGCTTACGCCGCCCTCCCCGCCGCACAGGGCGTGCTGGACGGCTATCAGACTATGGACGCGCTGGCAGCGCTCAATTTCGGCGCGGTCATCGCGCTGAACATTCAGGCGGTGGGCATCACGGAAGAAGCTGCCGTCCGGCGCGGCACCATCCGGGCCGGGTTCATCGCAGGCGGTATGCTGCTGGTGGTCTATGCCATGCTGACCCACATCGGCGGCATCTCGGGGGCCGCGTTCCCCGGCAGCGACACCGGCGCCTCCGTCCTGACGGCACTGGCCGACAGCCTGTTTGGCCGGGTGGGACAGGTGCTTCTGGCCGTTATCTTCGTCATCGCCTGCTTCAACACCTGCGTCGGCCTCATCGCCAGCGTAGGCGAATACTTCCACGAGCTTCTGCCCCAGCTGCCCTACCCCGCCATTGCGGCCTTCTTCGCGCTGGTGAGTATGCTGCTGGCGAACATCGGCCTTGCAGGCATCCTGAGCCTTTCCGTCCCGGTGCTGAACGCCATCTACCCCATCGCCATCGTCCTCATCGTGGTGGAGTTCCTGCCCGGACGGTTCCAGCGGACATCGGTCTGGCGGCTGGGCATCCTCTTCACGGCCATCCAGAGCATCCCTGCCGCCCTGCCCTTCGGCCCCCTCTCCACCTTGATGAACGCTCTGCCCCTGAGCAGCCTCGGCTTTGGCTGGCTGCTGCCGGCCCTCATCGGCATCGGCGCGGGCCTTCTGATCTAAGAAAGGGGCTGCTGCACCTTCGGCTAAAACGATGTGCAGCAGCCCCTTCTTTGTTTCAAAGCTTACTTTGCGGAATTGCGGATAGCCGCCATGACCTTGCGCAGGACGGACGGCTCGGTGTAGTAGAAGTTATCGTCCGGCAGCTTGCCGCCCACGGCGGCGGGAGAGGCATCGTAGAGCACCTGCAGGTAGGCAGAGATGTCTTTCTTCATCTCCTGACCGTTGCGGTAAACGATGTTGCACTTGGGCAGGGCCTTCTTGGCGATAGCAGCCTTGGCCACCACGCCGACTTCCTCACAGAGGGCGGCGGTGCCGTCGATGTCCTCGTTCGCCGCCTTGACGCTCTTCTGGTAGTCGGTCAGGAAAGCTGCGATGACATCGGGGTTCTGCTTTGCGTACTCGGTGCGCACCACGGTGACGCCGGTGATGAGCTGGGTGTCACAGACCCTGTTCCATTCCCTTGTCAGGTCGAGGACGACGCGGAGGTCGCTGTCCTTCATCTGGGCAGCGGTGACGTAGGGCTGAGGCAGGACGGCGATGGCATCCTTCCTGGCAGCGGCCATCTGGGCCGTGACCTCGGAAGCCTCGCTGTAGTATTCGATCTTCACGTCCTTGTCGGGGTCGAGGCCGTTCTTCTTGAGCAGATAGCGCAGGACGTACTCGGGCGTCGTGCCTTTGCCGGTGGAAAGGATGGTGCGGCCCTTGAGGTCGGCAAAGCTGTGGACGGTATTGCCCTTCTCCACGACGTAGAGGACGCCCAGCGTGTTGACGGCCATGACCTGGATGCCGCCTTTCGTCTTCTGGTAGAGGGTCGCGGCGAGGTTGGCCGGGATAGCGGCCATGTCGAGTTCGCCCTTGATGAGCTTCGGCACGATCTCATCGGCAGCGCCGTAGAGCTGCAGGTCATAGTCGAGGGAAGCAGTGCCGTCCTTCTCCATGCTCAGCAGGTTGACGAGGCCCATGGTGGTGGGGCCTTTCAGGCCGGCGATGCGCACTTTTGTGCTCGTCTTAGCCGATGCGCCGCAGGCCAGCACGCTGACCATCAGCACCAGCGACAGCAGCAGAGATGTCAGTTTTTTCATAGGATTTCGTTCCTCACTTTCATTGGGAGAAATTTTCCCGCAAAAAATTTGCAAAACCATTTGCTTTACGCCCTCAAGTTTACTATAATAAGAGAAAAAATACCGTTGCACATGCAACGGAATCGCAGAAGGGCGGTGAGGGCCCGGGGAAAACCTCACGGAATGGGTATGGAAAATTATCTTCCGCTGTTACAATCCACCTCTCTGTTCGCCGGGCTGGAAGCCGAAGCGCTCCGGGTCCTGCTGGGCGAAGTGGGGGCCGTATTGCGCACCTACAGCCGGGGCGAGACCCTCGTACTGGCCGGACAGTCGAACCGCCGGGTGGGCGTGGTGCTCTCCGGCGCCATCGAGGCCTACCATCCCGCCGCCAGCGGGGCGCGTCTACCCATCAGCCAGATGGGGCCGGGCGGTGTGTTCGGCGACGTGCTGGGCGGCTCGAGCCTTTCCAGCCCGGTAACGGTGATGGCCTCAGCCCCCTGCGAGGTGCTGTTGGTGCCTTACGAGAAGCTTCTGCTGCCCGGGGCCGACCCGGCCCGCCAGCGGGTGCTGCAGAACCTTGTGCGCACCATCAGCGACAAATACTTCCTGCTCTCCCGCCGGGTAGACCTGCTGCTGCTCAAGAGCCTGCGGGCCAAGGTGTGCGCCTACCTGCTCAGCGAGGCCGAGGTTCACCACAGCCTCACCTTCACCATTCCCTACTCCCGCATCCAGCTGGCCGACTACCTCAACTGCGACCGCAGCGCCCTCTCCCGGGAGCTGAGCCTGATGCAGCGGGACGGCCTGCTCGAGACCTATAAGAGCAGCTTCAAGCTGCTGGAACCGGACGCGCTGCGGCACATGGTGCTGTAACAGCCTCTCCCTTTGGGAGAGCCTTATATAGAAGGAGAACTTCATCATGTCCAAACCGATTTTATGGATCGTCATTCCCTGCTACAATGAAGAACAGGTACTGCCCATCACAGCCCCCCTGTTCCTGAAAAAGATAAACGACCTCTCCGCAGCGGGCCTTGTCAGCGAGAAGAGCCGGGTGCTCTTCGTCAACGACGGCTCCCGCGACGCCACCTGGTCCCTCATCCAGAAGTTCGCCTCTGAGGATGAGCACTTCATCGGCATCTCCCAGAGCCGGAACCGCGGCCACCAGAACGCCGTACTGGCCGGGCTGATGGAGGCGCTCCACAGCGGCAGCTGCGACATCACCATCTCCATCGACTGCGACGGTCAGGACGACATCAACGCCATGGACGAGATGGTGAAAAAGTATCTGGACGGTGCCGAGGTGGTGTACGGTGTGCGCAGCCGCCGGGACACCGACACCTTCTTCAAGCGGTTCACCGCCGAGGGCTTCTACCATGTGATGAACGCGCTGGGCGCAGACATCGTATTCAACCACGCCGACTACCGGCTCATCAGCACCCGGGTGCTGGAGAGCTTCGCCGACTACCGCGAGGTGAACATTTTCCTGCGGGGCATGGTGCCGCTGGTGGGCTACCCCAGCGACACCGTCTACTACGAGCGCCACGAGCGTCTGGCCGGCGAGAGCCACTATCCCCTCAGCAAGATGCTGGCCCTCGCCTTCGACGGCATCACCAGCCTGTCGAACAAGCCCATCCGCCTCATCACCGGCGCAGGCATCGTGGTCAGCCTCATCAGCTTCATCGGCGTCATCTGGGCCATCGTGCAGGCTGTTCTGGGCAGCGCCGTGGCAGGCTGGGCCTCCACCATCTGCATCGTCTGCTTCATGGGCGGCGTCCAGCTGGTGTGTCTGGGCGTCATCGGCGAATACGTCGGCAAAATCTATATGGAGACCAAGGCCCGCCCCCGCTACATCATCAGCGAGCGCACATGGGCTCCCTACGAAAGGAAGTATCACGGATGAGCAAACAGAGCTGGAAAGGCAGCACCCTGCTGAACCCGGAGCCGCCGGTGCTGGTCTCCTGCGGCGGGCTGGAGACCCCCAACCTCATCACCATCGGCTGGACGGGCACCATCTGCACCCAGCCCAGCATGGTATCCATCAGCGTCCGGCCGGAGCGGTTCAGTCACCACCTCATCCGGGAGAGCGGGCAGTTCGCCATCAACCTGCCCACGGAGGAACTGGTCCGCTCGGTGGACTGGTGCGGCGTCAAAAGTGGCCGGGATGTGGACAAATTCGCCGCCTGCGGGCTCCATGCAGCCCCCGGCACAGTCCTGACCGACTGCCCCATCCTCGAAGAAAGCCCGGTCAACCTCGAATGCCGGGTCACGCAGGTCATCCCGCTGGGCAGCCATGACCTCTTTCTGGCAGAGGTCGTAGCCTGCGATGTGGACGAGAGCCTGCTGGACGAGAACGGCAAGCTCTGCCTCGACAAGGCCCGGCTCATCGTCTACAGCCACGGCGAGTACCTGAGCCTCGGCAAAAAGCTGGGCACCTTCGGCTACAGTGTGCGGAAGAAAAAGCCCGCCCGGAAAAAATACAGATAAGCGCAAAAATGCCCTTCCGGCAGCAAGTCCGGAAGGGCATTCGTTTTTTATCGGGACAGCAATTCGGTCAGGCAGCGCACCGTCCGGCCATGATTTCCGGTCACGGTCTCGGCGTGGAGCAGGCTGCTCAGAACGCTTTCCTCCACGCACTCCGCCACCGCGCGGAAGAGCGGGTTGATGGCGTCATCGTGGAGGATGGCCATGGGCAGGATGGCCGTGTCGGCGTAATGCGGCATCCGGTTGGCCGTGGTAAAGGCGATCACGATCTCGCCGCTGCCGTTGCCGCAGTAGGAGCCGGTGCGGGACAGGCCCACCAGCGCCCGGTGGCAGAGCCGCCGCAGCTGGCGCTCACTGAGGGGAATGTCCGTCGCCAGCACCGTGATGATGGAGCCCTTGTCCTCGTGGGGCGGGATGTGGGCGTCCAGCAGGCTCTGGATGGGGGTGCCTGCCACTACGAGGTCATCGAAGACGGCGTGGTTGGAGAGCACCAGCGCACCGATGGTGTACTGTTTTCCGTCCAGCTCCACCACACGGGAGGCCGAGCCGATGCCGCCCTTCAGGCCATGGCAGCGCATTCCCCGGCCTGCGCCCACCGCGCCCTCGGCGAAGTCGGCGCGGCAGTCGGCCAGCGCAGCCCACACATTTTCCTCGGTGACGTGGAGGCCCCGGATGTCGTTCAGGCCGCTGTCGTTGCACTCACAGACCACCGGGTTGACGCTGCCGGTGGTCTCGCAGATGTCGGGGTTCCGGTCCAGCATATACTTCACCAGCGCTGTCTCCACAGTACCTACGCTGAGGGTATTGGTGAAGAGGATGGGCGTTTCCAGCGTCCCCAGCTCGTCGATCTGGACAAGGCCGGTGGTCTTGCCGAAGCCGTTGATGACATGGCTGGCCGCCATCACTTTATCGTGGAAAATATCGCCCTGATGGGGCAGCAGCGCGGTCACGCCGGTCTGGACCTCGCCGTCCGCCAGTGTGCAGTGGCCCACCGTCACGCCCGGCACATCGCTTATCTTGTCCAGCGGCCCGCAGGGCAGTTTGCCTACCCGGATGCCCCGGCTCTTCCATTTTGCTTCGATTCCCATAAGTATTCTCCTTGCAAAAATGCCTCCTCCTCACCAGACGGAGAGGGCTGATTTTATTCTTCCTCGTGCTCCACCTTGCTGATAGCGCCCAGGTCGTAGGGCGTATTCTGGTAGACGTAGTAGTTCAGCCAGTTCTCATACAGCAGATGTGCGTGAGCACGCCAGCGGAAGAGAGGCGGCTGCTCGGGGTCGTCGTTGGGGTAATAGTTCTTCGGCACCGCGATGGGCAGGCCCTTGCCGACATCCCGCTTGTACTCGGCGTCCAGTGTGTACTTGTCGTACTCCGGGTGGCCGGTGACGAAGATCTGCCGTCCATTCTCGGTACTCATCAGGAAGGGGCCGGCCTCGTCGCTCTCGGCGAGGATGCGCAGGGCCTTGCAGTTCAGCACGTCCTCCCGGCTGATGCCGGTGTGGCGGCTGTGGGGGGCGTAGAACACCTCATCAAAGCCGCGCACCAGCGGGTTTGCCGGGCGGGTGACCCGGTGCTCGAACACGCCGAACATCTTTTCGGCAGCAGCTGCTTGCGCACGCCGTAGTGGTAGTACAGCCCGGCCTGTGCGCCCCAGCAGACATGAAGGGTGGAGTAGACGTTCGTCTCGCTGAAGTCCATGATCTCGCACAGCTCCTGCCAGTAATCCACCTGTTCGAAGTCTATTTTCTCCACAGGCGCACCGGTGATGATCATGCCGTCGTAGCGGTTGTTCTTCACCTCGTCGAAGGTCTTATAAAACGCCTCGAGGTGGGCCGCAGAGACATGGGTCGCCGCATGGCTGGCCGTCTGCAGCAGGGTCATGTGGACCTGAATGGGCGTATTGGCCAGCAGGCGGGCGATCTGGGTCTCAGTGGCGATCTTGGTCGGCATGAGGTTCAGGATGAGGATCTCCAGCGGACGGATGTGCTGGGAGAGCGCCCGTTCCCGGTGCATGACGAAGACGTTTTCCTCGTAGAGGGCATCGTAGGCGGGAAGAGTCTTGGGGATGATCAGCGGCATAGCATCGTTGCTCCTTTTGACGGTTTTAGCGGGAAGTTTTTATCTGCATCCGGAGACGCTTTTTTTCACGGGAAGGGGCCGAAACCGGCAGATGGCGCTGACCGTGTTTCTTAAATCTTATCCAGCGCCTGTGCAATATCGGCGATGAGGTCTTCGCTGCTCTCGAGGCCGCAGCTCATCCGCACCAGCTCAGCAGGCACACCGGCAGCGGCCAGCTGCTCGTCGTTCATCTGGCGATGGGTGCTGGAAGCCGGGTTCAGGCAGCAGGTGCGGGCATCGGCAACGTGGGTCTCAATGGCGGCAAGCTTCAACTCCTTCATAAAGGTGCTGGCGGCTTCGCGGCCGCCGGCCAGGCCAAAGGAGACGACGCCGCAGCTGCCGTTCGGCAGATACTTCTCGGCCAGTGCATGGTAAGGGCTGGACTCGAGGCCGCAGTAATTGACGTAAGCCACCTTGGGGTGAGCCTCAAGGAACTTTGCGACGGCCATGCCGTTGGCGCAGTGGCGCTGCATCCGGACGTGGAGGCTCTCAAGACCGAGGTTCAGCATATAGGCGTTCATGGGGGACTGCATCGAGCCGAAGTCGCGCATGAGCTGTGCGGTGGCCTTGGTGATGAAAGCCCCCTCTTTGCCGAAGCGCTCCGCGTAGGTGATGCCATGATAGCTCTCATCGGGAGTACACAGGCCGGGGAACTTCTCGGCGTGGGCCATCCAGTCGAACTTGCCGCCGTCCACGATGGCACCGCCCAGCACCGCGCCGTGGCCGTCCATGTACTTGGTGGTGGAGTGGGTCACGATGTCCGCGCCCCACTCAAAGGGGCGGCAGTTGACCGGCGTGGGGAAGGTGTTGTCCACGATGAGCGGCACGCCGTGGGCGTGGGCGGCCGTGGCAAACTTTTCAATGTCCAGCACGGTGAGGGCCGGGTTTGCGATGGTCTCGCCGAACACGACCTTGGTGTTGGGCCGGAAGGCGGCGTTCAGTTCTTCCTCGGTGCACAGCGGGTCCACGAAGGTGGCGTCAATGCCCATCTTCTTCATGGTGACGGAGATGAGGTTGAAGGTGCCGCCGTAGATGGTGCTGGACGCCACGATGTGGTCGCCTGCCTCGCAGATATTGAACAGCGCAAAGAAGTTGGCCGCCTGACCGCTGGACGTCAGCATGGCGGCGGTGCCGCCTTCCAGCTCGCAGATCTTTTTCGCCACCATATCGCAGGTGGGGTTCTGCAGGCGGGAGTAGAAGTAGCCGTCGGCCTCGAGGTCGAACAGCTTGCCCATGTCCTCGCTGGTAGCGTACTTGAACGTAGTGGACTGGATGATGGGGATCTGGCGGGGTTCGCCGTTGCCGGGGGTGTAGCCGC
>ENA-UONV01003050-UONV01003050.1-human-gut-metagenome-genome-assembly--contig:-CS4-NODE-3050-length-11641-cov-4.445797_pt1 | contig 11641 bp, 7 predicted proteins | sample MGYA00242461_ERZ724008 | MGnify/ENA metagenome assembly ERZ724008 | reverse complement strand
ATTATTTTTTGTTTTATTGATAGATTCGAACCGATAAATAGTAATGGAGAACTCATTGATAATTGGGATTCGAGTTCATTTTCTCAATCAAAATTTGAGGATGTATTAAATGATTTAGCTTTGTGGAGCTTTTTTCCTAGATGTTACGCTCAAAGATTAACTCGGCAATTTGTAGAAAACTATGTTAATGCTGAATTAGAGTTGGGAGAGTGTAACGTCTTTAAAAGGCCATTGTTTATCGAGATATCTAGAAGTTTTGATCCTGAGGAAATCCGTCGAAGACTTTTTATTTTGAGAAAAGTTGATGGCTCTCAAATAGAAAAACTCCGAAATAAAAAAGATAAAAACCCAAGTGCAAAAGAAAAATTCGAATCTTTAATTAAGAGAGTTTATGGGGGAATATAGGACTTATGCCTAATGTTTGCGAGCTGTTAAAGACCATAGGACATTTAGGAATGTCTTTTTCTATTCCTATTTATCAGCGTCAATATGTTTGGAAAGAAAAAGAAATTCACCAACTCATGGATGATTTTTATATTGCTGGTAAGGACAATAAAGATACATACTATCTTGGAACATTGATTTGCCTTGAGGAAGGTTCAGTTTTTAAGGTTTGCGATGGGCAACAACGTCTGACGACTTTGATACTCTTGTTGAAAGCTCTTCAACTCAGAGGAATTTCCGGTAATTCTTATGACACTCTTGGTACTGTTCTTAAATTCGATGAAGGTATTCGATCCTCTTACAATCAAGAATTGAGGAACATTCTTAATATCCAGACAATTGACGACTTAAAAGATTTAAAACAAGGAAATACCCCACTTACGAACGGTTTTAAAATCATTTGCGACTATCTCGCTCGTAACGGACATCGAGACGGTATAAAGGAAGAAGAGCTCAAAGAAAGTTATGAAGAGATCATTTCACAGGGAATAAAAAAGGCGGTTCTTAAAATGGACGTTCTTCCGGGAGGAACGGATGAGAATCATCTCTATATCACAGTCAACAAAATGACTCTTCAACTGGAACAGTCAGACATTATTAAGGCGATGATAATGGAGTCCTTCTGTTCCTCGAGCGAAACAAATGACAGAAATAGCGAAGTCAGATTTAACGAATTGTGGCAAGCTCTGAGAGATATCAATACTCATTTAGTAAGAGGAATTTCATTTGACCAGAGAACTTTGCTCTTTGGAAAATATTATCTAAATATGCCCACTGATGAGCGTATTGAGGATTATTTAAAACCCTCTGAAGATAAAAAAGAAGGAGACGAACTACCGAAGAAGCTTTCCGATATCCTCAACTCTTCCTTCAGGCCTAGTGAGAAGAACAAACCAGTAACGACCAACGAAATAAGAAATATCGGAGAAAGTATTTTAAGTTTCTCTTATTTTCTGGCCTATGCGATCTCAGCTTTTTTAGAAAGAAATGGATTAAAGAGAGATAAACAAATCAATGATAAGGACCTCTTGAAATATTTCTGTCAAATTCCCAAAAATAAGTTTCGAGATTTCTTCTTTTTTTTGATTCGTTATCGATTTATATATGATTCCATTGTCATAAGAAGAAATAGCCTTGAAGGAATGAATGAGGGAGAAAAACGTTGGATTCTTCGTTGCGCAAAAAATGGTGCCTCTCAGAAAGGGAAGGGCGACAAAATAGAGAACTCTATAACGTATAGCGAAACTTATCCAAACAATCGTAGCTTAATTCAACTCCAATCTTGTCTCCGAGTGAATTACACAAGTCCAATGTATATGAACTGGCTTTATGATTTAATGTTCGAAGGATATAGAAGGTTCTTTGACGGATTAAATGAAAAAGATGAAGAGGTAACGGGCTGTTTTGTCACCAACAAATCTTCGGAAATTATGGATAGCTTAGAAAAATTTTTGAGGAGTTGGACAAGAGAGAAAGTCAAAAATGAATTAGAAGGGTTCGATAGAGGAACCGGAACTCCACATATCCTATTTAATTATTTAGATTTTTTGATTTGGGAAAAAATAACCTCCAAAAATTGGGACGATGCCAGAAAAGGATTAGGTTTAGAACTTATTGATCTTAAAGAAGGGCTTCAAGCGGAAAGTTTTGAATTTGCGTTCAGGAATTCGGTAGAACATTTTTTCCCTCAGCATCCTGATAAATCCGATACTTCTCCTGAGCAATCAAAATATATCGATTCATGGTTAGAAATTAGTTCTTCAGGGAAAGAGGAGAGGGGAATAGACAATTTCGGAAACCTTTGCTTATTGAGCAGTAGTCATAACACACGCTTTCTCAACGATCTTCCCATAAATAAGGTTGCCAGGGCGAGAAGAATTGTTTCGGAAGGATCTTTAAAACTTAGGATAATGGCAGCAATTTGTGAAAGTAATAATATAGATACGGGAGTAGGTAATTGGACTTACGAAGTTTCGCTGAAGCATGGCGAAACGATGAAAGCCCTCCTTCGCTCAGATGTTGAAGAGCCACGCTCAGTCCCAGCCGAGCTTCTAGTGTGATTTTGCCAAATTGATTCAGTAAAGAAAGAGCTTCCCACGGTTTTCCATCAGAAGCTCTTAGTTGATTTTTCTCTAATCGTCCTACGACGGTTAGAGCTTCAGAACATTAGGCGGGATTCTTAGCGGCGTTCACACCGGCGATACGACCGTATGTGAAGATGTCTGCCATAGCGTTTCCGCCGACGCGGTTGGTACCGTGGATACCGCCTGTGACCTCACCGGCTGCGTAGAGACCGGGGATGACATTGCCGCGGCGGTCAATGACCTGGGCGTCTTTGTTGATGATCACGCCGCCCATGGTGTGGTGACGTTTCATCGTGACGCGACCGGCATAGAACGGAGCCTTGATGATCTTGTTGACCAATACGCCTTCGGCACGGCCGAGCGGATCTTTCTTGGTGTCAACAGCTTTGTTGTAGGTGTCGACAGCTTCTTTGAGGTTGTTTGCAGGAACACCGATCTTCTTAGCCAAATCTTCAATAGTGTCGGCATAATAAAGTGTGCCGGCCTTCAATGCTGCTTCGTTTTCAGGTCCTTTGGAGTTCTTCTGCTGTTCAAAACCGTCTGCGTCAACGATTGTCCAAGCAATAGCCTTCGGCTGGTCAAGCATGGCGTCACGCAATACGTCGCGTCTTGCGTCTTCTTTGATGAAGCGCTTGCCGTCGAGGTTCACGAAAAGGAAGCGGTCAACGTGTGTGAAGAGGTTCGGAGCGTGTTTTTCTCCGGGAACTCCGCCGGGGATGCACTGGATGTAATCCAGACCGCGAGTGCCTGCGCCGATATCGATCAGGTCGGTTAAGACGTCGCCGGTGGCGCCGGGATGATTGGTGGTACCCAGTTGGCCCATGCGGGGATCAGAGATTGCAGTCAATCTGTCATTAGCAGCGAAACCGCCGGCAGCCGCAACAACAGCGTTCGTAGCGCGGAGATAGAGTGTCTTTCCGTCTTTTTGTTCGACTTTGACACCGAGAACACGACCGCTCAGCTGATGTTCGCGAATGATTTCAACAACGCGTGTGCTGTAGAGGATAGGAATGTCTTCTTTCTTACAGACTTCGAGAAGAGCTTTGATATAAGCGCCGCCTCTCGGTCCGATCGGGTTGCGAGCACGTTTGTAGAGACCACCGTAGATCTGATAAATGTGATCCTGGAATTTGACGCCGTGGTCTTTGAGCCACTGAACGCTTTCGGGAGCTTTTTCAGTGAGCTGGTGAACCAGAACGGGGTCGCCTCGTCCGTCGCCGGCAGCCAGAGTCTGTTCAGCGTGCAGTTTGGGAGAGTCGGTAATACCGGCTTTTTCATAGTCGGCTTTGATGGCCGCGTTAAATCCGCCGCCGGCACGAATTGTGTTGCCGCCGGCAAACATCATTTTTTCGAGAACGACGACTTTCTTGCAGCCGGCCTCTTTTGCAGAGACGGCAGCAGAAAGACCGGCACCGCCGGCGCCGATCACGATGACGTTGTAGGTGTCATCCCATTTGATAGCGGCTTCAGCAGCAGAGCTGAAGAATGTTCCGAAAACACCGGCTGCGGCAGCAGCGGCAGGAGCGGTACCGAGGAATACTCGACGTGAAAGCTTTGTCATTTTCTTCTCCTTGTGTGAAATCTGAGGTTTGAGGCGGTTTGCTTGTTTGGCCTCGATGGGAAGAAGTCTAAGAATTTAGGCTTTCACGCCAAATAAACATTAGGTTATTGACAAAGCTACTGTTAAGGAGTAAGCGATTTTGTTTAAGACTCGGAGACGAGGTTTTCTGCTGCAATCATGCCGAAGGTAAAGGCATCGGCTAAACCGTTTCCGCCGATTCGGTTTCTTCCATGGATGCCTCCGGTGATTTCGCCTGCCGCATAGATTCCCGGAATCGGTTTGTCTTCTTTGAGGCATTGAGCTTTTTCGTTGATCTGAAGTCCGCCCATGGTGTAGTGGATTCTCATGCCGACACGAGCGGCCCAGAAGGGCGCTTTTTGAATCGGAAATCTTCGGCTCTGTGAATTGTCGGATGCAATCTCAGCGTTTCGTTCTTCGATTGTTTTGATCAGGGTCTCAGCAGGAATGTTTAGAGCAGAGGCCAACTCTTCCAAGCTTTGAGCCTTAACAGCGTCGCCTGTTTCAGCAGCACGGATAGCATCGCGACGGACAAGAAGGTCAAGCGTGGCAAGGCCGTCGTTGTCGATGATGCAGTAGCAGCTTTTGTTGTTCTGAACCAGGATCTTTTCTTTGAGCTCGTCGCGGCGAGCTCTTTCGTCCACGAAACGTTTTCCTTCGCCGTTGACAAAGACAAAGCGGCGAACGTCATTGTGAAATCGAACCCGAATACCTTTGTTCGAAATCGGGCCCGGAAGGCACTGAATTTCATTCAAATCGACGACAGAAGCTCCGATTCTGCGCGCCGCAAAAAGCATGTCTCCGGTTGAACCCGACGAACAGTTGCTTGGAAGATCTTTAAGACGAGGATCAAAAGCCGCGACCGTCTTCAGGTTTGCTCCGAATCCACCGGTGGCAAGGATGACGCCTTTTCTTGCGCGAATGAAAAACTCATCGCGTTTCGAGGCGGCTTTGACCCCGATGACTCGATTGTTGTCGTCCTGAACCAGCTCAATGGCTTTGGTTTCTGTTAGAACGTTGACTTTCCTTTGCATCAAGGCGCCGGTGAGTGCTCGAACGTATGCGGTACCGTTTGGGAAGATCGGTTTGTGACAGCGCGGGAAGTGAGATCCGTAGATTTCGATGACTTCATCTTGGAATTTCACGCCTTTGGCTTCCAGCCAAGAAAGCATTCTCGGTGCTTCATGCACAAGTTTGCGGACTAAGGCCGGGTCCGCAATTTTGTCGCCGTTGGCCCAAATATCCTCAAAGTGTTTTTCTTCGCTGTCAGAGATACCGAGAGGCGCCTGTCTTATCGGATCCACGACACCAAGGAATCCGCCGGAGATTAAAGTGTTGCCGCCGAGATGTGCATTCTGCTCTATCAGGATGACTTCAGCACCGAGTTCCGAAGCTCTGACCGCGGCTGCCAAACCCGCGCCTCCGGCGCCCACGACCAAAACGTCGCAGCTCTGTCGCCAATTGATGTCTTGAGCAAAGGCTGCGGCAGGAACGGCAACGGCTAAAGTCGTGAGTAGGAAATCTCTTCGGAACATATGATCGTTAGTCGTTAAGAATATGAATTTTCCGGAGGAAGGCATTGAGTTCAACGATGTTTTTGCAGTTGAGCTTGTGGAAAATCGAGCTTCGCCAATTTTTAACGGCTTGCTCTGAGACTTCCAGCTCAAAGGAAATCACTTTGTTGAGTTTGCCAAGCGCAATCATCTCTGCGGCTTTCTTCTCAGCCGGAGTCAGTAAATCGAACAGAGCACGCATTTCTTCGCAAGTTTCGGCGGCTTCGCGATCAGTCTGATTTTTAGCGACGGCTTTAGCGAGCGCTTCTTTGAGACGATTAGGTTCAGGAGGCTTGACGATGAAATCGGTGGCGCCGGTAAGCAACGCTTTGACCGCCATGTCGATGTCACCGTGTCCGGTCAAGAAAATGATCGGAAGATCGATCTCGCGCTTCTTCATTTCTTCTTGGAGCTGAAGACCGCTCATCTCCGGCATACGGATATCCAAAATCACGCATCCCGGGAAAAGCGGATCGTCTTTTTCCAGGAATTCTTTGGCACTGTTGTAAGTCGAAGTCCGGAAGCCCGCCATATTCACCAAAAAGGCTTCGGAGGCGAGGACTTTTTCATCGTCATCGACGATTCGGACGACGGGAGTAAGTTTGGATGACTTCATAGGAAAACCTTTTTGAAATGAATTTCAGCGCGTAAGCCTTGCGGATCAACGCGAGAGAACTTAAGTTCAACACGATGTCTTTCGGCAATTGCAAAGACGATCTTAAGGCCGAGTCCCAAGCCGTCGGCTTTAAGAGAGTTTTGCAGAGCTTTCTTCATACGCTCCAGCACTTCATCCGGGACGGGAGGGCCGTTGTCAGTAATGGATAAGACCCAGTCGCCGTCTTCCGAAGCTATAGAAACTCTGATGAGCGCCTTATCTTTGAGCGGTTCAACGGCGTCGGCAGCATTTCTCAGAAGATTAAGGACGAGGATTTCCAGTTCAAACGGGTCGCCGTTGATCTGAGCTTTTTGCGGTAGGTCAATCTGCAAACGGCATTGTGTAGAGACATAGAGTCGGAACGCGTCGATCGCTTTACGCGTGACTTGAGATAAGTCGGTTGTGCTCTGTGAATCCACCGGTCTTGAAGACTTGGCGTACTCTCGAACGCGGTCAACGATCTGTGCGGCTTTAGACGATTCCGAGGCAATGGCTTCGATACCTTGGCTCACAATCGGATCAAGCGTCTTTTGTTCTCCGTACATCTTGAGGCCGTTTGCGTAATTGACGACGGTGGACAAAGGCTGCTTAAGTTCGTGCGCGAACATGTGCGAAAGCTGAGAAAGGATGCCTCGCTTTTCCATTTGGCTTAAGCGCTTTAAGGAGTTTCTCGCGACTTCGGCAACTCGGTCGCGCTGATCAATGGCTTCGCGGAGCTCAGCCGTTCTCTGGAAAACCAAAGAGTTTGAACGATAGATATGGAAGAGCACGCCGAGAAGCAGGGCAAGCGCCAAAAAGACTTCAGTTTTGTATTTTTGGATAAAAGCACCGACAGAGAAAGGTTCCGACCGGTAAGGGCCGAGCTCCAGTTTTTTGAAGAGCTGAAGCACGGAGCGGAAATCATTGGCAATGCCCCAAGAGGCGCCGTCCGGCATTTTCGGCATTGTCAGAAGGCTGACCGTGAAATTCTTGACAACCTCTGGCGAAGCGTCCGGAAAGGACGAGAACACAAAGTCCGGATAGAGCGGAGAAGAACTCTTACAGGCCAAGGAAGTCTTCTCTTCGTCGATGACCTTGAAAAGACGGCCGTTCGAGATGTTTTCTAATTCGCAGGTCGGAATGACGGCGGCGTCTGCTTCACCTGAAAGCAGGTAAGAGTAGACGTCGGGATAACTGTACTTCGTAGTGAAGAGATGCGGCTGATCTTCTTTAGCGCTGATTCGATCGGCAAGTTTTCCTTTGGCGCCGAGCCATCCGGAAAGCGAATCGATGTCCCGTGTGACAAGGCGTTTCTTTCGGAGATCTTCCATCCGATTTAAGTCATTGCGATCCGTTAACGCGATGATGGTTGAACCGATGGACTCCGAGGCGGTTTTGGCTCGAGCGTCGTGGCGCGTTGCAATTTGTCTTAAGCCTGCAGATGACGGATCAAAGGAAGCGTAGAAGCCGGCTGAGGAAATCAGGAAGCTGAAGTGTTCTTTTTTGATGTCTTCGGGAGATTCATGCCCGGAAATTTCCTTGGTGACGATCTTGTACTGAGGAAGCGCCTTGCGAAGATGATCCAAAGTCGGCGCAAAGGTGTTGATGAAAAACAGCGGGTCTTCTGTAAAAAGGACGGCAATCCTGACTTCCATTCTGTTGTCAGCGGAATGAGCTGTCCATGGCGTGCATAAGACAGCCGAACAAAACAAGAGTGTCAGGAGTTTTCGAAACAATTTTCTTCTTTGAGTTTGAGGATTCGTGGATTATTTTAGCTTTTAGAGATAGCTGGATAATTCGGTGAAATCCTGAGGCCGATGACAGGCGTTTTGAACGAGTCATGCTCTGCCTTCTTATCTGATTATGAAGCTATAAGCAAGGAAGCCGGAGGATAAAGTGGGGGTTATAACCGACTTCCTCCGGTATAGTGGGTATTTTCAGAAAGATGTTGAATTTCAATGGATCACTCTTGGATTAGATCTACGAGACGACCAAATTTCCAAACTGTTGCTCTTCTGCCTTTACCTTCGCTAAGTTTTGTGATCAACCCTGCTTTCTCGAGTTTTTGAACGGTTGAGATAAGTGTCGCTTTCGATACCTGCAGCTCGGTTTGCTTAATTAAATTCGGTACCGTAAATATAGGTTGTGCGAATAAATAATCCAATAGTTCTACAGCTAGAGAGGAATGCGTGGCTTCAGCAAATTGGCTCTTAGAGACTTCGTATAAATCTGTCATCTTCATAAGAAGTGAAGCATTGGCTTTCGAATGTTCCACCACAGCATTTAAGAAGAATGAAATCCAGGAATTCCAATCGTTATTTCTTGAGATTTGTGCCAATGAAGCATAGTAAGCTCCGCGGTGCCTTTGAAGGTAGGCACTGATGTAAAAACAGGGAGTATGAAGTATCCTCTTGGAAGCAAGGAATAAGGTAATTAGAAGTCTTCCCATTCTTCCATTGCCGTCTAAGAAAGGATGAATCATTTCGAACTGAGCATGTAGGACGGCGGTTTGAATAATCGGATGTAGATCTTCTCTACGAGCAAAAAGCTCCCAGTTTTCTATGAATTCTTCTATGAACAACGGGTCCGGAGGGACGTAAGATGCCTGTTCTAAAGAAGAGCCATGTTTACCAATGTGGACTTGAACAGTTCTCCAGGCACCCGGGGTCTTATGTTCTCCGCGGGCACCTCTCAAAAGTAAAGCATGAAGAGATTTGATTAAGGAGACTGAAAAGGGACGTCCGTTTTTTATCTCGTCCAACCCATAGTTCATGGCCTCGTGGTAATTCAATACTTCCTGAATATCATCTTTGCGCTCTACTGGCGCAACTATTCCGACATTTTCTCCCAGGACTTCTTCAAAAGTAGTCACAGTTCCTTCAATTTCATTTGAAAACTGTGCTTCTTTCATGAGCCAAGAAATCAAAAACAAATCGGCTTTGGGAGAAGCTCTCATAATTCCAGTTAAACCGGATAGATTGATGAGGGAAGAGAAACTCAGGGTGCCGAAATCTCCCCATGGAAACTCCTCACGTTGGTCTAAGGGGAGTTTTTGGAGATTGAAGGGCTTTCTTACCATTTTGATATCTTTGGAATATCTCATTTCGGATTGATCTGACTTTCCTTAACGAGCTTAAAAAGCTTCCTTGTCCGTTGGATTCAGTTTCCTTGAAGGTTTAAGACACAAAGAAGAAACAATTTGATTTTGTGTTTGGTTTTTGCTTAAAAATAAAATACAAAAGTAATTTTAGAAGCATTTTCAACCTTTGTGTTTAGAAAACAGCAATTTTCCAAACACAAAATTCGTAAGGGTACTTAGGCTGTATTTCAATTTTTAAATATATAAAGAAAAGTGGCTTAGCACGAGCAGTGAAGGCGAAAATAGTATAGATAGCTCATTAGTATTGCAGGATGGCTAAAAAAATATTCCTAATCCATATTTAATCAATGTTATGAACAAACCGACTTTACTTACTGGAACTGGGAGGATACTGTCAGAAACTGAGTCGAATAATTCGTCGCTAACCGAGTCACCCGCTGAATAAATGTCTGCGGAAAAATCAGGACCGTTAAATAAGCAGTTTGTAACCGCATCCGTTAGCCCCTCATTCGTGATTCCAGAGTCTATTATGGTTGGAACATCAGAAAAGTGAGAAGCGACCTCAGAGGTAGTAATGATTGGAATGTCTGGATTGTTATCAATAGTGTCAGAAATATAAGCCACGCTGTCCGTTGCCTTGAGCTGGAATTCCCCGACAATGTTGTCAGAATCATCGAAGATAGCAATATCACTTAAAGGATGGTTGACGGCTTCGAACATCTCCGCGTGAATACCGTTTTGTAGGAGAGCATCGGTAATCTCCTGTTCAAACACGATGCCTTTGATATTACTTATATGACCAATATTTTCAAGCTCCTCATTATGTCTAAAGTAGTCCAATATTTCTGGGGCGGTTGCATTCTGAAGATGAGAGTAATCGCGACGCACCGCGTCAAAAACAGAGTTAGCGTCAATCATTGGATATTGTTTTGAAATTGATTAAAACACTTGTACCACTTATCTAAGTTGTACGATGTTCTGGAAGGAATGCAAGAGAATGCGTTTTTACCCACTTTATTAACGGTAAATGGATTCGCTCCCGCCTTGACTAGATATTCAGCCATGGCGAGCCTATCCTTTTTCACTGCATAAATTAATACGGTGTCATATTCTTCATCTCTTGCTGACACGTTAGCACCGTTTTCTACAAGGTATTCCAAAACATCGACGCAGTTGTTTTTTATCGCCACGAAAATTGGCTGTTTACCCACAGTTCCAAAGTTGACGCTCGCACCTTGTCCTATCAACAACTTTATCAATTCCAAGTTCCCAACCTCGCAAAGAATGGACAGTAAAGGAAGACCATTTAGATCTAAGGAATTAGGATTTGCTCCCGCTTCGATAAGTAACTTGACTACTTCATAGTCTCCTCTTTTAGCGCAGTAACAAACCAGGGGCAACGCGTTGTTAAGTTTTATATTTGGATTGGAGACTTCTTTTATTATCTTTTTTGTTAGTTCTATATTTCCAGAAAGATAGGAATTTAGAAGAGCAGCTTGGGCGTATTTTTCGCTGAATAAGGCGCCAGAATTTATTAATTTCGAGACTATTCCCTCATGACCTAAAGCAAACGCCCCGACGAGAGCGCTCCAACCATCGTTGTTGCAGATGTTGACAGCAGCATTATTTGAAAGAAGGAAATCTACTACTTGAGTAAGTCCCTTATATGCGGCATGTATCAGGGCCGTCCATCCCTTTTCGTCTCTCGCATCAATTTCAGCTCCTTTTTTGAGTAAGTCATCAGCTAACTTGAAGAAACCGCTTTCTAGGGCTAAAAGAAGAGGACTACTTGTATTTTTTTGGAAATAGTTAGGATTCGCTCCGGCTTCTAGCAATTCGCCTGCGATTTCCGTGTCGCCTAATCTTATAGCTAATAACAACGGATTGTGGCCCTGTTTATTGATGTCAAAATCGGGAAATTTAATAATTTCCCTGACAATGTCTTTAAAGCCACGTGAGAGAGCTAGTTCAATAGGAGTAAATTCTTTTTCGTCTACAGAGGCAACCTTATTGATTAAATTTGGGTCATCAGTTAAAAATGTTTTTACGAGATCCAGTCTTCCCTGGTTGATAGCTTCGAACAAATTGTCCATCAGTGGCCTCATTGTCAATGCGATGGAATGTATACCAAACTTCACAGCCTTGGATTAAACATTGCCTAAAGGTTCAAATTTTTTAACGACATTTGATTACAAATGTTAACAAATATACTCTGTTAAGAGAAGCCGGGAATTTGACCATGCCGGG
>ENA-UONV01003049-UONV01003049.1-human-gut-metagenome-genome-assembly--contig:-CS4-NODE-3049-length-11641-cov-6.756085_pt1 | contig 11641 bp, 6 predicted proteins | sample MGYA00242461_ERZ724008 | MGnify/ENA metagenome assembly ERZ724008 | reverse complement strand
ATACATTTTCTGTATATCCAGACTCTTTTCTTTTTAACAAAGCTTTTCGCAGCTCAGTTCATTTTCATCCTGTCTGCATTTCTTAAGCTCTGCGTTTCTTTTTAAATGCAATTACGATCACTGCACCTGCTGCAAGCAATGTCATTCCGAAGAATGGAATTACATTGGCTGCATCTCCGGTCTTCACTGTAGTAGTCTTAACGGCATCTGCCTTCTTATCAGAATCATTCTTATTTAAGTCATTCTTATTTGAATCATCTTTCTTTGAATCATTCTTCTTATCATCGTCAGCTGCCGGTTTCTTTTTCAGACCATCCAGTGCCTTCTCGATTGCTGCTGCCATTGCGTCAACTTTATCCTGTTCGGATTCTTTCAGACCCTTTTCTACCGCTGCGACTGCATCATCCAAAGCCTTCAGACTTTCTTCTGTATACTTACTTCTGTCAATCTTATCTGCTTTTGCAATTGCTGCATTCACTGCTGTATAGTCTGCATCCTCTTCTACAGCCGGTTTTTCAACCAGTGCTGCATACGCATTATTGATTGCTGCTGCCATTGCATCGACTCTGCTCTGCTCGGATTTCTTCAGTCCTTCTACTACCGCTGCAACTGCATCATCCAGTGCTTTCAGACTCTCATCTGTATATCTGCTTCTGTCTACTCCTGCAGCTTTTTCTTTTGCTGCATTTACTGCTGTATAATCTGCATCTTCTTCTACAACCGGTCCGTCATTTTTTGCCAGTGCTGCTACGGCTGCCTCAAGAGCTGCCTTCGCATTGGCTACTTCAGACCAGGACTTATCCGGCTGATTTCCTGCATTGATCGCTGCATCAAGTTCTGTGATCAGTGCTTCAGATGCTGTGATCTGCTCATTCAGGGCTGCTACAGATTCTGCTGTATAAATATCCTTTGCCGCCTCTGTCTTTGCTTCTTTTAATACCTTCCGGTATTCTGTCAGATCGTATGGATCTGCATCTGCCGCTCTTCCATTTATCTGGATCTCTACGATATGGTTCTCATGTCCGCTTGTAGTATTACTTCCAACTTTACCCATTGCGTACAGACGTACATATCTTCCTGTCACAGCTTCTCCGCTGTATAATGCTTTTCCTGCTGAAGTTTCTGCATATAATGTATCTGTCGGATCCACACCTAAATTATATACATCAGAATCTCCACTGTAATAGAGAACTGTCTTCTTCGCAAAATCTGCTGTATCAGATACTACCAGTGCGGTTGCCTTATAAGTTCTTCCATCAGTCCAGTAACGCCATAAGTTTACATTGTTGATCCTGCACTGCTGTCCGAGATCAATTGTAATGTAAGAACCTTTATCTTTTCCGTCTTTTCCGTAAATTGCATAGCTGTCAGAATCATTATTAAGACCATCTACTGCCTTGGAAAGCGGACTTCTTGTATTGGTCATATCTGTTGTCTCATTTGCATCTACCCATGCAGCTGTTACATTTTTCTGATATGCCAGATTTTCTACTACTTTCGGCACAAGTGTTGCATAACCTGCTGTCAGTGCCTCTTTTGCTGCCTGGATCGCTGAAGCATCTCCACCTGAGATGGCACTCGTTGCATTGGAAAGAAGCGTATCCATATTGGCTGCTGTCCAGGACTCTGTTGTCCAGTTATTTTTTTCTGCTGTGATCTTCTTCACAGTCTCTGCCAGTCCTGATGTCGGAACTTCATCGTAACCAAGACTTCTGTCATAAACTGCTACATTTGTCACAGCTCCGTTTACACCGTTACCAACGATCTTTGCTGCCGGAACTGCGAACTCTTTGTTCTCTGCATTATATACAGACGCACTTATCTGTCCGTCTACATAAATACGAACCAGTCCGTTATTTTCTTTTACACCAACGATCATAGATTCTGTTGCATCGGAAATAACTGCATCAGCTGTTGCTGTCACACCGTTTACCGTGAAATACGGATGTCCTTCCGCATTGATTCCGAGTTCATAAGCATCTCCCTGCTTTACAAGGACAACGCTTCTGTCTGCTGTCTGAACCTGTGCTGCTACTGTGAATCCGTTGGTTCCTTCTACGCTGCGGTCTTTTCCACTGATCTCGCTGTTGCTTCCCTCTACAGTTTCTTTCTCTGCAATCTTATTCTCTGCATAGTATGGAGCTGAGATCTTTCCTGTAATCTGATTTCCGGCTGCATCTGCTCCACTCTCTGCGGATACTTCTACAACATCGCCATCATTCAGTGCTGTAGCAAATGTCAGTTTAAATGTACGCAGGTCTGCATACTCTGAAACTGTCACATTATCAACAACTTCATTATTTACTTTGACCTTCAGGATTGCATTTCCTTTGATCTTTTCACTTAACTGTACCCGAAGCTCTGTTCCTGAAACACTTGTCAGACTCTTGAATGTCGGTGCAGTTGTATCTGCATCCTGGCTCAGAGACCATACCTGTACTTCACCCGGCTGAAGTGTAACGGATACTTCTTCACCCTTTGTATAAGTATCTTTTGCTGTCGCAATCGTTCCATTCGGAGAATAAGTATGTACTGTACTCATGTGGTAAGTACCGGCTTTTGTAACTCCGATTGCATCATTCAGTGTAAATGTGATCGTCTTCTCTGTTGCAGACGGGTTTCTCATGGAAATGATTCCTGCATTTCCATCGAAGCATGCAAATCCATATGGATTCTGTACTTCACCGCTGCTCATTCCACCATTTCTGTAAGTGCTGAGTCTTGTTGCACTGGATGGATGGCTACCGATCATCTTCGCATTCTTCAGCTTGGAGAAATTTTCTTCCTCCCACTCAAGGAACTCTGCATTTACAAGATATTTATCCTTGTCCAGCAGTGAATCAGAGTAATAAAGCTCCCAGAATGCAGTTCCTCTTGTTCCCATCATATACAGGTAATTCTTGAACTGTTCTGCTGTCATGGAGTCAGCTACGATTCCTGTTCCTTCACTTCCGTAGATCGGGTCATGGTTATAAAGATTTGCCAATGGGAACTGAAACTGGTGTACCTGAACAAACTCATAGTAGTTCGCATCACGGTAAGTCAGCATATTGTCCATCTTATTATTCAGCGTACCATTACTGATCTCTCCACGGTCTCCTGCACACTGTAACCATACAGAGTTTGCCCACTGTAAGAACCATGGACTTGGGTTGACATAACAGGTCAGGGAAATCCACAAGTTCTTAATATTATAATCTTTCTCAGCCTGACGGATATTCTCCATCAGCACGATCCATTTCTCCCAAAGGTCTGTCACATGGTACATCTGATTCTGTCCACCATACATATGGCGGTGTTCCTCACTGTATCCTACAACACCTTCTCCTGACGGGAATGCATTATACTGTGCAACATCTGCAAATCCATCCCACTTCCAGTAGTTCACTCCATAGTCGTGCATCCAGTTGATCGCCATTTCTTCAAACTTCTGAACATAAGTTGCATCTGCAACATCAATGGAACCACCGGATTTACTTCCTGTTCCGCTCTTTGTCAGGATATCTGCCAGAGAACCGAAGAAGTTGTATCCTCCTCTTGGTCCAATCCATACACCGAAATCAGATCCCAGTTTATTTACCAGGGAACTGGATGTCGTCAGTCCATTCGGGAACTTGGAGTTAAACTCCCAGAATCCTGTTGTATTCAGGGTCGTTCCTGAACGTACGGAATCTACAACCGATGTATCATTGTAGTTGTTCCATCCATCATCCACTACATAGGAATCCATCGGGCGAACTCCGGTCTGTGTCAGTTCCTTCTCGATTTCAATGAATGAGGAAAGGATATTATCATCATCAATTCTCATCATGTTGTCGAACCAGGAGTTGTACTGCAGACGGAAATCTGACGGAGTTGCAATACTGTCGATATAATCATAAAAATCACTTTGGATGACTCCCTGATCACTTCCGTCACTATGGCTTGCACCAACAACGGTCTGCCAGGAAATATACTTTCCATCCTCAGTCAGCTGTCCGTCTCTCTCAAAATCTGTAAAATTCTTTCCTGTATAGTAGCGTACATGTCCCAAACCTGATTCAATCTGTGTATCAGTTTCCGGGAATTCTGATCCCACAAACATTCCATCAATATAGATCGGCTGTCCGAGATTTGCCTTATATTCGCTCATCTCTACAACACCGCCGACTCCCTTCGGAACAGTCCATGTCTTATCGCTGTCTGTGACTGTCAGATGCTCGCCATCGATATAATCCATGCGGACATCCTTATCTTCACTGTCAATCTCCAGGAACTTACGCATGAAATGATCCCCATCATACATGACAATCTTTTCTGTAATATTGGCTTCGCCTGTTCCCATCTGAACCGGATCAAATTCAAAAGTAATCATCTTACCGGTCTTATTGACATCATTGATCACTGCTGTTGTATCATCAATCGAAGTCGATTTCAGTGTCAGTTCACTGGATTTGATTTCTTTTCCGGCAATCTGTGTACCTTTGTCAAGAACAGTTGTTCCGGCTGTATCCTGCACATCCAGTTCTCCGACATTCATAAACTTATTCCGGTTTGCATCCTGCCAGTGGTAGGACTCAATACCAACCAGTTTGATCTTGGATGTCGTCACTGTTTCATCCAGCTCGATCGCATCCGGCTTTGTATTTGCATCGGTTGTCAGTGAAATTTCTGCATTTCCACCAACCGTTGCATCCTGCCATGCACTGCCATCCCAGTACTGGATCTTCAGTTTGGTCAGACGTCCGGTACAGTTATACTTCGCACTATTATCATAACGCGGTGTATAAACCACTTTTTTTACTTCTTTTTCTGATCCAAAATTTACTACCAGTTTCATATCATCCGAATTAGAACACCAGAAATTGCCTGTTGTATCGGTAATCCCGTCTAATATCTGACTGCTATTTCCCTCACTGGTCGTATATTCTTCCAATGAAACTGCCCCGTTACTTGTCTCATCCAGCGTCTTAATCACAAATTCTTCTGAATTTTCTCCCGGTGTGAACACTGAATTTCCAAGCAGGTTCTCAATTTTTGTCGTGGAAAGCCTGTCATCAGAAATACTGAACTCACGGCTGAGCTTATCATTTCCAATGGTCACAATATTTCCACTCTTCGTAGCACTGACTGCATCCTGTGCGGCTTCTACTTCAGTCACTGCAAGCGGTGAAATCTGCACACAGCTTAATGCTGTCACAAGTGCAACCGCTTTTTTTAGTTTCCCTTTCATCATAGAAACTTATCTCCTTCCTCCCATTTTCGTGAGTATCTTATTTATATTAAGATACATCCTACTTTATTGTATCTCTTTTTTCCTCTCAAATCTTGTCACCCCCCCCCCCAGTTTTTTGCTGTTTTTTGTCTGATTCGGAACTATTCGGATCTGTCTCGCATCCGTTTAGTGAAAGGGATTTGATTAGACTGGTATATTAATAAAGGTGCTTATGACCTGATATCCTATGCATCGGATTATCTGAGACAGGTCATAAACACCTTACTTTATTATTAGAAATGATGAAAAACTATTTTCAGTTATTATCCCAGCATTTCCCGGAGCATTTTGTTGACCATTCCCGGATTTGCCTTTCCTTTCATGGCTTTCATCGTCTGTCCGACCAATGCACCGAGTGCTTTTTCTTTTCCTCCTCTGTAATCAGCGACTGCCTGTGGATTGTCAGCAATGACTTTCTCCAGCGTCGTTCTGAGTGCATCTGCATCATTGACTGTCTTCAGTCCATGCTCTTCTACATATACATCCGGCTCAATATCATTCAGGAAGATCTGTTCAAATACTTCTTTTGCCACAGAACTATTTACTGTGCCCGCATCATTAAGCTCGATCAGCTTCGCCAGATTCACCGGTGAGAACTTCAGATCTTCTGCTTCCATGCTGTGTTCCTTCATCAGACGCATCGTCTCTACCATCAGCCAGTTGGATACTTTTTTCGGCTTATTGCAGATCGCAGTCGTCGCTTCAAAAAGATCTGCCATATGCTTGGATTCTGTAATGATCTCTGCATCATATTCCGGGATGTCAAATTCTTTTTTGTAACGCTCCAGCTTCTCTGTCCGAAGTTCCGGCTGCTGTGCCCTGATTTTTTCGATCCATTCGTCACTGATCACGATCGGAACAAGATCCGGTTCAGGGAAGTAACGGTAATCCTGTGCATCTTCTTTGGAACGCATTGCATAGGAATGTTCTTTATTATCATCCCATCTTCTTGTCTCCTGGGTCACTGCTTTTCCTTCTTCCAGCAGCTCGATCTGTCTCTGACGCTCTCCCTCAATTGCATGAGCGATTGCTTTAAAGGAGTTCAGGTTTTTCATTTCCGTTCTTGTACCAAATGTATCCGAACCAACTTCCCGAACAGAAAGGTTTACATCCGCACGCATAGATCCTTCCTGCAGCTTGCAGTCCGATGCTCCCAGATACTGTACGATCATACGGAGTTTCTCAAGATATGCGATCACTTCCTCAGCGGAACGCATATCCGGCTCTGATACAATCTCTACCAGCGGAACTCCGCTTCGGTTATAATCAACCAGTGATGTATCATCCCATTCATCGTGAACGAGCTTTCCTGCATCTTCCTCCATATGCATTTCATGGATCCGCACTTTTTTCTTTCCGCTTCCGCTTTCAATCTCTACATATCCATCTCGTGCGATTGGAAGATAAAGCTGGGAAATCTGATAGTTCTGCGGATTATCAGGATAAAAATAGTTCTTGCGGTCAAATTTACATACCTGCGTGATCTTACAGTTTGTTGCAAGTCCGATCGCCATCGCATATTCTACAACCTGCTTATTCAATACCGGAAGCGACCCAGGCATACCGGTGCAGACCGGGCAGGTATGCGTATTCGGTGCCCCACCAAATTCGGTACTGCATCCACAGAAAATCTTTGTCTTTGTTGCCAGTTCGATATGAACTTCCAGTCCGATCACTGTCTCATACTGCTTTGCCATGATTACTGTACCTCCTTTTCCGCTGTCCGTCCGATCTGTGCAGGAACCTCATGCACTTTCTTTGTCGCACATTCATAAGTATATGCGGCACGGATCAGCGTCTTTTCGTCGAATACATTTCCTATGAGCTGCATTCCCACCGGCAGCCCTTTGCTGTCTTTTCCTACCGGCACACTCATGCCCGGAAGTCCGGCAAGATTGACAGAGATCGTATAAATATCTCCCAAATACATTTTCATCGGGTCATCCAGACTCTTTCCAAGCTCCGGTGCTGTTGTCGGGGCAGCAGGTCCCAAGATCAGATCGTATTTTTCAAATACACGGTCAAACTCCCTCTTGATCAGGGCTTTTGTTCTCAACGCTTTCAGATAATAGGCATCATAATATCCTGAACTTAATACGAAAGATCCCAGCATGATCCTTCTCTTTACCTCTGCTCCGAATCCTTCGGAACGGGTCTTTTTATACATATTGTGAAGTCCCTCATACTCTTTGGTACGATATCCATATTTTACTCCGTCGAAACGTTCCAGGTTGGAACTTGCCTCTGCTGCTGCGATCGTATAGTATGCCGGAATCGCATATTTTACGAGTCCCAGGTCAAACACCTCTACCATTGCACCTTTTTCCTCAAGCACTTTCGCTGCCTGCATGACTGCCTGATTTACTTCGGGATCCAGTCCTTCGCCCATATAATCTCTCGGGATTCCGATCCTGAGTCCTTTTACATCTTCCACCAGTGCTTCTGTAAAATCACAGTCATCCCGTTCGATCGACGTACTGTCTTTCTCATCGTGGGATGCGATCACTTCCAGGATTGCTGCACAGTCTGCCACATCCTTTGCCACCGGTCCGATCTGATCCAGTGAAGAACCATATGCCACCAGTCCATAACGGGAAACTGTACCGTACGTCGGTTTCAGTCCCACTACTCCGCAAAAGGAACTTGGCTGACGGATCGATCCACCGGTATCAGAACCAAGTGCATAATAACATTCGCACGCAGCCACTGCCGCACAGGATCCACCGGAAGAACCTCCCGGAACATGTGCTGTATTATGAGGGTTTTTCGTTGGTCCATAATAAGAAGTCTCCGTCGTACTTCCCATGGCAAACTCATCCATATTCGTCTTTCCGAGAATGACGGCTCCTGCATTCTTCAGGTTTTCAACCGCCTGTGCTGTATAAGTCGGCTTAAAACCGGAAAGAATTTTGGAACTGCATGTTGTAAGCTGTCCTTCAATACACATATTATCTTTGATCGCCACAGGAACTCCTGCCAGCGGGCCGGTCAGTTCTCCTGCATCAATCTTTTTCTGAATTTCATCTGCCTGTGCATAGGCCCCTTCTTCATCCAGTGTCACATAACTGTTGATTGTTGGCTCTACTTCTTTTGCCTGCTCGATTACTGCCCGGACTGCTTCTCTGACTGTCACCTCACCGGCTTTTATTTTTCTGCCCAGTTCAAGGGCTGTAAGTTTTAATAAATCCATCTTCATCTCACTCCCTTTACCCTATCGTCTTCGGCACTTCAAAGCTGTCTTCTTTCCGAAGCGGTGCATTTGCCAGCGTCTTCTCTTTATTATCACCATTTGTTACAACATCTTCCCTGAATACATTCTGCACCGGAAATACATGAGACATCGGTTCAATCCCGGTGGTATCCAGTTCATTTAAGGAATCTATATAATCCAGCATCTGCTCCATATCGCTTTGGGCGGCTTCTTTTTCTTCCTCCGAAAGTTCCAGTTTTGCAAGGATTCCCACATATTCTATCGTTTCGTCTGAGATTTTATTTGCCAATTCTGTCACCCTTTCTCACTTCATTTTTTGATACCAGGGTCAAAAGGTCTGACACCACGTGTGCTCGCACACGAGTGGTAGAATGACCTTGTGACCCGCCCCAATATGAGCATAAAAGTGGGGCGTAAGCACCACGATATGCGAATGTTGGGTAGGATTGTGGGAGCACGTAGTGCGTAACAATCCGTAGGTATCATAGTCGGGGGCTTTTGACCCCGACATCATTTTCTGTAAATATCATAAAATGCTTCATAGTCCTGACTTCCGATCTTTTTGGATGGTGTCAGGATCATTTTTCCTGTCACGGTGATCTCCGTTCCCTCCGTCAGCACTGCATTTTTATAGATTGCATTTTCACTTCCTGCTTCTACCATGATCGAATAACTCTGATAATTCAGGCTGTCGTATTCTTCATCATACAATTCTCCGAGATAGATCTCATACTCCATCACAGCCCAGTCTTTTGTTCCCGAGACATCATACACCCCTGCCGGAATCTCTTTTCCGACAGTATACTTCTTTTCCGGCTGGAGAGTATACGTCACACTCAACGGATTATCTTCTGACTGCATTTGTCCGGTCTGACCATTCTCCGTATGGAAGGCGAGTACCACATCTTCTCCGATCATGACATGGGCCCCCTCATACAATCTTACATCTTCCATTTCAGTAATATCTTCATCCTCATCAGATGCATTTTCAGAGAAATATCCATACAGATAAATGGAATTGTCCGGATCATCGGTCTGAAACGAACCGTATCCTGACTGAAGTGTTACTTCATAAGTTCCTTCCGGAATATCTGTTCCCACAACATATTCACCATATCCAAGCTCTGTATCGTAAACCTCTCCACTGTCGGATAACTCTCTCGTTACAAACTCATACGGATCATTCTCGTCCACACTTGTATCGATTTCTGAACCACTCCACCAGTTATCATCACCAGAGTTATTGATCTGATCAATCTTATTTTTTATCTCTGTCGTCACAAAACTGATCGCCGGTCCGCCAATACTGATCAGAATCATCAGCAATACAATGATTGTTGAAATCCATCCCTTTTTCTGCTTTCCGGACTTTTTCTTTTTCCTGCCCGTCTGCGTCCAGTTCTGTCCGCTCTGCCAGGAACTCTGTCCCTGCTGATTTTGTCCATTCTGCCAGGAACTCTGTCCCTGCTGGTTTCGTCCGCTCTGCCAGGAAGCCTGCCCCTGGCGGTTCAGCCCACCGGACGGCTTTCCGTTATGGGATTCACATAAATGCTTTGCCTCAATCCCTTTTCCGTCAAAGCTGCTTTCATTCAGGCGGTAATTTTTCCGCTCAATTTTTGTATTATCAAGACCGCAAAGTGTACATCTTCCATTTACAAGTTTTCCACCACAAAGATAACATCTTCTCTTTTTCATCTGAACTCCTCCGCTTTTCTGTCCACAACGGTCTCTTGCTTTCCATCACATTCCTTATAACTATCGGTCTGCTATGCTCTCTGTCACCATCTATGTGTCGCTGTCGGTCTGCCACACTCTCTGCTACTATGGCTCCAGTCTGCTCAAATCTCTCGGGAACAAGGTTGTCTCACGCACATTATCTTCGTTCATCATCTTCATTGTCAGACGTTCCATACCGATTCCAAGTCCACCATGTGGCGGCATTCCATGCTTAAATGCACTTAAATACTGCTCCATTCCCTCGTCCGTCATGCCACGCTTTTCCATTTTCGCAAGCAGCTCATGATAATCATGAATACGCTGTCCGCCCGTTGTGATCTCCATTCCTCTGAAAAGCAGGTCAAAGCTGAGCGTATAAGTCGGATCTGCCGGATCATCCATTGCATAGAACGGACGCTTCTTTGACGGATAATGCGTTACAAATACGAAATCCGCATCCCATTCTTCTTTTGCATATCTGCTGATCAGCATTTCCTCTTCCGGTTCGAGATCAAATGGATTCTTAATCTTTCGATCATACTTTTCTGCCACAAGTTTCTTGATCTCATCAAATCGTACAGCCGGGATCTCTTTCGTCTTCGGTACTTGAATATTCAGGATCTTCAGCTCTCTTGCATACTCTTTTTCAAGCAGGGTCATCGTATACTGAAGAAATCCGGTCTCCATTGCCATGATATCTTCAAATCCGTCGATATATCCCATTTCAAAATCCAGGCTGGTGTATTCGTTGAGGTGTCTCTTGGTATTATGCTTTTCTGCACGGAATACCGGAGCAGTTTCAAATACACGGTCAAAAACTCCCACCATCATCTGCTTATAAAACTGAGGGCTTTGCTGGAGGATCGCCGGTCTGTGGAAATATTCCAGCCGGAAGAGGTTTGCTCCTCCCTCCGCACTTTTCGCACCGATCTTCGGAGTATGGATCTCTGTAAATCCTTCCTGATAAAGGAAATCCCTGAACCCTCTTACGATTCCTTCCTGAATCCTGAATTTTGCACGCTCTCTGATATTTCTCAGAGAAATTGGTCTGTAATTTAATTTTGCTTCCAGAGATGTATTCAATTTCCATTTTGAAATCGGAAGCGGCATTGGCTCTGCCGGTTCACTTAAAATCTTCAGTTCTCCTAAACGGATCTCCATCCCGTTCGGAGCCTTTTCTGACTGTTCCAGCATCCCTGATACTTCTACTGTATCTGCTTCTTTCACATCTTTCAAGCTAAATTTTGAAACTCCTTCTTCATAAACACACTGCACAAGGCCTTCTCTTTTTCTCAGAATGATGAAAGCAACGGTTCCCATATCTCTGATCGTATGGATCGCACCATTCACTCTGACTTCAGTTCCGATCCTGCCTGCTTCAAGCAGTTCACTTAATTCCAGCGTCTCTTTCTTTTTTACTCCTGTTACAAACTCCATTTTACTTCTCCTTTCAGATTCCA
>ENA-UONV01003043-UONV01003043.1-human-gut-metagenome-genome-assembly--contig:-CS4-NODE-3043-length-11665-cov-4.210508_pt1 | contig 11665 bp, 10 predicted proteins | sample MGYA00242461_ERZ724008 | MGnify/ENA metagenome assembly ERZ724008 | reverse complement strand
GAAGAAAATGGGAAAAATCCATATGCCTTTTATCCTTCTGATTGTATCAAAGCAAAACGCAAAAATGCAGCGGAAATCCACAAGGCTTTTCCTCTTGTAAAAACAGGAGATATTCTTCTGAGCCTTAAACTGATGAAATTTATGACAAATCTGCTGGTATGTGACGATGGCGGGACGAGACGGGCGCGTCTGTCGAAGCTTTCCAGCCTTGGAGGAAGAAGAGCACAGTCTGCTTTGATCGATCACTATATGATGGCTCAGCCGGCAGGTGGCAGCAGGGAACCTGTGGAACAGCTGAATACATTGTTTGAAAAAGAGGTGAAAGAGGCACCGGCAGAATTGCTGGAGCTGTATCAGCTTTCCCAGGAGGACATGCTGTTGTCTGAGCGATGGAATCTGACTTACAATGGTTAGCTGTGATATACAAACTGAAAATTGAACCAATTTCAGGGACAGGTATTTTGTAAGATACCTGTTCTTTTTATCAGGCAAAACTTGTAGAGTGAGCTTTGCATAGTTTGGGACAGGTCCGCGTAAAATACTATAAACGGAATGTGGGGTGGACTATGAAAAGCAGATACAGATTCTTTTGTTTTACACTGACTTTTGTACTTGTTTTATGCACTGCTGCCCAGGTGTCAGGAAGCACTGGCACAGATGAAAAAAAGGCTGTCAGCTCCATTGTGCAGATGATACCGGCAGCTGTTGATATGAAAGAAACAGACGGACCTGGAAATCTCTATGCCTTATCCGCCGTTCTTATGGATGGGGATTCTGGCCGGGTACTGTACGAAAAAGAGGGCTATACAGCTCGCCCAAATGCCAGTACCACAAAGGTAATGACCTGTATCCTTGCACTGGAAAAGGGCTCCGGTGATGATTATGTAATGGTGTCAGAAAATGCGGCCTCTCAACCAGAAGTAAAGCTGAATTTAAAGGAAGGGGAGCAGTATTACCTGGAAGATCTTCTTTATTCTTTAATGTTGAAAAGCCATAATGATACGGCTGTGGCAATTGCTGAACACATTGGCGGTTCTGTGGAAGGGTTTGCAAAAATGATGAATGCAAAAGCAAAGGAGATTGGCTGCACGAACACTCATTTTGTTACGCCGAACGGTCTTGACAGTGCAGATGCAGGAGGCATTCATCAGACTACCGCAAGAGATCTGGCTTTGATCATGAGCTATGCTGTGAAAAATAAAGCATTTCTTCATATCACACAGACCAGGGATTATTCTTTTTCTGATATTACAGGAAAACGTCAGTTTTCCGTCCATAATGCAAATGCATTTCTTGATATGACTCCGGATGCCATTTCAGGAAAAACAGGTTTTACAGGAAATGCGGGTTATTGTTATGTGGCAGCCTGTGAAAATGAGGAAAGAAAATTTATTATTTCCCTTCTTGGCTGCGGCTGGCCGAATAATAAGACATATAAATGGAAAGATGCCATGAAACTGCTGGAATATGGCAAAGCAAATTTTCACAAGGAAACCTATTGGCAGGAGCCGGAGATTCCGGCTATACCAGTAAAGGATGGGACTGACGAAAGCAGCGGGAAAGAATCTGGTAAGGAAAATCAGGAAAATTCCGGGAGAATTTTCACAGAAACTGGGACAGGTTTCGCAGATGTATATATAAATGGCCGGATTCAGGCATCTGATTCTGACAAAAAGAAACAGATCCTTCTGAAAGAAGGGGAAAAGATTACCTGCCATCTGCGTATTGAGAAAAATTTGACAGCACCTGTGAAAAAGGGGCAGAAAATTGGTCAGGTCACTTTTTGTCTTGGAGAACTTGTCCTGGATAACTATTTTGTGACAGCAGATCGCAATATTGTCAAAATCACCTATTTATGGTGCGCAAACAAGGTGTTTCATGACTTTTTTCACTAAAAAGCCTGACGGAATATGTATGATATATAAAAAAATCCCCCGAAAATCGAGGGATTTTTTTGCATAAAAACACGGAAAACTATTGAAAAATTGTGTGAAAAAATGTACAATTAGAATCGGCAGAATTTTTGGTTATACTTTTAAATTATTATAAAATGGAGGGCAAGAAAGAATGAGTAACGCAACACAAAGTTTAGCGGGCACAAGAATCACTTCTTTGCTTGACGCGAACAGTTTTGTTGAGATCGGCCAAAGTGTAACAGCCAGAAATACAGATTTCAACATGACTGAGAAAAAAGCACCTTCAGACGGTGTTATTACCGGATATGGTGTAATCGATGGAAATCTGGTGTATGTGTACAGCCAGGATGTTTCCGTACTGAACGGAACCGTTGGTGAAATGCATGCCAAGAAGATTACCAGACTTTATGATATGGCTATGAAGACCGGTGCTCCGGTGATCGGCCTGATCGATTGTGCAGGTCTCCGTCTTCAGGAGGCAACTGACGCATTGGAAGCATTCGGTGAAATTTATATGAAACAGACTCTGGCATCCGGACTGATCCCACAGATCACAGGTATCTTCGGTACCTGCGGTGGTGGTATGGCACTTGTACCGGCACTGACAGACTTCACATTTGTTGAAGAGAAGAAAGGCAAACTGTTTGTAAACACCCCGAACGCCCTTGAAGGCAATCACGTTTCCAAATGTGACACATCCTCTGCCAGATTCCAGAGCGAAGAGACAGGTCTTGTAGACGGAATCGGCACTGAGGACGAGATCCTTGGAAAAATCCGTGAACTCGTAACATATCTGCCATCTAACTGCGAAGACACTGATTCTTACATGGAGTGCACAGACGACCTGAACCGTGTATGCGAGGATATTGAGAACTGCACAGGCGACACAGCCATTGCACTTTCCAGAATCGCTGATAACGGCCAGTTCTTCGAGGTAAAAGCTGACTACGGCAAGAGTGTTGCTGTTGGATTTATCAGACTGAACGGCGCTACCGTTGGTGCTGTTGCAAACAGAAGCGAGAGCTATGATGCAGAAGGCAAAAAGGTATGGGAGTCTGATGGTACCCTTAGTGCACGCGGTGCAAGAAAAGCAGCAGAGTTCGTAAAATTCTGTGACGCTTTCGAGATCCCGGTACTTACTCTTACAAATGTAAACGGCTTTAAGGCTACTGTATGTGGCGAGAAGATGATGGCGAAATCTGTCGGAGCACTGGTTCATGCATTTGCAGACGCTACTGTTCCGAAGGTTAACGTTGTGATCGGCAAAGCATTTGGAACCGCTTACACAGCTATGAACAGCAAAGCAATCGGTGCAGACATGGTATACGCATGGGAGAACGCAGAGATCGGTATGATGGATGCAGACCTTGCAGCCAAGATCATGTATGCAGGCGATGACGCAGCAGCTCTTACTGAGAAAGCAGCTGAGTACAGAGAACTTCAGAACTCTGTTTCCTCTGCAGCAGCAAGAGGATATGTTGACACCATTATCAGCCCGGCTGATACAAGAAAATATGTGATCGGTGCATTTGAAATGCTGTTCACAAAAAGGGAAGAACGTCCGTCCAAGAAACACGGCACGGTCTAAGCGAGGTGGAGCATATGAAACAGATTTTTAAGAAAGTATCCTCCCTTTGCACAGTACTTCTCATGATGGCAGTTCTCACTCTTACCGGAGTATCCTCCGTATGGGCAGCTGATGAGGTAGATGACACGGTAAAGCAGACCCTGGTCACTACCGCTGAGGGACTTACCGATACCATCATTGCTCTCAGTGATGAAGATATTGAGAATTATACCAAGTCATCTGATGAGTTTACTGTTGGAGCAATGACTGCATGGGCAGGCTCCAAGGATGAAGTTGGGGCTTTAAAGGAGAGAACCGGAGAGACAGAGGTGAAGGCTTCTGACGACGGATATACCGTTACTGTACCGGTCTCCTTTGAGAAAGCAGATGCAAATTTCGTTTATATTTTCGATGCTTCTACAGGAACACCTACATCCCTTACTGTTGATGTACAGTATTCCATGGCTGAGACCTTAAGAAGAGCTGTTATGAATACTATCATGGGTATTGCAATCGTATTCATCGTTCTTATTTTCCTGAGCTTCCTGATCTATCTGTTCAGATTCATCCCGAATCCGGAAGCAAAGAAAAAAGCTCAGGCTGCAGCAGCCCCTGCCCCTGCACCGGTGGCAGCACCAGTGGAAGCTGCAGAAGCAGACGATACAGAACTGATCGCGGTTATCGCAGCAGCAATTGCAGCAGCTGAGGGAACCACTACAGATGGATTCGTTGTTCGTTCCATCCGCAAAATCAATCGTAAAAAGAGATAAATACAGGAGGATCCTAAAATGAAAAGTTATACAATTACCGTTAACGGAACAGCATATGAAGTAACTGTTGAAGAGACAGGAAGCGTTTCCGCACCAGCAGCTGCAGCTCCTGCAGCAGCTCCGAAAGCAGCACCGGCACCGAAGGCAGCTCCTAAAGCAGCAGCCGGAGCAGGCGCAGTTAAGGTTGCAGCTTCCGTACCTGGAAAGGTTCTGAAAATCGCAGCAAGCGTTGGACAGGCTGTAAAAGCCGGTGACAACATTGTAATCCTGGAATCCATGAAGATGGAGATCCCGGTTGTAGCTCCTCAGGACGGAACCGTTGCAAGCATTGATGTTGCAGAAGGTGCCTCTGTAGAAAATGGAGATACCCTGGCAACAATGAACTAAGTCGGGAGGTAATAGGATGTCTTACGTAGCAGACACTTTGTCCAACCTGATCCATCAGACCGCATTTTTTAATCTGACATGGGGTAACTACCTGATGATCGTGGTTGCTTGTGTATTCTTATATCTTGCCATTGCAAAGGGATTTGAGCCTCTGCTGCTTGTTCCCATTGCATTTGGTATGCTCCTTGTTAATATTTATCCGGACATTATGGCAAATCCGGAAGACATGTCCAACGGTGTTGGCGGTCTTCTTCATTACTTCTACATCCTTGATGAGTGGAGTATTCTTCCTTCCCTTATCTTTATGGGTGTAGGTGCCATGACAGACTTTGGTCCGCTGATCGCGAATCCGAAAAGCTTCCTGATGGGTGCTGCAGCGCAGCTCGGTATCTATATGGCTTACTTCCTTGCAATCTTCCTTGGATTCAACGGAAAAGCAGCAGCAGCGATCTCCATCATCGGTGGTGCAGATGGTCCGACCTCCATTTTCCTTGCTGGTAAGCTTGGTCAGACTGCTCTTATGGGACCGATCGCCGTGGCGGCATATTCCTATATGTCACTGGTTCCGATCATCCAGCCTCCGATCATGAAACTGTTTACTACTGAGAAAGAGCGTAAAATCAAGATGGAGCAGCTTCGCCCTGTATCCAAGCTTGAGAAGATCCTCTTCCCAATCGTAATCACAATCGTTGTCTGCATGATCCTTCCTACAACTGCTCCTCTGGTTGGTATGCTTATGCTTGGTAACCTGTTCAGAGAGTGCGGCGTTGTAAAACAGCTTACAGAGACAGCTTCCAATGCACTTATGTACATCGTAGTTATCCTTCTTGGTACATCTGTTGGTGCTTCCACAAGTGCAGAGGCATTCCTGAATGTGGATACTTTGAAGATCGTTGTATTAGGTCTTGTGGCATTTGCATGTGGTACTTTCGGCGGTGTTATGCTCGGAAAGGTTATGTGCAAGCTTACAGGCGGCAAGATCAATCCGCTTATTGGTTCCGCCGGTGTATCTGCGGTACCTATGGCAGCCCGTGTTTCCCAGAAGGTTGGTGCTGAGGCAGATCCTACCAACTTCCTTCTGATGCATGCAATGGGACCAAACGTTGCCGGTGTTATCGGTACAGCCGTTGCTGCAGGAGCATTTATGGCTATTTACGGAATCTAATAATGATACCAGAAATTCGGATTTTTCCCGGCTTTCTATAGTGAAACCGGGAAGTCCGGATGAACTAAATAAATAAGGAGAACAATTATGGCAGAAATTGAAAAAAAACCTGTTAAAATTGTGGAAACCATTCTCCGTGATGCTCATCAGTCCCTGATTGCAACCCGTATGACAACAGAGCAGATGCTTCCAATCGTTGATAAACTTGATAAAGTAGGCTACCATGCAGTAGAGTGCTGGGGCGGTGCTACTTTCGATGCAAGCCTTCGTTTCCTTCATGAGGATCCGTGGGAAAGACTTCGTAAATTACGTGCAGGATTCAAGAACACAAAGCTGCAGATGCTTTTCCGTGGCCAGAACATTCTTGGATACCGTCCATACGCTGATGATGTTGTAGAGTATTTTGTTCAGAAATCTCTGGCAAATGGTATCGATATCATCCGTATTTTCGACTGTATGAACGACCTTCGCAACCTTCAGACTGCTGTACATGCTGCAAACAAAGAGCATGGCCATGCACAGGTTGCTCTTTCCTATACACTTGGTGATGCTTATACTCTTGAGTACTGGACAAGCATTGCGAAACGTATCGAGGAAATGGGTGCAGACTCTATCTGTATCAAAGATATGGCCGGTCTTCTTCTTCCATATAAGGCAACTGAGCTTGTTACAGCCCTGAAAGAGACTGTTAAGATCCCGATCGATCTTCATACACATTACACCTCTGGTGTAGCTTCCATGACTTACTTAAAAGCTGTTGAAGCTGGTGTTGATATCATCGATACTGCAATGTCTCCATTTGCACTGGGTACTTCCCAGCCTGCAACTGAGGTTATGGTTGAGACCTTCAAAGGCACTCCATATGATACCGGATTTGATCAGCAGCTCCTTGCTGAGATCGCAGACTACTTCCGTCCAATGCGTGACGAGGCTCTTGAGAGCGGCCTTCTGAATCCGAAGAACCTTGGCGTAAACATCAAGACTCTTCTGTATCAGGTACCAGGTGGAATGCTTTCCAACCTGACCTCCCAGCTGAAAGAGCAGCACGCAGAAGACAAGTTCTATGATGTTCTTGAGGAAGTTCCGCGTGTACGTAAAGACCTTGGTGAGCCGCCGCTTGTTACTCCGTCTTCCCAGATCGTTGGTACACAGGCTGTATTTAACGTTCTCATGGGCGAGAGATACAAGATGGTTACCAAAGAGACAAAAGATGTTCTCAGCGGAAAATATGGTGCTACAGCAAAACCATTCAATCCAGAAGTTCAGAAGAAATGTATCGGTGACACACAGCCGATCACATGCCGTCCGGCTGACCTTCTTGACAATGAGCTGGGCAAACTTGAAGGCGAGATGGCACAGTATAAAGAGCAGGATGAGGACGTTCTGTCCTATGCACTGTTCCCACAGGTTGCTACTGACTTCTTCAAGTATCGTCAGGCTCAGGAGAAAAAGGTGGATGAGACGGTTGCTGATACCAAAAACGGAGCATATCCGGTTTAATCAGTGAGGAATAAGGATTTCTATGGGACAGGTTATATGCTGATCCTATAGAAATTACGACGAAAGACACGTGCAGAGAAGGTTTTTGCACGTGTCTTTTTAAAAAATATACACAAAACTGTTTGAATCCGGTATGAAAAAAATATTCTACAGTGGGCAAATATCGCCAGGGGCGGCTGGTCACAACCTGGGAATTCCGCAGAAAAAGGTTTTCGAACAGATTTATGAAAGGTATCTAAATGAGTAAAATATTGATCGTAGGCGGCGGAGCTGCTGGAATGATGGCCGGTGTTTATCTGGCAAGGGCAGGACATGAGGTCCACATTCTGGAGAAAAATGAGAAACTTGGAAAGAAAGTGTATATTACAGGAAAAGGCAGATGCAATGTTACAAATAACTGTGACACGGAAGAACTGTTCCGGGCAGTTATGTCTAACCCGAAATTCCTGTACAGTGCTTTCTATTCTTTTACACCCCAGGACGTAATGGAATTCTTTGAAGAAGCGGGAGTTCCACTGAAGACAGAGAGAGGTAACCGGGTTTTCCCTGTGTCTGACCATTCTTCAGATATTATCCGCGGTCTGGAACGGGAACTTAAGAAAGCTGGTGCCCATATCCATCTTCGCACAGAGGTGAAAACGGTGAAGGTCAGTCCCTATGAGGAACCGGACGTGGATGAGAAAAAGGCACATCACAGCCAGGTAACCGGTGTAGAACTGGCAGATGGGAGTTTTATGGAGGGCGACCATGTTCTGGTTGCCACTGGAGGACTTTCCTATCAGTCAACAGGCTCCACAGGGGATGGTTATCGCTTTGCAGAGGAAACCGGCCATAAAGTAACGGAGCTTTCTCCGTCTCTGGTTCCTCTTAAGACAAAAGAGGATTATATCCCAAGACTTCAGGGACTTTCCTTAAAAAACTCTGAACTTACGATTAAGTCAGGCAAAAAGGTGCTTTTCCAGGATTTTGGCGAGATGATGTTCACCCACTTTGGCGTGACAGGCCCCATGATTTTATCTGCAAGCGCACATATGGGCAAACAACTGCAGAAATCCGGAGAGCTGAATGCTTATCTGGATCTGAAGCCTGCCCTTACCATGGAACAGCTGGATGCCAGAATTCTGCGGGAATTTGAGGCAGGACAGAACAAACAGTTTAAGAATGTGATCGGCGTACTTTTTCCATCATCCCTTACACCTGTCATGCTGGAACTGGGTGGTATTTCTCCGGAAAAAAAGATACACGATATTTCCAGGGAAGAAAGAATGCACTTTGAAGAACTGGTGAAAGCTTTCCCATTTACCATCAATGGAATGGGAGAATATAAAGAAGCAGTTATTACAAGAGGTGGTGTTTCTGTGAAGGATATCCAGCCTGGTACTATGGAATCCAGAAGGGTAAAGAAGCTTTATTTTATCGGAGAAGTACTGGATCTGGATGCAGTGACCGGCGGTTATAATCTCCAGATTGCATGGTCTACCGCATATCTTGCAGCTATGGCATTGAAAAATGAATAAAAATCTGTTATAAATGTAAGAAGTGAAAAAACTGCGATTTAAGAGGAGGTAACAGAGAAAATGGGATGTAACATTGCCATTGACGGGCCGGCAGGAGCAGGCAAAAGCACAATTGCAAAGAGAGTGGCAAAGGAACTGTCTTTTATTTATGTAGATACAGGCGCTATGTACCGTGCCGTTGCACTTTATTTGCTGAGAAATGAAATTGACGGAACAGATGCGGAAGCAGTTGCAGGTAACTGTCAGAGCGCTGAGGTTTCCATTCGATATGAAAATGGAGAGCAAGTTGTAATTCTTAACGGTGAGAATGTAAATCAGTATATCCGTACGGAAGAGGTTGGAAACATGGCATCCAAAACATCTGCAAACCCGGCGGTAAGGGCACATCTTCTCAATCTTCAGAGAAATCTGGCAGCAAAGAACGATGTGGTAATGGATGGCAGGGATATTGGAACTGTAGTTCTTCCGGACGCACAGGTGAAGATTTATCTTACTGCCAGCGTGGAGACCAGAGCTAAGAGGCGTTATGATGAATATCTTGCCAAGGGCGAGAGTGCTGATCTTGAAGAAATCAAGAAAGACATTGAAAACCGGGATCATCAGGATATGACAAGAGAAATTTCTCCTCTTCGCCAGGCTGAGGATGCAGTGCTTGTGGATTCTTCTCTTATGAACATTGATGAAGTGGTAGCTGCGATCCTTGGAATTTACAAAGATAAGGTGGAATAAACCATGGAAGTAAAAGTTGCAAAAACAGCAGGCTTTTGCTTTGGCGTGCAGCGTGCAGTAGATTAGGTATATGAACTGATCGTCAGCTGTCCGGACAGGCTTTTTACCCTGGGTCCCATCATCCACAATGAAGAAGTGGTAAATGATCTGGAAAAGAAAGGTGTCCGTGTTGCTTCAGAAGAAGAACTGAAAACTCTTCCAGAGGGCAGCACCGTAGTGATCCGCTCACACGGTGTTGGAAAAAAAGTCTACGATCAGCTGGAAGAGTGCGGCCTTTCCTATGTGGACGTGACCTGTCCTTTTGTCCTGAAGATCCACCGGATTGTGGAAAAGGAGAGCAAAGCCGGTTCCCATATTGTGATCATTGGAGATCCGGATCATCCTGAGGTTGTGGGAATCTGCGGCTGGTGTATAGGACCATATACTGTGATCCGCACCAAACAGGACGCACTGGATTTCGTGCCTCCGGAAGGCAAAAATGTGTGCATTGTGTCGCAGACCACATTTAATTATAATAAATTTAAAGATTTAGTTGAAATTCTCCGCAAAAAGAGGTATGATAATACTGTTTTAAATATTCTTAATATTTTAAACACTATTTGTAATGCTACCGAAGAACGGCAGAAAGAAGCAAAAAACATAGCCGGAGAGGTAGACACTATGCTGGTCGTAGGAGGCCGGCACAGTTCCAATACTCAAAAGCTGTTTGAAATATGCAAAAAGGAATGTGGAAATACTTACTATATACAAACACCTGTAGACTTGGATTCAGATATGTTCCAATGCAGTAGTTATGTAGGTATTACAGCAGGGGCTTCAACCCCAAAGAAAATTATTGAGGAGGTTCAAGAACATGTCAGAATTAAGTTTTGAACAGATGCTGGAAGATTCCGTAAAAACAATCAGAAATGGAGAAATCGTACAGGGAAAGGTCATCGATGTGAAAGAAGATGAAATTATCCTGAATATTGGCTATAAAGCTGATGGTATTATCACCAAGAGTGAATATAGCAATGATCCTTCCGTAGTACTCACAGACGCTGTACATGTAGGTGACTCCATGGAAGCCAAAGTGCTTAAGGTAAACGATGGCGAAGGCCAGGTTATCTTAACCTACAAGAGACTTGCTGCAGAGAAAGGCAATAAACGGCTTGAGGAAGCATTCGAGAACCAGGAAGTATTAAAGGCTCCTGTAACTCAGGTACTTGACGGTGGATTATGTGTTAACGTTGAGGAGACACGTGTATTCATTCCTGCAAGCCTTGTTTCCGACACATATGAGAAAGATCTCAGCAAATATGCTGATCAGGAGATTGAGTTCGTTATCACAGAGTTCAATCCAAGAAGACGCCGCATCATTGGTAACCGCAAACAGCTTCTTGTTGCTGAGAAAGCTAAGAAACAGCAGGAGCTTATGGAGCGTATCCATGTTGGCGATACAGTAGAGGGTGTTGTTAAGAACGTTACAGATTTTGGTGCATTCATCGATCTGGGCGGCGCTGACGGACTGCTTCACATCTCTGAGATGTCCTGGGGCAGAGTAGAGAACCCGAAGAAAGTCTTCACAGTTGGTGAGACTGTAAAGGTTATGATCAAAGATATCAAGGGCGAGAAGATTGCTCTTACAATGAAATTCCCGGAGGAGAATCCATGGCTTACAGCTGCTGAGGATTTCGCTGTTGGAAACGTAGTAACTGGTAAAGTTGCACGTATGACAGACTTCGGTGCATTTGTTGAGCTTGCACCTGGCGTAGATGCACTTCTTCATGTATCTCAGATTTCCAGAGAGCACGTTGCAAAACCATCTGATGTGCTTACAATCGGACAGGAGATCCAGGCTAAAGTTGTTGATTTCAATGGCGAAGACAAGAAAATCAGCCTTAGCATGAAAGCTCTTGAGGCTCCGGCTGAGGAAGAGTCTGTAGAGGAATAATTTAACTAAGAGGGAAGTGTTGTGCATTTCTCTTATCCCATGTAAATAACCGCCATTCACAGGATTTGTGAATGGCGGTTGGTTTTGATATCTTGAATATGATATTAGTAAAAAGACATTGTCTGTTAGAGCGTGTCTGAAAAAGGCTTTCTGCAAGATGTGCGTCACAATTTGCGGGAAT
>ENA-UONV01003042-UONV01003042.1-human-gut-metagenome-genome-assembly--contig:-CS4-NODE-3042-length-11666-cov-3.730428_pt1 | contig 11666 bp, 7 predicted proteins | sample MGYA00242461_ERZ724008 | MGnify/ENA metagenome assembly ERZ724008 | reverse complement strand
TGAGATATTTTATAAACTAACAGACGATAATGAGTGCGATTCTCATCACTACCGACAGACATCTGATTTTTAGCCAACCGCTCAATCTTCCGTAACATAGAGTAATAATGATGTTCCATCGGCTCTACAGGGATAGTGACAGAAACAGTTTCTTCAAATCCCATAACTTCTTTAGGATCATTGAAATGATTCAATGGTTCATCATATAAATAAGTGGGAGCAACAATACCTTCAGGCAAAGGTATTCGTTCATCCGTTAACATTCTCCCCGACGTTCCGGCAGCACTTCCTTTCTTGACAGTTTTGATTCCATTCATTAAATAGGATACAAACTTTAGCTGCATATTTTTTTCAGAAGCTGAAAGCACATTTTTTTTACCCGGGACCATAAACATATAATAGTATAGATCATCCATATAATCCACCTGCGTATAAGGATCCTGCTCCATCTTATCCCCACAAATTGCCACCGAAGGGAAACGTTTTAGCACATAGTCAATAATCAGGTTCTCTATCACACTGCTCAAATTCGAATGAAGAGGCAATATTTTTTGCAGAGCCGGTTCATCTATCCATGAACAATCAAGAGCCTGTTCCCAAAGAAATTTTAATGACTCCCTCTGCTTCTCCTTTGTCACAGGAACGTAGGAAGGTAACGGATCGCCTTCATAATGTTCATTTACATAAATACCGCCAATATTAAATAATACATTATTGACATAACGTATATACTGACCGATAATCTCGTTATAAATTTCTTTTCGGAAGTCACCTTCTACATCGTCTTTAATCCACTCGTTCATCTGTGACAAAATATATTTCAGATTCATGACTCCGTAAGAGGAAGCTTTCACCGGATCATCCCCCAAATCTTCTTCAAAAGAACTTGGGTCGATACGAGTACGAATCTGTTGTCTGCCATAACGATAGGCCGGGTCGGGCAACTTCTCACTAATCCATTGTCGCAAAATAGGAATTTCTTCCTCACTGGATTTGGCTGACATAATAGGAGAATATAACCACTTTACTGAGAAATAATCATATATCCCCAAATCAGGAGGGGTCAAACGAACTCCTTTTTCTTTATCTCCCGGTTGTGCCACATAATTATTGCGTGCATAATCCATAATTGAATAAGTAGTTCCATACTTATTGGTAAAAGAAGCAGAGCGCAATGAATCCACAGGAATAGAAGAAGACGCAGCCATGTTATGCATAAAAGCAAACGTATGCCCCACTTCGTGAGCTACCACATAACTGATACAATCACCCAATATATCTGTAGGTAGTTGTTTCCGGCGAACATCCGTGTCCGCCTGTGCTGTCTGTACAAAACGCCAGTTACGTACCAGTCCTACTAAATTATGGTACAAATAAACAGATGCATTCAAAATTTCCCCCGTACGCGGATCACTCCAAGAAGGTCCCATAGCATTGGCTATAAAAGAAGGAGAATATCTCACACAACTATATTTTATATTATCCGGATCAAATTCAGGGTCGTCTAATGGAAAGTCTTTCACACAAACTGCATTCTTAAAACCGATCTTCTCAAAAGCATCATTCCATCTTAAAATTCCGCGACGAATATATTTCTTCCAAAAATCAGGGAAAGCATTATCTAGATAATATATAATCGGCTTCTTAGGTTCCACCAATTCCCCTTTCTCATATCTTTCTGCATCTGTAGGTTCTAAACGCCATCTTAATGCATAATAAACATTCTCAACACGTTGACTCTCATTGCTGAATTTAACTTTAGGAGTATAAAAGATATTGATGCGGGAATCCGCATAACGAGGACGCATCGGTTTCTCCGGTAGCAAAATAATACTACGTGTCAGTACCGCTGTAAAAGGCATCTGCTTTATATATGTCACTCCCTTATTCGATACAGTAACATTGTAAGTCAAAGAAGAGCGGATGCTTAAATTATCATCGAATGACTTGATTGACATAATAGATGAATCCTCCTTTCTGAACTCCTTGCTGACAGTGTATGCTGCCATAATAGGAGAAAATGGGGAAAAGGGATTCATATTGTCCCGATTTGCCAATAAAAAATCTGTCATATCAAAAACCACAGCTGTACTGTCCGGTGAATATGCTTTTATAGTAAAGTTCTTCAGAATTGCCGGTCGAGTACTTTCTGATATTCTCTGACGCAGATTACTATCATGGGACATATAATCATCAGATACCTCACATAAGCTAATCAACGAATCCGTTTTTATAAATGTAATATGCAAAGGAGCATACGGTTTTTCACCAACACTTCCAAAACGATTATCTGTAGTCTCACTAATAGTAGAGCCTAACAGCATATCCTTCTTCAACAGATTCAAAGGCAGTTCAAAATAGACGCGATCATCCATCTTATGAAGTGTTATCATACCTTTTACTGTTTCACACTTTTTGCCACGAAACAGTTTCTCATAAGGGGTGGTTTTCTTCACCTGTTCCGATTTTGCCTTTTTCTTTTTCCAAGGAAACTTAGCATGCCCTTCATTAGGAAACACAACTAACAACGAAAGGCACACTAGAGTCAATAAACGTATTTTCATTTATATAAATTATTAACGATACATTTTTGACGGACTTCCATAACGGTAAATCACGTCTACCACTTCTCCAATATTATTTACTTCGTGAAGCTTCTTTGCTTCACCACCCATAATAGTCGATTCATCTACAGCATATACGACAAAACCGTCCTTCATTCCGACTCCTAAAGTCATACTTTCATAATTCAATTGAAGATCTGTAATTTCGCTATTACAAGTAGTATAAGGTATTACACGCTGGGTACTTTTCTCATAGTAATACAATTCATTATTAAGGGCTCCGCCTGAAAAAAACAAATAACTTCCTGAGGCATCCTTTGAACAATAAAACTTAGATTTATCTGTCAAATAGGAGCCTCCGTCAGAGAAGCTAAGATCTGTTTCATTCTTTATTATCACTTTGCCCTGCCAGTCATATTCCAAATCGAATGTCTTCACCGAATAGTTTCCATCCGTATCTTGCAACACTAATACATAACCACAAAGATAATCCGTATAAGGATCTGGAAGATAAGCATCTGCATATATTAACTTTTTACCTTCCAATCCATTGATCGGAACATCATCTATTGCACCCGTATAGTAACTATAAAGGCTACTCAAACTGAGGAAACGATGATTCTTCTCATCATACATCAATACATGTCGTGTTTTATAAAAATTGGCTTGTACCATTCGTGTTATTTTCATTCCCATGTTATAATGCACGGGAATACTACTGTAAGGTGCCGAATGGAACCCCGCATTATCAGGATTCTTCAACAAACGAATATATATTTGTCCGTTAGCTGTCAACATAACATCTGTATAATAAAGATAAGCAGCATCTGTCACAACAAAATCTTCAGGCACTCCTTCGGTAAATTCCTGTGTAGTATATAAAACTTTCATCATCGAATTCCCCTCCAATTCCAATGGACCTTTTGCATCCTGATTGACAACCAGAATCTCCGGATTAGTTTTCTTACCGGAATAATGTTCCACCAATTTATATGGTTGACTGCCTAGTTCCTCACCATTCGCATTCTCATAAATATTTAAATAATCCACATACTCATCATTATCGTCACGAACTTGTGTTAATATAGACTTATGATTCAAATCTGACAAAATAGCCCATCCTGTTTTATAAGAAGATTTAGCTACCAGTTGCAGATTTTTCATTGTTCTAATCTTGCTGTCTTTATGGATTACTGAGTACAAAACATAATAAGTAATAGCTTCTTTGGGTACAAATGAGAGTATCTGTTCGTTACACACAACCTCACCATTTAGCTCCCATTCAAATTCATAATTAGAGACATCATCTCCCTCGCTAAAAGACAGATTAGGTTCAATATGCGTTTCTTCTCCAATGACCCCGTCATATATATACTCACTAAAAGTTATCTTCACCGTGGGAGTTTGTAAGTAGTCATAAGAGCCTTTATCATCTACACAAGAGTAAAAGGTCATCAACCCACTCAATAAATAAATAAGATATCTTGCTTTCATAATCATATCGTTTTTAAATTATCCTACTACCGGAACAGACATATACGATCCATCTTCATCCTGCACCGGATTTCCCTCATCTTCTTTTTTTATGAGATAGTACTTGAACTGGCGAGCCAAAGACCATCTTTCAGATTCTGACAGATCCGTCAGGTCTCCCACTCCTGTAACTTCCATGAAAAGCCTGAACTTAGTTTCTGTATATTTTCCTAATAAGCTTTCTGTTACAACATCATCCCACCAAAGAGGTTGAGATATTAAAGAGCTAAAACGAACGACTTTACGAGTATATATATTTTGTCCGGGTTTTAAAACATCATTCTCCACAATGTCAATCACAAGCCGGACTTCTTTTGTATCCAACAATGCAGTTTTCTTCAACAAAAAATATCCAGTTTCTTCCAAAACATCTTTCCGAAAAACCATCTCATTCTCCAATTCATACGAATCCGGTTCAGCTGTTGTCAGTTCCTTATTAACCCTCAGACTGACATAAGCATCATTTGCCAACGGTAATCCAATCAATCGCATATTAAGAGGTACCTTTATTTCCTCTTGTGTCCCATAGAAGAAAAAAGAATAAGTCAAGGAATCTTTATACTCTTCCATAAACTGTACATAATTACCGGAATCCCACATTTGGATTTCGTCCTTTTCACAAGCAACCAATAAAAAGAAGGTAGCTATCAATAATGAATATATCTTTTTCATCTTGTTTATCTCCGTAAATTAATAGATTATCTCACTTTCCGGTATCGGCATTACATATTTGCCATCCATTTGTATTACTTGTGTTCCCGTGGTGACAGGCGTATTCCAGCGTTTAAAGAAATGAAACATCTGTCCCTCCGCCAAGAATTCTTTCTTGTATTCTGCTACCAACTCATTATAATAGTCTTTCGATGCAGTGCCTGAAATATCTCGTTTCGCTCCACGTGCTTTTCTAACTACCGACAAATAAGAGAGAGCCTCCGACAGGCTTGTCTTAGAACTAGCCTCACTCAAGATATAATACATTTCACTTAACCGAATCATCGGTATCAGCTTATACTGAATGGTAACACTTTGGTTCGTTGAATTCGTATTTATCCATTTCATTGATGTTTTACCAGTTTTACCGTCAGAGGTCGCCAAAGAAGTACGATAGTCATCCGCATCCAGTTCAAACAAAGCATCATAATTCTTCAGAGTCATTAATAAACTATTATTGGAAGACTTAAAATTATCAATATGCTCCAATAACTCCCGGTCATAAAAAGCTAGGAATGTGTCTTCATACAACTTGACATATTTATATTTATCCGTAGCCTTCGCATAATCGTAAGGATCAGTAAAATAAAACCAGTTTCGACGAGTTACGAAATCATCTATTACATGCTTGGCATACTTAGCAGCATTGTTCCAATCATTATCATACAAATACACACGAGCCAAAAGTGCATTAATAGCCACATAATTCATACGAATCCCTCTTTGACCAAAAAAGTCACCACCTGTAGCCTTATTCGTACCTCCCATCCGGTAATCCGGGCTTGCCATGGTTGACGTATTGACAATCGTATCATGCTTTGCAACCAGCTGACGAGCCTCAAGTAAATCTTCTTCCACTTTCTTCAGTATTTCTTTTGTTGAAAGATTCGGCTCATATTTAGATGGATATACAGTAAAATATGGAATCCGCTTGCTTTCATCGCCAGACTCTACCGAAGGAGCAAATAAACGTAAAATGTCAAAATGCATCATGGCCCGCAATGCTTTAGCCTCCCCGATAATCAGATTCCTTTCAAGTGCTCCCTCACGAAAAGCAGTCGAATCTTTGGCTTCTGCTTCTGATATCAACTTATTGCAATTAGCGATTACATTATATCCTTTTGACCAAACAGATTCCAGCACCGCTTTGATCTCCGTATTCATACTCCATAGCACTACCGTATGCTTTAGATTTGGCGATATCGTTATCTGCATATGTTTGAGAAAGAACACTGGCAAGCCCCCAGGACAACTCACGCCCATACAGTTCGGAAGACGACATAGCAATATAAATTCCGTTTAACGCATTTCTGAACCCGTCTCCACTTTCAAACAATTTCTCGCTTGATACCTGGTCAGAAGGATCAATATCCAGCCAATCATTACAAGCACTTAATGAAAGCAGCAAAGTAACACCTATTATAGCAAAATTATATTTTTTCATATCCATTGTTTTTAGAAACCTAAATTTAAAGAGAAAGTAAATGTACGTGCATAAGGATAAGAGAGACCTCTTTCCTGATGAATGGAAGAAATACGAGCAATATTATTCATATTAAATTGTACACGCAACATACTGAGATTGATAGGAGCGAGCAACTTATTACTAAACTCATAGGCCAAAGTAAATGAATTAAATTCGATTGTATTATTATCCTGCACGAAACGAGAAGTCGGTCGTGTCGTTTGGTAACGGTCTTTTATTGACTTCAGCATAGTCACATCTCCCGGTTGTTTCCATCTGTCAGTCAATACCCTTTTATCTGCATTGACTTCGTAAATATTCACGTTTTCGACCTTATTTACCAACGTGCTATTATACAGCTGTCCGCCACATTCGTATTTGAAAGTAGCATACATAGTGAATTGCTTATAACGTAGATTCACACCAAAAGCTCCTTGTGCAATAGGTTCCGTATCGCCTATGATCACCTGATCCGATGAATTCCAATCGGAGGTAATTGTTCCGTCTTTCTTCAGGAAAGTCTCTTGACCATCCGAAGGATTAATACCTAATGACTGCATTCCCCAAATGGAAGTCAACGAACCGCCCTCTGTATATTTCATAAAAGGTTTACTATACTTAGAATCCTGCATAGTACCTATATTCTTATCATAATCGGCAAAGTATGTGTCTACACGATCATTATAAGCCTTTAATGATTCCGAGATCTTTAATATTTTATTCTTATTATGTGCCAGGTTACCAAACAAAGTCACTGTCCAATCCCTGTTTTTGAATACATCGGCTCTGATATCCAACTCAATACCACGATTCTGTACCTCTCCAAGATTATCACGATATACTGTGAAACCTGTTGATGAAGGAAGAGTAACATCCGTAATCAGATCGACCGTTTTCTTGTTATACCAAGAGAATCTGAATAAAACCGCATCATTGAGCAATGATATATCCGTACCGATATCAAAAGTGTTAGTACGTTCCCATTTCAAGTTTTCATTCCCCATGTAATAAAGCAATACGCCGGCTCCGGTTCCATATTTATCAGATAAGATCTGATAAGTGTTCTTTGCTGCATAAGCCGGGAAATTGACTTTACCAATTTGACCATAAGAACCGCGAATCTTGAATTGACTGAACAATGTCTGCTGTTTCATAAACGGATAATTATGAATATTCAGTCCGGCTCCAAATGACCAGAAAGGAGCGAATTTCTTTTTCGAGCCAAATTCCGAAGAACCATCCATACGGAAAGAGGCATCCATCAGATAGATATTATCATACGTATAGTTGGTGGAAAGGAATGTACCCATTAATCGGGTATGATTATCCGAAAACGAAGGCTTGGTAGCAATTTCATCCGCATAATTCGGAGAATCCAGTTTACCGGAAGGAAATCCACGATACAACGCGCTCTCCGATTCATCCTTGGTTTCACGTATATTCAAACCCAAAGAAAAATTCATGTGATTACGATTTACTGTCTGTACGTAATTTGCCAATAAATTAGCATTCCAATAGATACTTTGTGAACGACCGGACAATAATTCTCCCTTAGGATCACTATCCGCATAGTTGACGTACTTACCGCTTCCCGGATCTGTAAATTGCTTGGATTCATCATCACGTTTTGTTACGGAGAACTGTGCTTTCAACTGAAAGACATCTGCCAGATGATAATTCAGGCTTAGGTTGTTAGTCAAGTCCGTATAAGACGAACGATCATAACTGCTCAACATGGTAGCATCATACAAAGGATTACGAAGATTCGAAGTTCCCGTATGCCAGGTAGTCAGATATTCCACGTAATTACCTTCTTCATCTTTAAATGAGTCATACGGTTGCCTGGAAGTATAATCAGAAAAAGTCCCATACGGAGAATTCTCCGACTTTACAGAGTTGAATGTCACATAATTTTTAATTTGCAGATTGTTAATACGATAATCGATGTAAAATCCTCCTCCCGCACGCTTTCGATATGAACCTTTCATTACTCCATTCTGAATGTCATAGTTCATCTCAGCACCGTAACGATTATCATTAACGCCTCCTTCTATATAAAGACTGTGTTTGTGGTTAAAGCCGTTTCGTAACGGCTGCGCAATCCAATCGGTATCAATACCTTTTAATATATTATTCTGTTTTGCCAGGTATTCTTTCTGTAAGTTCAGGGCTGTACTGGGCGAATCGCTTTCATAAAGTCCGGCCAAACGTTCAGCCTCAAGTTTCTCACTGGCATTCATCAGATTATAATCAGATATGTCCGGAGCTGTGAGTTCTGCAGAGAAATTATAGTTCACACGCAATTTGCCGGGAACCGGTGCTTTTGTTTCAATCACAATCACTCCATTTGCCGCACGTGAACCATATATGGCAGTAGCGGCCGCATCTTTTAAAATCGTAATCCGCTCTATACGGTTAGGATCAAAGTCATAGACTTTCGATACGGATACCTCAAAACCATCCATGATAAAAATGGGAGTATTCGGATTATTTGAAAGAGCGGATTGGGAAACAGCATCCTTATCCAATTCCATGACTCCGACACCGGAACGTCCACGGATATAAAACTCCGGCAAACTATTGGGGTCTGACCCCATTTCATTATTGACTGCTATTCGTAAAGAAGGATCGTACACTTGCAATACATCAATCATATTACGTGTAGACACTTTCAATAAGTCATCTTTTGTGACGGTTACCGCATTTCCGGTAAAACTTGTACGTTTCACACTTGAATAACCATTCACGACTACCTCATTCAAACTATTCGAATTTTCTTCCAAAAAGATCTGTAAAGGTTTATTAGCAACAACCTTTACAGATTTATTCTTATAACCTATATATGATGCAACAACCTCTTTTGTATCTGCCGGTACTTCCAGTGAGAAATCTCCATCCAAAGTAGCCGCTGTCCCTACCGTGTGCTTACCATTCTTCATAATAAATACAGTAGCCCCTGCTAACGGCGATCCGTCTTTGCTATCCATTACTTTTCCTGTAATCTTGATCTTCTTCTCCTTTTTTTTCAGATGGATAACAAATACCCCATTTTGTTTTTGGGCAACCAAGTTAGTACCATTTAGACAAACAGTCAATGCAACTTCCGGTGTCACATTATCCACATTTACCGTAATATCAGTTACTGACTTCACATCTTCATCACTATACATGAGATTCAGATTTGATTGCCGTTTAATCTCATTAATGGCCTCAAGTAAGGATACATGATTCAAATGTAAACTAACAGAGTGTTCCTGCGCCAACATTGGAAAGGTCATAAACAGCAACCAGCATGCGAATGCCATTCTTAACGCTATCGCCTGTGTTACTGCCAGACTATAGCCTGTTTTAGAAAGCTCTTTCATCATTAAAAATTAAAGTTAGTATTTATATTTATGAAGTTTAATCGATATAAACAGTACGCCCTTTAACAGAGAAACTCACTTTCTCTGTTAGTTCTATCATACGTACAAAGTCTACAAAATCTTTAGAACGCGGCAACTCTCCACTGAACAGCGTATGCCTTCTTTCTTCTGAAACCCATACTATCCGGATGTCATACCAGCGTGCTGCTTCTTCCATAATCTGTTCCAAAGTAGAACTGCGAAAAACAAACATATTATCCTTCCAGGATATGGCTTCCTGCACATTGGCAGTTACTACATCTATCTCCTGATTATCTGTAACAACAGCAGTCTCACCCGGATGAAGCTCTATCATATCTTCTGTTTCATGGGATGAAACCAACACCTTTCCCTGTACCAGTGTAGTTACCAGCTTCTTTTCTTCCCGGTAACTCCTCAGGTTAAAAGAAGTACCTTTTACCTCCACCCGGCCATAATCAGTTTCAATAATAAACGGCCAATTATCGTGATGCGACACCTCAAAATACATTTCCCCTCTTGCTTTCACAATTCGTTGATCAGAAGCAAAAGTAGATGGATAGTATAACTCCGAATCAGAATTTACCCAAACTTTAGTTCCATCGCAAAGAGTTATTTCATATTTACCATTTCTTGGAACAAACAGTTTATTTTCACCTTTCTTATTTTTCGTCTCTTTCTTGTCAAGAACATATGTTCCATTTTTATCTTTAATGGCATAATCACCGTCCACCAATGCCAAAGATATTTGTGAGTCCAGACAATATTCACTACCATCGAACAGTGACAATATTGCTTTCGAATCACCCGCTTTTATAAAAGCGATATCACCATGCGACTGTCCTTTGTAATAATCGGATTGAAAAAAGAGGAAAGTTCCCACAGATAGACAAAGGACTAAGCAAGCAGCATAAGAAACAGTTTTAATCCATAACGCACGTCTTCTCTTTTTAGCAATCGCCATCCGGACGCCTTTCCGAATTCTTTCCGAGCTATCACTTTCGTCCAACAAAGAACGCTCTCTAAAAGACTCTGCATGCTGATATTTTTGATACAGTTGACGATTCCTTTCCGAACCATTACGCCAATTATCCAATTCCCGGTATTCCTCTTCGGAAAGATCCTTTTTGATAGATTTTACAATCAACGTAGCAATACGATAAATGTCATTATATTCCATAATCTCACAGTTCTTTTACTTAAAGACACATGAGTTACAGAAAATAGTCGCATCATGGTCACTTTTTTTTCAAGAATTTACTCTTTTGCTAGCGAAGCGGCTTATATACGAAGAATTCAGATAAACAGAATCAGCAAATATGCCTTGAAGGAAAGCTTCTTTTTCAGACTACTCTTAGCCCTTTTTTTATAAGCATTCACGGCATCACGCGTCACCCCCATTATTTGCGCAATTTCTTCTGCATGCTTACCCTCTAAACTCAATTCGATAACTTTACGATAAGTGTCCGGTAATTCCGAAATGGCCTTACTCAGTTCTATAAAGACTTCTTCATCCAGCATGGCTTCTTCAAAAGAGTTATCACTAAACTTCTCAATGCAACGTTGCTCTACTGCCTGTGAACGAATATAATTAAGACAACCATATTTCACCGCCGAATAAAGATAATCCTTGACAGATTCAATTTGGTCCAGCACTTTTCGTTTCTCCCATAGTTTCAAATAAACATCTTGAATAATATCTTCTGCAACCGTATGAGGTACAAAATGGCTAGCCACAACCAACAGGGAAAGATGATATCTTTCAAAAAGAAGTTCAAAAGTCTCTTCATTTTGCTCCTTTTTCCCAAAATCGAATGAGTGGATTACCATAGGCCTGTAAAAAACTAAAAAAACAATGTTAGCTAAAGTGTATTTATGGGTGGACAAAGTTATACTATTTTTTCAATAAACCATATTTTTTTTGCTTTCTTCGGCTAAAAGACGTAATTTTGTCACCGATTCACTGGTAGGGGTGCCTTAACATGACGGGCTGAGAACATACCCATAGAA
>ENA-UONV01003039-UONV01003039.1-human-gut-metagenome-genome-assembly--contig:-CS4-NODE-3039-length-11676-cov-18.856209_pt1 | contig 11676 bp, 8 predicted proteins | sample MGYA00242461_ERZ724008 | MGnify/ENA metagenome assembly ERZ724008 | reverse complement strand
ATACTGCTGCTCCGCATTGCTGGCTTTCAGGTCCCGGAGAGGGTGTAAATTTGCTATTGCATGTCGCATATGTTGCGCTCTATTAAAAAACAAGCCCCCATAAATACAGCGCCAGCGACATGATGAGCGGCAGCGTAATTACAGAAAAAAGCGTGTTTGCGACGAAAGCCGCGGTTGCGCAGGAAGTGTCCTTGCCGTACTGTTCGCTCATCGCGACTATTGTCGCCGCGGGCGACATTGCCATTGCTATGACGGGCGCGAGAAAGATGTAGTCGCTTTGCGGCGTGGGCGAAAGCATGCCCGAAAATGCAAACTGCGCAGCCATTGCCAGACCGAGCGTTATCACGGGCGCTACGATAAGGCGAAGCAATCCCGTCAGATAAATTCCCGCGTCGTTGAAGAGGTTTTTTATGGGAATGTCAGCCATGGAAATTCCCACGATTATCATAGAAAGAGGTGCAGTCATAGTGGAAAGGTAGGAAGGGAATAGCTGCAAATCTTTAAGCGGTTCAAACATAAAAAAGTTTATCTGCGGCACGAAAAACAGCAGCAACGCGACGGGCGTGGAGAGAATTAAGGGGTTTAAAAGTATCTTTTTTATGCTTATGTTCTTTTTATCGCCTGTAATAAGCCATACGCCCAGCGTCCAGATTAGAATGTTGAATACCACATTGAAAATCATCAGGTACATCACGGCGAGAACGCTGCCGTCGGTCAGAATTTCAATGAACGGCACGCCGAGAAAACCGCAGTTGGAAAAAATGGACGCGTAGGTGAAAATGTCGGCTTTGTTTTTGTCGGGATATTTTATGAACAGCAGTTTTCCGCAGGCGAAAACAATCAGCATCGCGGCGAGCGACAAAATTGCCGCAACCAAAAAGTTTTTGAGTATGGGAAGATAGCCTATCGTCTGAATTTCGGCAAAATCTTCGTCCGAAAAAACGCAGAAAGAAGCTATAATAAGCGCTGGTTGGCAGACGTAAAGAAGAATGCTGCTCAGCGCCTTTTTTCCGCTCTTTTCAATGACGCCCAGTTTTCTTAAAATGTACCCTGGCACTATGAATGCCAGAAGCACTGCTATTGCGAGAATTGTTTTGATGTAAATTTCAAGCATGGTTGCACCGCTTTTATAAAAAAATCTACAATATCATAGCACCGCGCGGCGTTTTGGCAAAGCAAAACAGCGCATAATTTTCAATAAAATTCAATTATTTTTCTCGCGCGATTTCATGCGCGGAAGATTGTCCGCATTTTGCCGCCCGGTGCGGCATTTTTATTTGCGACCGCAACACTTTTGCCCCTTAAATCAAGCCGCGTCGCCGCAAATTTTATAATTTTTAACATTTATAGCAAGCTGTTTTCTGTTTGTAAAAAAATTTGCAAAAAATATCATTCGCTTGACAGAAAAGTCGCTCTCTGTTAGTATTTTAATGTAATAAATTAGCTGCAGTTAATTTTATTTCGGAGATGAAAAATTGAGTACATTTGCTTTGATAGTGGTGATAACCGCGATAGCGGGCGTGGGAGGCACGGGACTGGGCGGACTTATCGGTTCGCTGTGCAACAGAAATTCGGAAAAAGCCGTCAGTCTTTTGTTGAGTTTTGCGGGCGGCGTCATGCTTGCCGTAGTCTGCCTCGACCTGCTTTTGGACGCGCTCACGCAGAACGGCGGGGCGGTGTGGAATACCTTTATGGTTATAGGCATGGTAATAGTGGGATACGGCGTCGTGTATCTTTTAAACTTCTGGATAGACAAGGCGACCAACCACGAAGTCCCTCACATAGACAAGGACCATCCCAAAACTGCCGACCAGCTTTCCGAACTTATTCACAGCGACCATTACGAGGTACATAAAAAGAGCAATAAGCGCGGCGGACTTTTCATTGGCGGCATAGTCATGGCTTTTGCTATAGCGCTGCACAACCTGCCCGAAGGCATGGTTATAGGCGCTTCTTACGTTCAGGAACCTGAAGGCGGACTTGCGCTTACGGGCGGACTTGCTCTTGCAATAGTAATAGGTCTGCACAACATCCCCGAGGGCATGAGCGTTTCCGTTCCCCTCGTTGCGGGCGGAATGAGCAAAACGAGGGCTACCTTGCTTACCGCGCTCACGGGCGCGCCCACGATAATCGGCGCAATGATAGGTTACGGTCTGGGCGCGATAGGTCCTATAAGCCTCAGTCTTTCGCTCAGTTTTGCGAGCGGCGCGATGCTCTACGTCGTGTTCGGCGAGCTGTTGCCCGAAAGCATACTCATCTGGCGTTCCAAAGCCCCCGCGTTCGCCATGCTCGTCGGTCTGCTGGTGGGTGTAATGATAATCTTTATCTGATTTTAAATTTCATTTTTAATCGGTCAGACCTGTAATTTTATAAAACAGGCATAAGGCTTTTTTCTCTGCGCTTTTAATACCGATTTCGTTTGATAATTCTGCCCCCGCGCGGCTTTTCCGCGCGGGGGCTTTTTTGCGGTTGAACGGCACATATTGCCGCGCCAATCGCGTTTTGCGCTTTTATTTTCCTCGCTATGATAAGGGCGGAAATTCTTTTTTCATTTCAGTCGCCTTAGTGGCTCAGATAGCTGAATTTTTTAGTTTTTTATGTCATTTTTCAGTTTGTCGCAAAAAACTTTTAATTTTTTTGATATTTTTTTATCGATTTTATCATTTTACTCTTGACAGTTCAAAAAAACGGTTGTACAATATAGTCAAAATATACATGTGTAGTTAAATTTGTAATATTCGTAAGCAAAAATGATTTATTGCAAGGGCATGCCAATGTATTAATAAACTATGCGTGATAATTTATACAAATATGTTAAATTCCGCGTACAGGTCAAGTAAAATAACCCTTGCATTAATTTTGCAGGGGGAATTTTTTCCTTCGGGGTAATTGAGCAGGTCATTTGCGCGTAAAGTATTTTGTGCGCCTGCGGTAAAGATTGTTCAGGTCGGTTGCGCGCGTGTCATAAATGCGCTTTCGCGCATAGAATATGAGCGGCGCCTTACGAGAGCGAGGAAAGGTGTTAATGAAAAAAACAAGCAAAAAAAATCTTATAACAATAATAATCGCGTGCGTAATAGCGGTTATTTTTTTGCCTTTGCTCGCAATCAACCTCACTCTCATAATAAAGGGCAGCGTAAATAAAGACGTCCCGCCCGATATTTTCGGCATAGCGCCCCTCGCGGTTACTACGGGTTCGATGGACGGAGGCAGGGAGGACGGCTTTGCCGCAGGTTCTCTGATATTTGTAAGAATTCTTTCCGACGAGCAGAAAAACGAGCTTGAAGCGGGCGACATAGTTACATTCAGGGCGGAAGAAAACATCTTTGTAACTCACAGAATAGTCGCCGTGAACCGCGGCGAAGAAAATGAGGTTATGTCCCTCGTAACGCAGGGCGACGCAAACAACGCCGCCGACGGCGAAATAGCCGTATCTCAGGTGATAGGAATATGCACGGGCAGCGCAGCGGGACTCGGCGATTTCGCCCTCTTTTTGCAGACGCCCGCGGGCATTATCGTTTTCGTCGGCATGCCCGTAATAGCATTCATAGCTCTCGACGCGGCGAGGATATTTTTGTTCAACCGCAAGGCAAAGCAGGAGCAACAGGCTGATAAAGCTCTGCGCGAAAAGGATGAAGAAATAGCTCGCCTGCGCGCAATCATAGGCGAAGTCGGCGCGGACGGCGCGTCGGATGGCGGCGAAAACTCTGCCGAAGCAAACGACGTCGGCAACGCTTCGTCTGACGGGACGGAAGACGCCGTCGGACAGGGCGAAGAAGAAAATAATGCGAACTCATCCGATCTTAAGGTCGGGGAAATATAAAGAGATAAAGGAGATTATTATGGAAAAGAAGAGAAGGATACTCTCCGGCTTGATAGCCGCTCTCGTGGCTATCACTTTGGTAAGTTGCTGCGTGGTAGGCGTTACTTTCGCTCGCTACACAAGCTCGTACAGCGGTTCTGCCACGGTCGGCGTTGCCAAGTGGTCAATCGACGTTGCAGAACCTTCGTCAGACTCTACGGATGCCGTGTTTGACGATTTGTCGCCATCGATGACAGAATATACCTCCGGGTACAGAACGCATCCTACCGCGCCTACGCTGGTTGCAACGATAACCAATAACAGCGAAGTCGCCGCCACTGTTACCGTCGAGGCGGTCGAGGCTGAAGATTTCTTCCTGACCGAAGATGGAACGGCGTTTGATTTCAGCGGAAAGGCTTATACAGAAGAACAGCTCGGCGGAATATTCTCTATAGAATTTTTCTCGGATGCGGCAGGCGCAAATGCGCTCGCTTCGACTACGCTCGATCCTGGAGACTCGCTTACGGTTTATGCCGTAGTTACATGGACTTCGGACGACGCTACCGTCAATGGCGAGGCTGCCGACGCGAGGGACACCTGGATAGGCGAAAATATAAGCAAGATAGCTTATACAATAACATATAATGCAGTTCAGGCATCCGAAACGGCTACTACCTGACAACATGGCTCCGCAAGCGGGGAGCAACAATCCGTTTCTAAGATAATTTCCCGAAGAATTCCGCCCCGCTTATATACGGGGCGGATTTTTGCCTCGGTAAAAAATCGGGAAAAAGCGGCATTTTATGCCTAAAAAACAGCTAAAAACGCGCAGTTCGGGCTTAAATTGAGGCAGACTGCGGACATCTGACAAGGAATTTTTTATGCGTTCTGATAAAAAAGATAAAAATTTAAAAGACAAAACTCCCGCCCGCAACGAGTACGGGGATAAGTCTGCATCGGACGCAGAAAACGCCCGCGGGATGGACGGAAGAGCGCAGGGCGGGAATACTGCTCGCCGCGCCGCGTCGGATGGAACTTTAAAGGCAAAAAAGTCATCCGTAGGCAAAACGGGCGGAAAAAAGGTTGCGGAAAGGGATAAAAAAGCCGACTTGAACGGGCAAAAAACCGATGGCGAAAAGGCTTGCGAAAACAAAAACGAAGTTAAGCCGAAGCGCGGCGCGCGCGTTCCCGTCATAGCGACGGTCTGCGTCGGCGACGGAAAGAAAATAGGCAAAGTGCGTTCGGGCGTATGGTATGGCGAAGACGGCGGCGAAGTAGGTCGCTTTGCCGTAAAAGACGGCGCCGTCCTGCTTGAAGAAGGGGGCAGAAAGGTTGCTGTCCTCGACGAAAACGATAACCTCTTCGACAACGACGGCGGGTATGTCGCTACGATAAAGCGCTTCCCCGCGCTTGTCTGCGCGCTCATAGCTCTTGCCGCCGCGGCAATAATTGCCTTTTCTGTCTGCCTCGGGGCGTATTTCATGAAGAGTTCGGAAAGCGTAATTTATCCCGACTACGCTCCCGTCATGTTCGTGGCTGACGCGGCGGGGGAAAATCTCGACGGAAATCACAACCTCAGCGTATTCTACAACGACCTTTTCGGCACGCAGAAAATAGCTCCCGGAATGAGCGGAAGTTATGCTTTTACCGTGCGCAACGAAAACGAGAACACAATTGAATTTTCCATTTCGTTCTCTTGCGTAAACGATTACGGTATAGACATCGCCTATTCGCTCAGTCGCGACGGCGCTCTAATCAGCGGTGCAGAAGAAAAGGTTCCGGCAGAACAGGTCGGTGTGCGCAATCTTACAATTCAGCCCCTTTCCGAAACTGTTTTCGTGCTTAATTGGGAATGGCGGGACGACGATAAAACGGATACCGCCGCGGGACAGAACGGGGCGACTTACAGATTGGATATAACTTTTACTGCGCAGGTGTGGCAAGGTGATTAAGGCGATTAAAGCGGCGCTGCGCACCATTATAGTAATCGCGTGTCTGTTGCTGCTGTCTTACAATATCTATGTTCTCGTGGCAAGGTATGCGTTCGGCGACGAAGCTCCGTCCATTTTCGGCTATACGAGCGCTGCCGTTGCTTCCTGGAGCATGGACGACGGCGACGGTGACGACATAAAAAAGGGCGACCTCGTTATAGTTCGCGCGCAGGATAACTATGCCGAGGGCGATATAATCATGTTCAGGAGCGGCAACGAGTTCGTTACGCACAGAATAATTGAGGTTTCGCCCTACGGTTACATAACCAAAGGGGACGCGAACGACGCTGCGGACTTTGAATCCGTCGTTCATTCGGCGGTAAAAGGCAAAGTCGTAGCCGTGCTGGGAGGCGCGGGCAATTTCGTCGGGTTCGTCCGCACGCCCGTCGGAATAATTACGATAATCGCCGCAGGCGCGGCGCTGTGGTTCGTTACGGGACTTATAGCCTCATTGGCGGAAAAGAAAGCTGATAAAAATAAAGATGAAGATTAAAAAATATCCGTTAATTGCATATCTTTTTTGTCTTCTCGCCGTAAGCGTTTTGTTTACAGGCGTTACTTTCGCGCGCTATAAAAGCGCGAATTCTGCAAATTTAAGCTCTTCGCTCGCCGCATACGGCTGTTCGTACACTATAGACGACATTTCCACGACCTCCATACCCAATGTAAACTATTGGCTTACGGACAGCGACGGAACAGGCGCGGCAAGCACGCCGCGCACCATGCGCTTCACGCTGAGAAATTACACCGCGGACAGAGTGAGCGAGGTGGACGTGGACGGCAGTCTGCGCGTTTACATGCCAGCCGAAATTGCAGACAAAATGGCTTTTCAGATAGCCGAAACGGGCGCGGACGGGAACATCGTTTCATACACTCCCGAAGTCGTTCTCGGCGAACTGATATATGAGGGCGGAAGCTATAAAAATTATAATTCCGAGAGCGTTTTTACGGGCAATTTCAAGGACTATTACGACAGCGGCGACGGCAAGAACGGCGAAGAGGAAAATCTCACGGTGCAGGGTACGCTCGGCGGTTCGGGCGAAAGGGTACTCAAAGCCGAAAACTCGGGCGGTTCGGGCGTAGTCATGACGGTTACCGCTCAGAGCCTCGTTTCTCGGTATTGCATAGGCTATCATCGCGGCAAGAGCGAGGAAGATTACTCCGCTCAGCTGTTCATAGACCTTGAAAAGGAAGTTGATTACTATACGATAGACTTCGCTCTTCCGTCCATGAAATTCACTGCGGCGGAAGGCAGGCAGAGCCGGGAATATATTCTTTACATGACGCTCACGGACAGAATTATTTCCGACGAGATGTCCGCAAGCTGGGACCAGACAAACGATAAATGGATAACTTCTCCGCCGAAATCTCAAAGCGAGGCTTATTACTACAACGGCGCGAAAGTTTTAGGGTATCACTTCGAGCAGACGCCGCAGTACGCCGACGGCTCGGGGACGACTAACGTGCGCGTTACGTGCGCATACGATTTCAGCGGCGGTTTTACCGTGTCGCTGCAGCACATCGCGCCCATCGAAGAGGCGTCTGCGGCGAGCTATGTCCACGCCATTATTTTCGGCGGCAAACAATATGTAACTTACAATCCGTCGGAGGCGGAAGAGTTTTCTTTCGGCGCGCAGACGGGTATGTGCGACAATCAGAACGGTGCGAGGGAAATAGTCATTTCATCGCTGTACGTCAATCCGCTTTCCCGCAAGGAAAGCGACGGAAGCGTTACGTCTTTCGGTATATACGAAGCCCTCGCGAAGAGCTACGACGTGCGCTACTCCGCGCTGTTTGAGCAGGCGTCTTAAAGGGGGGGGATATGAAAGGTAAAATCAGAGTTATTTTCATTTACGTTCTCGCCGCGCTCGTAATGGCTACAATGCTCACGGCTACGGTAACTTTCGGCAGGTATTCGGGGGAATACAGTCCCGAAGGCAGCTACGGCGGCGACGTTGAATATGTAGTTTCCAATCAGGTTGAAATTTCATCCGTAGAGGAATTTTTTGCGGCGATAGAAAACGGTTACGGCAATATCATCATCGCCGACGAAATGGATAATCCCCTCATAATTTCAGGCGGGGTTAACGATATACATTCCGACCTCGTAATAGACCTCAACGGACACGAAATTCAGCGCAACAACAAACAGCCCCTTTTAAATCTCGCGAGCGGCGTGCGCCTTACTATAATCGATACCGCCGAACAGGGAGGCGGCAGTTTCTATAATCCCGTAGGCGGCGTTCTTCAGGTCAGCGGCGGCACGCTCACCGTGTCGGCGGGGCTTTTTGAAAGCGGTCCGAGAAACGGCGAGGGGGCGAGCGCGAGCGAATACGCCTATTACAGCTATGCGGACGGCGGCTGGTATACAGATTTCAACGCCTTTACGGAAGGCGACATCGTCGTCGGTCTGACGGATAGCGCGGGGCAGACGACGTCTGTCTCAATGCCCGTGATAGTGCCAGGGGTGGAACTCGGCAACACGGGCGGCGCGGATAACAAGACAGTCAACGGCAACATGTATTTTACTTCGGCTTACGGCGGCAATGCCTATATAGGCGCGGATACATATCTGTATTTCACCCTCAACGACAAGACGGTGCAGAACGCCACGATAACTGAAAAGGGCAGCGCAGATTATTTTTACAGTTATTATCTTAAAAAGCAGGCGGACGGAACATATTCCTTCGACGCGCAGTCGCAGACCGAGGCGGACGACAACATAAAAATTACCGTCTACGTCTATAACGACGTCAAGGGCGGCGCGACGGACACGGGAATGAGTTTTTCCGCCATAAATATGCAGAGCGGAAATCTGTATGTGCGCGGCGGGGAATATCAGTCATATTTCGGGCTGGATACGACTTACTGCGTGGACGCTTCGGGCGGATATATGTCGGTGGAAAGCGGAGATTTTTACGCTTTCGATGACGGAGTTTGCATAAACTGCAACTATAACGGCAGGGACGAACAGAAGGAATATCTGCGCGTAAGCAACGGCATGTTCAGTTCCGAAAAGGGAAATACGATAAGCGTCGAGGAAGGCAGAGTGCTCGTTTCGGGCGGGCAGTTCGTAAAAAACGCAAGCGAGTTTGCCGCTTCGGATTTCGACGCGAATAATTCGGTTATATACATGAGCGGCGGTTCGCTGACGCTGGGCAGTTCGTCCACGGTAGGTTTCACCATTTACGGCGACGGCATCAACGGAATATATGCCGATGAAGGAGCGGGCGTTCAGGTTAACAACGCCGACTTTGAATTTTTCTCCGCTGCGGCATATGCCCTGGAGAACGCGGATAACAGCGTAAGCTATGTGCGCGGCATATATTCGGGCGGTGGCACCGTTACCTGCAACGGCAGCACGCAGATAATAATAGGCGACTGCGGCACGGCGACTTCGGGCGGCAGTTCCAACATAGGCATTCACGCCGATGGCGGCAGGGTGGAATGTAAAGGCACAACGCTCATCTCGGTCAGCAGAACGGAGGGCGCTGTGGCAGGTAAAAGCAATTACGGCATATTTGCGGACAGCGGTACGGTCGACTGCAAGGGCAGCGTTGACATTTCTGTCTGCGGTTCGCTTTCCACGGGCATTTATGCCAACGGCGGCAACGTTGCCATAGGCGGCGAGCAAATGGAAGACAGCTTCGATTGTTTTGTAAAAATGCCGCAAAACGATAAAACTCTTTCAAGTACGGCAGTCAGCGCTATAGGCGGCGACATAGATTTTTATGCGAATGAGGCAAAGATAACTTCAAACGGTCTGGGCGTTACCGTGGGCGGCGGCAACGTAACTTTCGGCGACGAGGTGCGCAGCGTTTCCCTTACCGCCGAACGCGGTACGGCGCTGTATATTTACGGCGGTTCGCTCAAGCTCGTCGGAAACAATACCACGCTCAATATTTCTAGTACTATTGAAGAAGGCACGTCATGGGCGACAGACAGCAGCGAAGGTTCTTCCGGTCAGACGAACACGGGCGTAAACATTTATAACGGCGTGTATATTCAGGGCGGTTCGCTCAATTCTGCAGGTACTTTCAATGTGGAACATAAAGGCTTAGCCAATACCGTCGGCGGCAGCGACATGATAAAGAGTTATGCCGTCAGGGTGGAAGGAACGCAAGCCGCGTCTGCGAGCGTAGACATAGCTTACGGCACTATAAAAAACAGCGTGGGCGGCGGCATATACGTAAAGGACGGCAGCCTGAGCGCGGGATCTTCGGCGGGGACAACTACCATAAATTCTGAAGGCTACGCCATAGCCATGCGAGGAAACGCCGCGGAAGACACGGCGAGCATAAGCGGAAAAATAGTCCTCGAAACGACAAAGTCAGCCGCAATTTACATTACGGGCGGTTCACTCACCTTTAACCAAGGTTCTGATGCTACTATAACTTCAGTGATAGACGCAAGCTATACTTTCTGCAACAACGCGGATACAGTGTCCTACGACGGTATTTATATCAACGCAGGTTCGCTCATAGCGGACGGCACCGTCAATATTACCCATACGGGACTTGAGAACGACGCCTACGGCGACGGCGAAAATAGCGGACTGACGGCAGACAGCGCATACCGCGATTTCAAAATAAAAAGCTACGCCGTGCGCGTAGACGGAACAGACGATACAGAGGTACGCATGCTGAAAGGAGAAATAACCAATTCTTCAGGAGGCGGCGTGTATGTTTCGGGCGGTAAGGTTACTCTCGGCGCGCAAGACGCGCAGTCCGATTTAAGCGTTAAAGCTACGGGCAATCAGATTTTTATAAGCGATTATTACAGCATAAGCGGCGCGGCGAAGAACTGGGGATACAAACTGCCCTCGAAGGGCGGACCAGCGGTGAAAGTGGACGGCGGTCGTATTGACATTTACTACGGAAGTTATTCTTCCGCGCAGGGCGACGGAATAGTGCTTAAAAACGGTACGGTAAACGTGTACGGCGGCACTTTCACGGGCGCGGACAAATACGATGGCGCGGACGCTTCTGATAAAATGATTTGCGGTCCAGGCGCGTCGTATTGCCTTAAGGTATTCGGCGGAACGGCTAATATAGAAGGCGGCACTTTCGGCAGCGCAAAAGATGCTTCGTCGGCGATAAGCGGCAGCGGTGCGTTCGTCATGGGTACGTCGGGAACAGATAAGGGCGTTGCAAACATCAGCGGGGGCGTATTCAACGTTGCCGGTCAGGCGGCGTTCAGTATTTATCAGTACGCCGAGGTTACTTTCGGGAAAGCAAACACAGCTTCGGACATTTACCTTCGCGGCTACGCAGCAGGGCTTGTCGTGGAAGAAACCAAGTCGGGTAACATTCATCTCGATACTCAAATTACCGTAGTGATATACGACGGCGAGTTCCGCGGTTACAGATCCAGCGGCGGCGACGGCATCTGGACGGGCAACGTCTATGCCGATTTCAGGATATACGGCGGAGAATTCTTCGGCGAAACGCGCAACGGTCTGAATGTGGGCGGCGGTACTGTTCAAATTTATGGCGGTAAGTTCTACGGCTACAACGCAAATGCTGTAAACGGAAACTATTCTGCCGTAAACGCAACGCGCCACGACACAACAGAAACTGTAGACGGAAAGAATTACAACCTGGCAGAATTTGTTTAAGATTGCAAACAAAGTCGGTACGGGTACATTATGATTACGCTTTTCAGATGGTTATATTGTGTACGATAATGCGAAAACAGAGGTCTTATATGACCTCTGTTTTCGTTTTTGCCAAAGTTTTTAAGGGTAAGATAATTTGAGTCGGGCAGTAGCTTTATGCGGGCATAAATTATTTGTGTTTAAGGGGGGGTGTTTCTTGCGTGCGCGCAGCGCGCAAAAATATGCTTTTGTGTGTAAAACCTATAAAAAATGGGCGGCAGCCGCAA
>ENA-UONV01003037-UONV01003037.1-human-gut-metagenome-genome-assembly--contig:-CS4-NODE-3037-length-11681-cov-6.941424_pt1 | contig 11681 bp, 9 predicted proteins | sample MGYA00242461_ERZ724008 | MGnify/ENA metagenome assembly ERZ724008 | reverse complement strand
CGATCGTGAGGACCATCGGCCAGCAGAACACGATCGTCAACAGCGGCGAGAAGCAGGCCGGGGCGCTCGAAATACAGATTTTGGAGGACGGGGCCTATAAGGACCTCGGCGACATCTCCAACCAGCTGCTCATCTCCTCTTCGGGCAAGCAGTACCGGCTGGGCGACATCGCCCGCGTGGAGCGGGGATACGCCGATCCGCCGCAGACGCTGATGCGCGTGAACGGCCGCCGGGCGGTGGGCATCGGCATCTCGACTGAGGCCGACGTGGACGTGGTGAAGGCCGGGGAGAAGATCGGCCGGGTGCTCGGCGGCCTTACGCGCCAGATGCCCGTGGGCATGGATCTCACGGTGCTTTATCCCGAAGACCGCATTGCCCGCGAGGCGAATTCCACCTTTATCCTGAACCTCGCCGAATCGGTGGCGATCGTCATCCTTATCATCATGCTCGTCATGGGATTCCGCGCCGGGGTGCTGATCGGCAGTTCGCTGCTGTTCTCCATCGGCGGTACGCTTCTGCTGATGCAGTTTCTGGGCGAAGGTCTTAACCGCACCTCGCTGGCGGGGTTCATCATCGCGATGGGCATGTTGGTGGACAACGCCATCGTGGTGACCGACAATGCGCAGCAGGCCATGCTGCGGGGCGTCGCGCGGCGGCAGGCCGTCATCGACGGGGCCAATGCTCCGCGCTGGAGCCTGCTGGGGGCGACGCTGATCGCCATTTTCTCGTTCCTGCCGCTTTATCTGGCCCCTTCGTCCGTTGCCGAGATCGTCAAGCCGCTGTTCGTCGTGCTGGGGCTTTCGTTGCTGCTGAGCTGGGGGCTGGCCCTTACGCAGACGCCGCTTTTCGGCGATTTCATGCTCCGCGTCAAACCTGCGGCGCACGATCCCTACGATACGAAGTTCTACCGGAAATTCGACCGACTGCTGGCCGGGCTGCTGCGCTGGCGGTGGGGCGTCGTTGCGGGCGTCGTCGCGCTCTTCGCCCTTTCGCTGGCAGTAATGGGTCTCATGCCGCAGAATTTCTTCCCGTCGCTGGACAAGCCCTATTTCCGGGCCGACGTACTGCTGCCCGAAGGGTATAACATCCGCGATACGGAGCGCAACCTGCGTCTGATGGAGGAGTGGCTCCATGCGCAGCCCGAAGTGAAGACCGTATCGGTGACGATGGGCTCCACGCCGCCGCGTTACTATCTGGCCAGCAGCAGTATTTCGCTGCGCCCCAATTTCGGCAATATCCTGATCGAACTGCACGACCGGAAACAGACCGAGGAGGTCGAAAACCGTTTCAACGCCTACGTCGTGGCGAACTGTCCCGACGTGTGGCTGCGCTCGTCGCTTTTCAAGCTCTCGCCCGTGCCCGACGCCGCGATCGAATTCGGGTTCATCGGCGACGATATCGACACGCTCCGCCGGCTGACGCAGGCGGCCGAGGAGATCATGTGGCGTACGCCCGGCACGGCGAATATCCGCAACAGCTGGGGCAACCGCGTTCCGACGTGGCTGCCGCTCTACTCGCAGATGAAGGGCCAGCGCATCGGCGTCACCCGCAGTCAGATGGCGCAGGGCATTACCATCGCCACGCAGGGCTACCGGCTCGGCGAGTACCGCGAGGGCGACCAGTTCATGCCGATCCTGCTCAAGGACGAGAATATCGACGCCTACAACCTGACCAACCTGCAGGCGCTGCCGATCTTCACGCCTGCGGGCAAGGTCTATTCCATCGAACAGGCGACCGACGGTTTCCGCTTCGAATACCGCGGTGGGGTGGTGAAGCGTTACAACCGCCAGCGGGTGATGAAGGCGCAGTGCGACCCGGCGCGCGGAGTCAATACGATGGAGCTGTTCGCCGCCCTGCGCGATTCGGTGACCCGTGCCGTGCCGCTGCCCGAAGGCTATTCGATGAAGGTTTTCGGCGAGCAGGAGAGCCAGCAGGAGTCCAATTCGGCGCTGGCCGAGTACATGCCCCTGACGATGGTCCTGATCTTCATCGTCCTGCTCCTGCTCTTCCGCAACTACCGCGAACCGGTCATCATCCTGCTGATGATCCCCCTGATCTTTATCGGCGTGGTGCTGGGGCTGGCCGTTACGGGCAAGGTGTTCAACTTCTTTTCGCTGCTGGGACTGCTGGGGCTTGTGGGAATGAATATCAAGAACGCCGTGGTGCTTGTCGAGCAGATCGGCGTCCTGCGGGCCGAGGGCAAAGGGCCTTACGATGCGCTGGTCTCCGCCACGCGCAGCCGTATCGTGCCCGTTGCGATGGCTTCGGGAACCACGATCCTCGGCATGCTGCCCCTGCTGTTCGACTCGATGTTCGGGGCGATGGCCGCGACGATCATGGGCGGATTGCTGGTCGCCACGCTGCTGACCGTTTGCGTCCTCCCGGTCGTCTACGCCATCTTCTATAATATACGTGAATCATGAAACCGTTTCTGTTGTCAGTTATCCTGTTGTTTTGCCTGTCGTCGCATGCCCAGACCACGCTCGACGATTACCGCCGCGACGTGACCGAATACAGCCGCCGGCTGAAAGTCGCCGCCGCCGGAAGCGATGCCGCCGCCGAAGCCGTGGGGCAGGCGCGGACGGGCTACCTGCCGCGGCTGTCACTCGACGGGAACTTCACGGCCACCGTCCATCATTACGACGGCGTCGAACGTTGGAACTTCAGCGTCCTGCCCCAATTGGTGCAGGTTGTCTACGGCGGCGGAGCCGTACGCGCGGCCTACAAACAGGCCGAACTGGGATATGATATCGCCCTCTGCGACGAGGAGTTCACCCGGCTAGACGTCCGCTATACGGCCGAGTACACCTACTGGAACCTTTCGGCCATGGCGCTCTATGCCGCCTCTATGCGACAGTATGTCAGCATCATCCGTTCGCTCAAAGAGGTGGTGGACCGCCGTTTTACCGAGGGGTATATCGCCAAGGGCGACGTGCTGATGATCGACACGCGCCTAAGCGAAGCGCAGTACGAACTGATCTCTGCCGAGCAGAATTACGCCGTGGCGCTGCACAATTTCAACATCCTGCGGGGCGTCGATCCTGCGCTCGGCGTAACGCTGGCACAGGGCATCCGCGATTCGCTCCCGCAGCCCGTGCGGGTATCTGTGGATGAAGCCGCCGCGCTTCGCCCCGACTATGCCGCCGCACAGCTGCGCAGCGACCGGGCCGAAGCCGGTGTGCGCGCGGCCCGAGCGGCCTTCAATCCGCAGTTGAGCGTCGGCGTCGGCGGATCGTGGCAGCCCTATTATCCCAACCGCACGGGCGCTACGACGGTGGACGGTTCGGCATTCATGAAACTCTCCCTGCCGATATTCCACTGGGGCGAACGCCGCCGCGCAACGGGCGTCGCCCGTGCCGTACAGCGGCAGAGCGAATGGGACGCCGCGCAACTCTACGACGATATCGTGCGCGATGAGATGAACGGATGGACGGCGCTGGTGAACAGCCGTGCGCAGGTCGAAGCCATGGAGCAGAGCCTGCGCATCGCCGGCGAGAACCTCGACATCAGCACCTATTCCTACGGTGAGGGGCTGGCGACGATTCTCGATGTGCTGCAGGCGCAGCTGAGCTGGATTCAGCTCTATACCAACGCCATCAAGGCGCATTACAATTACGCCGTGGCGGTGTCGGATTACCGGCGGATTACGGCGCAGCAGTAGCCCGGAAATAGAAATCGGAGGGTCCGTCGGACCCTCCGATTTCTTCGCCGGATTGCGGTGTCAGGCTTTCGCCGGTTCGGTGCTGACCACCGCGATTTCGTGAGATACCGGGGCGATCATGCGGAACATGCGCATGATGCCGCAGTATTTCTCGTGCGTCAGCGTCGCCGCGCGGCTCACTTTGGCCTGATCGTCTTCGGTGTCGCATTCGATGTTGTAGACGACGTGGAACGACTTGAATACGCTTTCGGACCGGACCTCTTCGGTCGAAAGTTCGCCCGATACGCTGATCTCGAAGCGCTTGGGACGCAGGCGCTCCTTCTCCATGATCATCAGGGCCGTCATCCCCGAACATTTGGCCGCGGCATAGAGCAGCAGGGTCTTGGGATTCATCTCCCCGCAGTCGGGACCGTTTTCGGGCACGAGTTTCGAATCCCCGGTCAGCTGCAACGTTACTTTTTCAATCATATGGCTGAATTTTTATTGAACAACGCTCTTCGGGCAAGAATCGTACCTTACTGCCGCATTCCGGCCGTCTCCGCAGGCTCCCGCCGCGGAGCCGCTTCGGGCCTGCTCAGCGGATGCTGAATCGTGAACCGGGTGCCTTTGCCGGATTCGGACTCGACCGAAATGGCGCCGCCCAGATACTCGGTGATCGTGCGGCAGATCGACAGTCCGAGTCCGACGCCTTTGACGAACGAATCGGCCTTGTAGAATCGTTCGAAAATCCGGTCCAGATGCTCCTGCGCGATGCCCTTTCCGGTGTCGTGGACGAACAGTTCGACCTGTTCGCACCCCTGCGGGGAGCGGAAGCCGAAGGTGATGCTGCCTTCGTCCGTGAATTTCGCGGCGTTGTTGATGAGGTTGTTGACGACCTGCTTGAGCCGCGATGCATCGGTGATTATCGGTGTGTCCGCCTGCGGCATGTCGAGCCGCAGAAGGACGCCTTCCGGCATGCAGAGCCGCTGGGCCTGATAGATATCCGTCAGCAGGGCGTGCAGCGAGTGCTCCCCGAAATGGAATTCCATGGTGTTCGATTCGATCTTCGAGAGGTCGAGGATGTCCGAAATCAGACGCAGCAGCTGGTCTCCGTTGCTCGTTATGAGCCGGCTGTACTCCTGCTTTTCCGCCTCGCTGAACGGGATGTCTTCGCTGGTGAGCAGGTTGGCGAAGCCGATGATGGCGTTGAGGGGCGTGCGTATCTCGTGGCTCATGTTGGCCAGAAACGCGCTTTTCAGACGGTCGCTCTCCCGCGCCTTGTCGCGGGCTGCGCGCAGCCCGTCTTCGGAGATCTTGTGGGCGTGGATGCTCTGGCATATCCCCACGATGCGACAGGGCGATCCGTCGCCGGTCTGTCCGAGGTATACGGACTGCTCCTCGAACCACTCTCACGTGCCGTCTCCGCGCCGGAGCCGGTAGGTGAACGTGTCGGGATTCAGCTCTCCTGCGAGTTGTTTTGCGAAGGCGTCGGCCAGCCTGCCGCGGTCTTCGGGATGCACGAGCCTGAAGAAATCTTCGGCGCCGATCGTGCCGTCGCCCGCCGGAAGTCCCAAGTGGGCGAACCAGCGCTCGTCGATGACCATTCTGTTGTGGCCGAGGTCGAAAAACCACGGGAATATCTTCGTCTGCGACAGGGCCATGCCGAGGATGAATTTGCGGGTGATCTCCTCCTCGGTGTTGCGGAACAGAAAGACGATCCGGCGCAGCTGCCGCCGCCGGTCGTAGCGGCCGACGAAACGGCCTTCGATGTAGAATTTCAGGTTGGAGTCCCGAAGCCGGATATAGCTCCATGGCGGCAGGTCTCCGTAGCGGTGCAGCTCCCTGAGCCGGGCGAGAATGCCGGGCAGAAGGTCCTGCCGGTCATGACAGACCGAGAGGATGTCGGAGATGTTCAGCGGATGTGCAAAATCCCCCCCCCGCGGATGCGGAGTTCGTCGCATGCCCGTGCGTTGATTTCCGTAATTTCCCCTTCCGGAGTGAGCGTGACGGCGCCGACGGACAGCATGCTCAGCGTGTCTGTCTCGGACTGGGCGCCGGTGCGGGAGGCTGCGCGCGGGTCCTTGTGATGAAAAAGACGCGATTTCATCGAGTGGAGGTTTAGCGAATCAGTGACGCCGCAAGGTAGGGATAATTTTCGACAGATGCAAAAGCGGCGGTTTGCGGAGAATCCGGCCGCGGCATATATTTCGTTTCCCTATATGGAAAAAAGGTAAATTTTCGTATATTTGCCCTTTGTAAGAATCTAAGTGTCGTATGCGGAAAAATCTGAATTTATTGCTGGCCTTTGCCGTGTGTGCGTTGTGCGCGCCCGGAGTGCAGGCCGGAACCCCCGAATCTGCTGCCTTTATCGACCGCGGCAGGTCCCTGTTCGACTTCGGTCGCTGGACCGACGCCCGGCATGAGTTCCTGCAGGCGCGGGAGACGCTTTCGCCCGCCGACCGCGAGGCGGCGCAGACGGTCGACTTCTATTTGGCGGCCTGTGCCGTCGAGTTGGGCAGCCGCGACGCCGAGGCCGCGCTCCGCCGATTCGAAGCGCGTTACCCCGGATCGGTCTATGCCAACGACGTGCGGTTCTCGCTAGGCTCCTACTATTGCGCCGAGGGCGATATGAAACGCGCCCGCGAGGCTTTTGAAAAGACCGATTACAAAGCTCTCGGCCGGGCGCGTAAGGAGCAGTACGACGTTCGCATGGGCTATGTCGAATTCACCGACGGCGATTACGACAAGGCGTTCGGCTATTTCGACCGGATCGGCCCGCAGAGCGAATATGCCGACCACGCGCTTTATTACAAATCCTATATCGACTATGCCGAAGGCCGTTACGGCCGTGCCAAGCAGGGTTTCACGGCTTTGCAGCGCAGCGACGCCTACCGCGACGTGGGGCCGTACTACCTGCTGCAGATCGAATTTCACGAGGGCAACTACCGCTATGTCGTCGAGAACGGCGGCAAACTGGTGCAGCGGGCCGTTCCCGAACGGCGCAGGGAGTTGGAGCGCGTCATTGCCGAGTCGTGGTTCCGGCTGGGCGATTTCAACAGGACGATCGAACATCTGGACGCTTTCACCGCGGCCGGCGGCGAGCTGGACCGCGACGGCAGTTACCTGATGGGCTTCTCGCTCTACCGCACGGCGCGCTATCCCGAAGCGGCGGAATACCTGCGCAGGGCGTGCGGCGCCGAGGACGCGCTGACGCAGAATGCCTCGTATCATCTGGCCGACTGTTACCTGCGGGCGGGCGACAAGCGGGCCGCCATGCACGCTTTCGCCATGGCCGCGGACGACCGCTTCGACGCGACGATCGCCGAGGATGCGCTGTTCAATTACGGCAAACTGCAGTATGAGCTGGGCGGCGGAGCCTTCAACGGCGCGATCAACGTGCTGACGCGCTATGTGGAGCAGTATCCCGCGTCGCCGCGCGTAGGCGAAGCCCGCACGCTGCTGATCGCCGCCTACTACAATTCGAACGATTACGACGCGGCCTACCGGGCCATCAAATCCTTTCCGACGCAGGATGCCGACATCCGCGCCGCGTTGCAGAAAATCACCTATTTCCGCGGACTGGAAGCCTACAATGCCGGCGACATGCGTGCGGCGCAACGCTATCTGGCCGAGTCTGCGGCGATCAACGTCAGCCCCAAATATTCGGCCCTCAACTCCTTCTGGCAGGGTGAAATCGCCTTTGCGCAGGGCGAATATACGGTCGCGGCGGCCAAATACAACGCCTATCTGAAACGTGCGCCCCGCAGCGAAAAGGAGTATGCCATGGCGCTGTACAACCTCGGCTACTGCGCTTTCTCGCGTATGGACATGGCGCAGGCGCGCGGCTCGTTCGAGAAATTCCTCGCCGTCTATCCCGCACGTGACCGGTACCGCGCCGACGCCTGCAACCGTCTGGGCGACATCCGCTACTCCGACCGGGAGTTCGAAGCGGCGGTGGCCGAGTACGACCGGGCTGCGGCCTTGGGCGGTCCCGAAAAGTATTATGCGCAGTACAAGCGCGCCGTGACGCTCGGCATTCTGGGCCGCACGGAGCAGAAACAGCAGGCGCTGCGGCAGATCATCGCCGCGGGGGAGGGCGATTATGCCGACGAGGCCTCCTATGAACTGGGACGCTCCCACATCGCGCAGGAACAGTACGCCGAAGGCGCCGCGCAGCTGGAGAAATTCGTCGCCGACTATCCCTCGTCGCCGCGCCGGGCGCAGGCCCTTTCCGATCTGGGCCTCGCATACCTCAATCTGGGCGACAAGGAGAAATCGCTCCGCTATTACGACATGGTCGTCGAGACGGCTCCGCAGTCGTCCGAAGCCAAGGGCGCGATGGAAGGCATCCGCGAGATTTACGTTTCGGAGGGCCGGGTGGACGACTACTTCGACTATGCGCAGAAGGTGGGGCTGGAGAGCGATCTGACCGCCGTGTCGCGCGATTCGCTGTCGTTCGCCTCCGCGCAGAAACTTTACCTTGCGGGCCAGACCGATGCCGCCGCCAAATCGCTGCGCAGTTACGTCAAGAGCTATCCCAAGGGCTATTACGTGAACGATGCGCTCTATTTCCTGAGCGACTGCTACCTCCGCTCCGATCAGCGCGACGACGCCATCGAAACCCTGACGACGCTGGCCGGGCAGGGTACGAACCAATATACGGTCACGGTGCTCGAAAAACTCTCGGATATGACCTTCGAGGACAAGCGTTACGACGAAGCTGCCGCCGCTTACCGCCAGTTGTACGACGTTACGACGACGGTCGCCGGGCGTGAGGACGCCATGAAGGGCTATGTGCGTGCGACGCTGGCCGGGGGCGATGCGGCGAAGATCGAAGCGATGGCCGCCGATGTCGCGGCGCATCCCGACGCCGGGGCCGTCGCGCTGCGCGAGTCGAAATTCGCATGGGCCGAGCTGCTGCGTCGGCAGGACCGCCGCGCCGATGCCGTGAAACTGTATAAGGAACTGGCGTCCGACGTCCGCACGAAGGAAGGCTCCGCGGCCGCCTATTACGTACTCGAAGATGTTTTCGCGGGCGGCGATATGGACAAGGCCGAGAAGGCGATATTCGCCTATTCGGAGCGTGAGCCGCAGGCGTACTGGTTAGCCAAGGCCTTTATCCTGCTGGGCGACGTCTATGTCCGCAAGGGCGACAATTTCCAAGCTAGGGCGACCTATCAGAGCGTTGCCGACGGCTATTCGCCTGCCGACGACGGCATTGTGGCCGAAGCGAAAGAACGGATCGCAAAACTGAACTGATGATGAAACGCATATTGTTTGCCGCCGCGCTGCTGGCGGCGCTTCCCTGCAGCGTGAGCGCGCAGGTGGAAAAACGGGTCGAAGTGACCAAAGCCTATGTTCCGAGCGTCGAAAGCGCCGCGAAGCTGGCCGTCGTGCCCGATATGACCGACACGGTGAAGATGCGGCCCGAAATCGACTATACGATCACGCCGCTGTCGCTGCAGACGACACTCGCCACGCGGCCGATCCGTCCGGCGACGGTGACCTATTGGGAATTCAACCGTCCGCTGCCGTTCTACCTGAAGGCCGGGGCGGGCTATCCGCTCAATTCGGTGCTGGATTTCTACGCTTCGAGCCAGAACCCCGGTACGGGTTATGTCGTGGGGTACGTGAATCACGAGGGCCGCTATGCGAAGATCAAAAACGACTTCGGCATCAAAAACAACTCGACGCGGATGCTCAACCGCATCGGCGCCGCGGCCGGCAAGTATTTCGGCAAACACACTCTGGAGGGCGACCTCTCCTATGAAAACCGGATGTATCACCGTTACGGGATGTATGTCGCGCCGGGCGTCACGTCGGACATGGCCCCCGGCGCAATGGCCGATTACGGCGATGCGAATATCGCGGTGCGTTTCGGCGACGATTTTCAGGACCTGAGCCGTGTGAATTTCGAAATCGCGATCCGCGGCGGGCTGTTTTTCGACCACTCCGAGTGGCCGGATTATAACGACAAGGCGCGTCAGACCACGCTGGAGACCCATGCGAAGATCGCCCGCGGATTCGGCCGCCACCGGCTTGCGGCCGAGATCGGCTATATGCGGCTGGCCGGGCAGAAAGCGATCGACTTTTATAACCAGCAACTGATCCGTGCCGCCCTGCGTTACGGTGTCGAAGGCGGGGTAGTGCGCCTCGAAGCGGGAGCCGACTATTACCATGACAAGGTCAAGAGCCTCGAAGCGGAAAATTACATCATTCCGTTTGTCCGGCTGAATCTGAACCTCGGAACAGACGGACTTTGTCCCTTTTTCGAGATGGACGGCAGTGTGGACGACAACGGCTTCCGCTCGCTGACCCGGCAGAATCCTTACGTTGTTGCCCCCGCATTCTTGCAGACCAAGAGTTCGGTCGATTACAACGGTCGTTTCGGTATCGGCGGCAGTATCTGGCGCGGGAAGTTCGACTACAGGGTATATGCCGGATTTTCGGTCCGGGACAACCATCCCTATTGGTATGTTTCCGACAATTATGCGATTGACGGGGAAAAAATGGCCGTCGCTGGAGCCGCCATGCGCCCGGCACTGGCCCGTCAGACCCTGTTTTCGTTCAACGGCGAAGTGACGTGGCGTCCGGTGAGCAGTTTCCGGACGGAATTGGGCGTACACGGATATATCTACAACGACGACGAAACCAAATTGCACAACGGCGCGCCGTCCTTCGACGGCAGTCTGTCGGCGCACTACGACGGCCGCAAGATTTCGTTCGGCGCGGGAGTCTACTTGCAGAGTGCTCGTAAGTGGAGTGTGGTTTTCGAAAATACGGAGACGGAAACTGCGCCCGGAGACACCGAGCAGCGTGTTACGATGCTGTACGATACTTTCGAAGCCCCCTTCGCCGTCGATCTGCGCGTCAATTTCGACTGGAAAGTTTCGGGTCGCGTGACGCTCTTCGCCGAAGGGCGCAACCTGATCAACCGCCGCCTGTACGAATATCCGTTCTACCCCGAATACGGGGCTAACTTTACGGTAGGGGTGAAGGCGAACTTTTAGAAGACTTCCCTCCATGCTGGTTTGGCGCATGCGATTTGCCTGCGGGGAGTATTCATGGAGGTAAATTTGCTATTTTTGGGAAATAATATTAATTTTGTCAATCATAAACTAATTTAAACGCAATATTTCTTTAATAATGTTTATGGCTACACTGAAGAACCTCCCCAAAATATGTCCCTCCTGCGGTAAACGTTTGAGCGTGCACGCGATGCATTGCAACGGTTGCCAAACACATATCGAAGGCAATTACAGCCTTCCCGTGATGATGCAGTTGTCAGCCCCTGACCAGCAGTTCGTACTCGATTTCGTGAAGAGCAGCGGCTCGCTGAAGGAGATGGCTCACAAGTTGGGATTGAGTTATCCGACCGTACGCAACAGACTGGACGATATTATCTCTCAACTAAATAAATTCGAAAGCGATGAACAAGATTCTTAACCCGTTCGAATACCTGTCTACAGGGAAAGCGCTCGGTTGGGGCCTCGCGGGAACGCTCTTTTCCATCTGCCTGCTGACCGCGGTGAGTTGGCCCGTCGAGGGCGACGTTTCCAAGATTATCACGATTCTGTCGTCGAATCTGCTGTTGTGGCTGCCCCTCTCGCTGCTGCTGTACGTGATGGCGCTGGTGCTCTCGCCCTCCCGCATCCGGGCCGTGGATATCTTTGCCACCAATCTGTTCGCGATGCTGCCGACGATCGTTATTCTGGGAGTGCTGAGTCTTTGTTCCATGTGGCTGGGGAGCATTGTCTGCGAACCCCGCAGCGCCTGCGAGGTCTTGAAGCAGGCAGCCTACAATCTGATCGTGATCGTCCTGTCGGTTTCGATGGTCTGGTCGATGGTCTGGGGCTGTTTCGCCTACCTCGTTTCGGCCAATATGAAAGGATGGAAGAGCATCGTCGTTTTTGTGATCTGCTATGTCTTCGTGAGTGTGGTCAATCAATTGCTGATCGAATACACCAAATAGGGCGGAGTGCCGTCCGACGCTATGCGGAACCCCTGCCGGGTTCCGTTTTTCGTTTCGGCCCGACGATGG
>ENA-UONV01003036-UONV01003036.1-human-gut-metagenome-genome-assembly--contig:-CS4-NODE-3036-length-11683-cov-3.587547_pt1 | contig 11683 bp, 6 predicted proteins | sample MGYA00242461_ERZ724008 | MGnify/ENA metagenome assembly ERZ724008 | reverse complement strand
CCGAAAAATCACTTAAAATCTATGTGAAATTTTTATGAAATGCCGAAAACCTCTTGATTTTTTCAGAAAATGTGTTATTATATAAGTATAGTATTTGATATGATACTTGTAGAATTTATGCAAGGAGGTCTGTGAAAATGGCTTATAAGATTAGTGATGAGTGCATCGGCTGCGGCGCTTGCATGGACGCATGTCCAGTAGGAGCTATCTCCGAGGCTGATGGTAAGTGTGTTATTAACGCTGACGAGTGCATCGACTGCGGTTCTTGTGCAGGTACTTGCCCTGTAGGAGCACCTCAGGCTGAGTAATTTACTTAAACTAAGAGAAAACGTCTGTCATATGGCAGGCGTTTTTTTGCACTTATTTTTTGTGTATTAGTTTTCAGCACATTATCATAAAACTGTCACATTGGCGGAGTATCATATAAATACAGTAAGAGAAAGACAAAAAGATGAAATTTACACATATACTTTTTTCTCCATATATACTTCATATACTTCAAAAAGGGAACGCTGGCTTGTGTCAGCGTTCTTTTTTTGCGTGGGTGATTTTGTGGATAGATATGTAAAATATCGTGGAAAAAATGGGCTTTTGTAACGCAGGTGTCCGTTTTTCGGTATTATTAATAAAAGTTTTGCGAAATTTGTTAAAAGTGATAAAAATAGAACCCTTATTGTCGTTCCTGGGATATAAAATGTACAACGGTTGTAACTTGGCGTTCATATAAACTTCATAAACAAGCGAAAAAGCGGCTTGAAAATTACAATTTGATTACAATGCCTCTTGACTTTTGTAACCTTATTCATTATAATATGGTGTAGTTTATCACATTTGAAAGGAGCGTTCTGAATTGGGTTATTTGAAGTCGGGGATATCCCGCTGTGTGGCTGTGCTTTCTGCCTGCGGAGTTGTGACAGTATCTGCTGTGACTTTTGCGACACTTGATAAAAACGTTATCCAGCCATGTGCGGTCATGCCGCCTGAAAATGCAAAGGTCATTTCTGCTGTTTCTGACAAGGAAACATCTGAGCAGATTGGGGATATCACAACTGTTCTTACAACATCAGCCGTCAAGGAAACTGCGAAAAATTCTCAGACCGAGGCTGTAAAGGCTGTAAAAACTGCAAAAAGCGAAACAACAAAGTCAACAAAGTCGGCTTCCGAAACAGCTTTGAGATCAGAGAGCGTAACGACCTCTGTAATATCACAGAAGCCAGCGTCAGTGACCGCAGTGCAGAGCGTGACTTCCGCTGACACAAAGCTTAGCATATCAGTAAGCCTTGTGACAAAGAAAACTCAGCAGGCTTCAAAGTCTGAAACAAAGGTTTCTGCTGTTACTTCCGCCCCTGTCAGCACTACTGACAGCGATACTGTTGCCTCAAAGGCTACAAAAAAGACTACAACAGTGAAAACTACTACTGCAAAAACTACTACCACTGCAAAGACAACAACTGCCCCTGTTACGACCACAACGCCTGCGGTGACTACTACCAAGAAAAAAAACACCACTACTAAGGTGACAACAACTAAAAAGCCTGTTACAACTACAACCACTGCGCCTGTTGTCGACAACAGCAAGACCCCTGCACAGCGACTTAATTCTGCAGTGCTTGATCCAAAGGCGACGCTCAGCGCAAAGGAAGAAAAGATACTTCTGAAATATCTCGATAAGATAATATCAGACGATATGACAAATTATGAAAAGGCTGTGGCTTGTTACGACTACCTTATAAAGAACACGGTCTATGATTACGGCGGCTGGGCAAATCCTGTCAAGGCTGTTCTTGAGGACGGTTACGGCACTTGCACAGAATATTCTTACGTTTACGCCGCAATGCTTAACTACATAGGCTTTGACGCAAAGACTGTTGACGGCAAGACCGCTATGGCGGCAGGCGGTTACGGCTATCATATGTGGGTGGAGGTAACGATAAACGGTCAGGTATATGTTATGGATCCTCAGGTGGACGATAACATGAGCTGGGGAGCGTATATCTCCCATGACCGCTTCTGCAAGACCTACAGCGAGGTCAAGAACAAGTATATAAAAGACTGATATTTTATCGGGTAGAGTTATCTGCCCGATATTTTTTTTACTGTGTTTGCGTGTAGTTTGTTTGCAGTACGTTTATTTGTACATTAAATGAGAATATCCGGCACTCTTTTTGTGACAAATTTTTCAGCCTATCCTATAGACAAAAGGAAAAAAGCGTGATATAATTATTCTTGATACATTGTCGGCAAATGCCGAACGTCATTTTGTACAGGAGGATAATTGATGACGGAAAATTCCACAACAATAAAGAAAAAGCCTGCGACATCAGTGAAGAAAAACAGCTCTGTCAAAGGTTCGTCAAAGAATAAGAAAAGAAAGAAAAAACGCAACAATATCGGCATTATCTGCGGCACTGCGGCAGCGGCTATCGTGATAGTTGTGGGCGGAGGATATTTCATTGGAAGAGCTTACTATAGCAACAGATTTCTGAGCGGCACAACAGTGAATGGCGTTGACGTGGGCGGAAGGACATTTGAACAGGCTTGCGACCTGCTCGGGGTGAATGATATGCCTTATGAGCTTACGGTCAAAACTATTGACGGCACGCCTGTTGTTTTCAAGACGGCTGATTTTGATTACAGACTAAGCGGCAAGGACGAGCTTCAGAAGATCTATGACAGCGTGAACAGAAAAACATGGTTCTCGGGATTTATACAGAACTCCACCTATAGTTTTAATGAGGACATCACATTTGATGTTGAGAAGCTTCAGAAGCTTGTGGAGAAAGCAAACTGGGGCGATGTTGAAACTGCCGACGCAAAGCTTGGTCTTAACGAGGATAAGACGGCTTATGCTATCACCCCTGAGGTGCAGGGAAACAAGATAACCGATATGAAAAAGCTTGAAGCTTATGTTACGCAAAGCGTGGCGGCAGGTGAGCTTAGCGTTGAGCTTGACAAGGACACAGGTTGTTATTCTCTTCCAAAGGTGAAGAGCGCAGACCTTGAGGATGATTGCAAGAGACGAAATGACGTTTTCCAGCTTTCTGTCACATACGATTTTGACTACACCACAGAAACTCTCACGGGCGAGGAGCTTATGAAGATCATAAAGCTCAAAGATGACGGAAGCTACACTGTGGATAGAAAGAAAGCCATGGAGTATGTGGAAAAGCTCGCAAAGAAATATGATACATATAATACTAAGAGAAAATTCCACGCAACTTTGCAGGGCGACATAATCGTGCCGACAAGCTCTGATGCTAAATACGGCTGGTGGATAGATCAGGAAAAGACTTGTGACGATCTTGTGGATATGCTTGAAAAGGGCGAGAGCGTTGACAAGGTAGACCCTATCTATTACAGTACCGGTTATTATGACTTTACAGGCGTTGAGTCTGCGAGAAGCAAGGATGATGATATAGGCGACACTTATATTGAGATAGACCTTACCGACCAGCACTTGTGGTATTATGAAAAGGGCAAGAAAAAGCTCGATACCTATATAGTTTCAGGTCAGACCACATCTAAGGCGAGAACAACTCTCCCCGGTGTTTATAAGCTGTGGTCAAAGGAAACCAACAAGCGTATGAAAGACACGAATGCCGACGGCGACGAGTGGGATACAAAGTGCAACTTCTGGAACAACGTTTCTCTCTGCGGAATAGGTCTTCACGATTCAACGTGGCGAGGCGGATATTTCGGCGGTGAGATATACAAATACAACGGCTCTCACGGCTGTATAAATATGAGCTATGATGACGCCAAATATGTTTATGACAACGTGCCTTACGGTACGCCTGTTGTTATGTACTACAAGTCTGCGGATAAATAATAAGGACGGTCAAGGTATCATGCCTTGACCGCTTTTTGTAAGGAGTGTTTTTTTATGGAAAAGATATTATACAGAGAGGGCTTTACGGCTGAGGAGCTTCCAAATGAGGTGATAGAGCGTATCGAAGGCGTTTCCTATAAGGAAAATCCCTATGTGAAGCTGGGCGACCTTGCCTATCTGCGTGTGAGATATTATGACTTTGAGCATAAGGTGCAGTCGGGGGAGCTTATCGTGGCAAGAAAGCTTGCGGAGGAGGTTCTGGATATCTTCTATGAGCTTTTCGAGGGCGGTTATGAGATAGAAAAAATCAGGCTCGTGGACGAGTATGACGCTGATGATGAAAGGTCAATGGCGGATAACAATTCCTCTGCCTTCAACTATAGGGTGGTGGCTGGTACCAACACTATCTCGGCTCACAGCTACGGCAGGGCGATAGACATAAACCCTCTTATAAATCCTTATATAGTGGGGGATAAGGTCATGCCTGCCAATGCTACAGAGTATGCAGACCGTGACAAGGCTTTTGATCACAAGATTGACAGAACAGACCTTTGCTATTGCATTTTCAGGCGTCACGGCTGGAAATGGGGTGGCGACTGGAACAATTCTAAGGATTATCAGCATTTTTACAAAGAGTACGATTCTCCGCTGAAAATGGCTGTAAATAAGCTGAAAAGAGCGTTGTTACGTTAGTTTGTAAGGTTTACCTAGGAAAGCGATATGAAATCATAAGTTATATATGTATACCGATTAACTAAAAATTAATAATGATTTTATGCAAGTTTTATCATTCGCTCTTGCATTTTGCCGTAATGTGTGTTATAATGATTAAGCCGTCAAAAAAGACGGCAAAAGGCTATTTTCTTGCATTTGTGCGAAAAACCACGCTTTGAGTTTGTTTACACTTATGCAGGATTGCAGGATTTTAATTTCTTCCTGCAAGCTTTTTGTTAAAAACAGCTAAAAATCGGCTATAAGCCGTGAAATAACATACGTTGCTGAACGATAAGCTATAATTTTTTTACAGTTTGGCAGGAAAGGGTGATAAAAATGGAACGCATGGAGGATATGACTAATGTAAAAAGCCTGTATTCCCCGAAATTCGAGCATGATAACTGCGGAATAGGTGCTGTTGTGAACATTAAGGGCAAAAAGAGTCACGATACTGTTGCAAATGCACTGACTATCGTTGAAACGCTTGAGCATCGTGCTGGTAAGGACGCAGAGGGCAAAACAGGTGACGGAGTAGGTATCCTGCTTCAGATCTCACATAAATTCTTCAAGAAGATCGCCGCCGCTGAGCTTGGAATCACGCTTGGCGAGGAGAGAGATTATGCTGTTGGTATGTTCTTCTTCCCACAGAACGAGCTTGCGAGAAATCAGGCAAAGAAGATGTTTGAGATAATCGCCGAAAAAGAGGGTCTGGAGATCCTTGGCTGGAGAGTCGTTCCTGCAAAGCCTGAGGTGCTTGGCAAGAGAGCTGCCCAGTGTATGCCTGCCATAATGCAGTGCTTCATCAAGCGTCCAAAGGGCGTTAAAAAGGGTCTTGACTTTGACCGCAAGCTATATGTTGCAAGACGTGTGTTCGAGCAGTCAAATGAGGACACCTACGTTGTATCACTTTCAAGCAGAACTATAGTATATAAAGGAATGTTCCTTGTGCAGGATCTCAGAAAGTTCTTCCCTGACCTTCAGGATAAGGACTACGAGTCTGCTATCGCTATGGTACATTCAAGATTTTCTACCAACACAAACCCAAGCTGGCAGAGAGCGCATCCTAACAGAATGATCGTTCACAACGGTGAGATAAACACTATCAGAGGCAATGCTGATAAAATGCTCGCTCGTGAGGAAACGATGAAGTCTGAGCATTTGAAGGGCGACCTTGATAAGGTCACACCTGTTGTAAACACAGAAGGCTCTGACTCTGCAATGCTCGACAACACACTTGAATTTTTGGTCATGAGTGGAATGGATCTGCCGCTGGCTGTCATGATAACGATCCCTGAGCCATGGGATAACAACGGCACGATGAGTCAGGCTAAGAAAGACTTCTATCAGTATTACGCAACTATGATGGAGCCATGGGACGGCCCTGCTTCTATCCTTTTCTCTGACGGAGATATCATGGGTGCAGTGCTTGACAGAAACGGTCTGCGTCCGTCAAGATATTATATCACAAAGGACGGCAATCTTATCCTTTCATCTGAGGTTGGCGCACTTCCTATCCCGTCAGACAATATCGTTGAAAAGGAAAGACTTCGCCCAGGCAAAATGCTTCTTGTTGATACTGTTCAGGGCAGAGTTATCGACGATGACGAGCTTAAGGAATACTATGCTTCAAAGCAGCCTTACGGCGAGTGGCTTGACAGCAACCTTGTCAGACTTAAAGACCTTAAGATACCAAACATCAAGGTAGAGGAACACGGCTACGAGGAAAGACAAAGACTTCAGAAAGCCTTTGGCTATACCTATGAGGACGTTATGACATCTATCCTGCCAATGGCAAAGAACGGCTCTGAGTCTATTGCCGCTATGGGTACAGACAGCCCGCTTGCGGTGCTTTCAAAAGAGCCTCAGCCACTGTTCAACTACTTCAAACAGCTCTTTGCACAGGTAACAAATCCGCCTATAGACGCTATCAGAGAGGAAATAGTTACCTCCACAACTGTCTATATTGGCGAGGACGGCAACATTCTTGAAGAAAAGCCTGAAAATTGCAAGGTAATGAAGATACACGACCCTATCCTTACCTCAACAGATATCCTTAAAATAAAGAATATGCACATTCCCGGCTTTAAGGTAGCTGTTATCCCTATACTTTATTATAAGAACACAAGACTTGAAAAGGCTATAAACAGACTTTATATAGAAGCAGACAAGGCGTTCAGCGAGGGCGCAAATATCCTTATCCTTTCAGACAGGGGAGTTGACGAGAACCACCTTGCTATCCCGTCACTGCTTGCAGTATCAGCGCTTCATCAGCACCTTGTTGTTACAAAGAAGAGAACATCTCTTGCTATTATCCTCGAAAGCGGCGAGCCTAGAGAAGTTCATCACTTTGCAACACTGCTTGGCTATGGCGCTTCCGCTATCAACCCTTATCTTGCTCAGGAAACTATCCACGAGCTTATCGCTGACGACCTTCTCGACAAGGATTACTATGCCGCTGTTGACGATTATAATGCGGCTGTTCTCCATGGTATCGTAAAGATAGCTTCAAAAATGGGTATCTCTACTATCCAGTCATATCAAGGCTCACAGATATTCGAGGCTATCGGTATCGGCGAGGACGTTATAAACAAGTATTTCACAGGTACTGTCAGCAGAATAGGCGGTATCACAATATCTGACATTGAGAAAAACGTTGACAGACTTCATACATCAGCCTTTGACCCTCTTGGACTTGGCACAGACACAGAGCTTGAATCAAGAGGAAGCCACAAGTTCAGAAGCGGCAAGGAGGAGCATCTCTACAATCCTCAGTCTATCTATCTGCTCCAGCAGGCTGCAAGGACTGGCGACTATGAAACATACAAGAAGTATTCAAAGCTTATCTCTGAGGAAATGGACCCTGTGAACATCAGAGGTCTTATGGATTTCAACTTTGCTGAAAATCCTGTTCCGCTGGAGGAAGTTGAGAGCGTTGACTCTATTGTAAGAAGATTTAAGACGGGTGCTATGTCCTACGGCTCTATCTCGCAGGAAGCTCATGAAGCACTTGCTGTCGCAATGAACAGACTTCACGGCAAGTCAAACTCAGGCGAGGGCGGTGAGAGCCTTGACAGACTTCTCACAAAGGGCACTGCTGAGGATAGATGCTCAGCTATCAAGCAGGTGGCTTCAGGACGTTTCGGTGTAACTTCAAGATACCTCACATCTGCTGATGAGATACAGATAAAAATGGCACAGGGCGCAAAGCCTGGCGAGGGCGGTCATCTCCCTGGCAAAAAGGTTTATCCATGGATAGCTAAAACAAGACACTCCACACCTGGCGTGTCGCTTATCTCACCTCCGCCACACCACGATATCTACTCTATCGAGGACTTGGCTCAGCTTATCTATGACCTGAAAAACGCAAACAAGAACGCAAGAATTTCTGTAAAGCTCGTTTCTGAGTGCGGTGTTGGTACAGTTGCGGCAGGCGTTGCAAAGGCTGGCGCAGGTGTTATCCTTATCTCAGGCTATGACGGCGGTACAGGTGCGGCTCCGAGAAACTCGATCTACAATGCAGGACTTCCATGGGAGCTTGGACTTGCAGAAGCACATCAGACCCTTATCAAGAACGGTCTTAGAAACAAGGTCGTTATCGAAACAGACGGAAAGCTCATGACAGGCCGTGACGTTGTTATCGCAGCGATCCTTGGCGCAGAGGAGTTCGGCTTTGCAACAGCTCCGCTGATAACACTCGGCTGTGCAATGATGAGAGTATGTAATCTTGATACTTGCCCATTTGGTGTTGCAACACAGAACCCGGAGCTTAGAAAGAAGTTCCCCGGCAAGCCTGAATATGTAATGAACTTTATGATATTCGTGGCTTCCGAGCTTAGAGAATATATGTCAAAGCTTGGCGTAAGAACAGTTGACGAGCTTGTGGGAAGAATTGACCTTATCAAGCCAAAGGCTGGTATCACAGGCACTGCGGCACAAGTTGACCTTTCTAATATCATCAACTCTGATTACGTTTCAGAAAAGGTAGAATACAACAAGAAATCCAAGTATGACTTCAAGCTTGAAAACACTCTTGACGAAAAGGTACTCATGAAGGAGTTCGAGAAAAATCTTAAGAGTGGTGAGAAGAAGTCTATCACGGTAAATGTCAAGAACACAGACCGTTCATTCGGTACTATCTTCGGCTCAGAGATAACAAGAAAGTATTATAACACACTTGCTGACGATACATACAAGATAGTCTGCAACGGTTCAGGCGGACAGAGCTTCGGCGCATTTATCCCGAACGGCTTGACCCTCGAGCTTGTGGGCGACTCTAACGACTATTTTGGCAAGGGACTTTCAGGCGGTAAGCTCGTTGTTTATCCTCCGAAGGATTCCACTTTCAAAGCCGAGGACAATATCATTATCGGTAACGTTGCACTTTACGGCGCAACAAGCGGTAAGGCGTTCATCGACGGTGTTGCAGGCGAGCGTTTCTGCGTAAGAAACTCAGGCGCAGTGGCAGTTGTCGAGGGCGTTGGCGACCACGGCTGTGAGTATATGACAGGCGGCTGTGTGGTAGTTATCGGCAAGACGGGCAAAAACTTTGCGGCAGGTATGTCGGGCGGTGTAGCTTACGTTCTTGACGAGGACAGACACCTTTACACAAGACTCAACAAGGAAATGGTACTTTTCTCTGAGGTCAAGGAGAAGTACGATATCATTCAGCTCAAAGACCTTATCCAGCAGCACGTTGACGCAACAGGCTCTGAAAAGGGCAAGCGTATTCTTGATAACTTTGAGGAATATCTGCCTAAGTTCAAGAAGATAATCCCTCACGATTACAAGAAGATGATGTCTGCCATAGCTTCAATGGAAGAAAAGGGCATGAGCAGTGATCAGGCGCAGATAGAAGCATTCTATCAGATCATCAACGGCAAGCAGTAAGCCTGCGCACATGAGATATTGTACTTTTAAAATCGAAAGGAGGATATACTTGCCGTGAAAGCAAGTATAGTTGAGATATGGGAAAGCCAACTGGTTTTATGGACTATAAGCGTGAGGACGCAGCAGCGTTCTCCGTTGAGGAACGTATAAAGAATTTTAATGAATTTCACACTCCTCTTTCAAAGGAGGAGCAGCAAAAGCAGGGAGCAAGATGTATGGACTGCGGTGTGCCGTTCTGTCAGGCAGGAATGAAGATAGGCAACGCATTTTCAGGCTGTCCGCTTAACAATCTTATCCCTGAATGGAACGACCTTATATACAAGGGCAACTGGGAGCAGGCATATTACAGACTTCATATGACGAACAATTTTCCTGAGTTCACATCAAGAGTTTGTCCTGCACTTTGCGAAAAAGCCTGCACTTGCGGAGCTAATGGCGACGCTGTTACCACAAAGGCTAACGAATACGGCATTATCGAAAATGCCTATGCCTGCGGATATGCTTCGGCAAGAGTTCCAAAGGTAAGAACAGGAAAGACTATCGCTGTTATAGGCTCAGGCCCGTCAGGTCTTGCTGCCGCTGACCAGCTCAATCAGAGAGGTCACAGTGTAACAGTTTTCGAGCGTGAGGACAGAGTGGGCGGTCTGCTTATGTACGGCATACCGAACATGAAGCTTGAAAAGCAGATAATCGAGCGCAAGATAAACATAATGAAAGAAGAGGGCATCGAGTTCCGCACAGGCGTTAATGTGGGCAAGGATATCACAGCGGCTGAGCTTCTCAAGGACTTCGACAGAGTAATACTTTGTTGTGGTGCTTCAAACCCTAGAGATATAAAAGCCGAGGGCAGAGATGCAAAGGGTATCTATTTTGCAGTGGATTTTCTGAAATCCACAACTAAGGCGCTGCTGAACGGCGGTCTTACGGATAAAAACCACATTTCCGCAAAGGGCAAGAACGTCATGGTAATAGGTGGCGGAGATACGGGAAATGACTGCGTTGGTACAAGCGTAAGACATGGCGCAAAGAGCGTTTTGCAGCTTGAAATGATGCCAAAGCTTCCTGACACGAGAGCCGAGAACAATCCATGGCCGCAGTGGCCAATGGTCTGCAAGACAGATTACGGTCAGGAGGAAGCTATCGGTGTGTTCGGTCATGACCCGAGAGTTTATCAGACAACTGTTAAGGAATTCCTCAAAGACAAAAAGGGCAATCTTAAGGGCGCAGTGCTTGTAAAGCTCTCCCCGGAGAAAGACCCTAAGTCAGGCAGAACGATAATGAAGCCTGTTGAGGGCAGCGAATACAATGTAGAAACCGAGCTTGTTCTTATTGCGGCAGGCTTTCTGGGATCTGAAAGCTATCTCACAAAGGCTTTTGGCGTTGAGGTAGACGGCAGAACGAATATCGCAACATCCGACGGCACACATCAGACGAACGTGAAGAACGTCTTTGCCGCAGGTGACGTGCGCAGAGGACAGTCACTTGTAGTATGGGCTATCAGAGAGGGCAGAGATGTTGCCCGTGAGGTGGATAAGAGCCTTATGGAGTATACAAATCTGTAATACGAGGTAAAAATATAACACCGTCCGAGGAATTCGGGCGGTGTTTTTTTGTGTGTAGGGTATCGTACCCATGGGCGGCGACAAAAAAATCCGCTACCATAAATGATAGCGGATTTGGGTGCAGGTGCAAGCACCTGCTGGAGCTGCTAACCGGGCTTGAACCGGTGACCTCGTCCTTACCAAGGACGTGCTCTACCTACTGAGCCATAGCAGCAAACCAATTACAGTAATATATTATACACTATATCTGCCGCTTTGTCAAGCCCTTTTTACAACTTTTTTACTCTATTCCCTCATCATCATCGTCATCTGCCTGAACGCTTGGGTCGTAATCATCATATGTGTCCATAAAATTGTACTTCTTGTCCTTGTATTCGTATTGTATCACAGTGCGCAGATTGACGTTATAAACGCTCTTGAAAATATTGTTTTCGATGTTGGGATTGGTGGCACGAAACTTTGCTATAAGCTCCTTCATTTCCTGCCGCTTTGATACCTCACCCTTTTTCTCTAACCCCTCGTAGCTCTCAGTGAAACGGCAGGCACAGCGGATAAAATGCAGATCGTTCTGCTCCACCCAGCGGATAATGTCCGCCTCTTTCACCATGTACAGGGGTCTGATAAGCTCCATGCCTGCGTAGTTCCTCGAGTGTAGCTTCGGCATCATAGTCTGAATCTGTCCTCCGTATAC
>ENA-UONV01003000-UONV01003000.1-human-gut-metagenome-genome-assembly--contig:-CS4-NODE-3000-length-11793-cov-3.730533_pt1 | contig 11793 bp, 10 predicted proteins | sample MGYA00242461_ERZ724008 | MGnify/ENA metagenome assembly ERZ724008 | reverse complement strand
TCCATTTATTCTATACTTCAACGAAAAATATTCAAAAATTCAAAAAACTCGCTAGAAAAAGTTTAGTTTTATTGTAAAATAAGAATGTATAAAGCAATAATATAAAGGGTGATGGACTTGCTAAAAAATAAGACCTTAGGAAGCATTTGCTTTCTAAGGTCATTTGGTCGATGTGACAGGACTCTTTTAAGAAACAGGAATTCTACGAAACAGTCCACCGGACTGTTTCTCCCAAATTTGTTGCTCTTTGCAGTCGCCAAATTTGGATAATTCCGCCACAGGTTCGAGTCCTGTTAAAATTATATAAATAATAAAAGACACCCTAATGGATGTCTTTTATTATTTGGTCGAGGTGACAGGACTCGAACCTGCGGCATCCTGCTCCCAAAGCAGGCACTCTAGCCAAACTGAGTTACACCTCGTTGTTTTTTCAACGCTTTGACATTTTAATATATTATTCGTGATTTGTCAAGTCTTATTTTGCTTTTTTTGAAAAAACTTTTAAATATAGTACTCGTCAATAAGCTGAGTGCTGTTTTTATCTAAAATATCTTGAAGAGTGATTGAATCAAGATATTCGTTAATGACTTTGTAAAGCCCCTGCCAAACGCCGACTGTCATACACGTTTCGTATTTGTCGCATTGGTTTACCTCGTCTTCTAAGCAGGCGACAGGCGCAAGGCTGCCCTCGGTTATTCTCAATATATCTCCGACAGTGTAGCTTGAAGGGGATTTAGCAAGCATATATCCGCCTTGATACCCACGTGTTGTTTTTAAAAGACCTGCTCTGTTGAGAATAGGCACAATCTGCTCTAAATATTTTTTTGATATATCCTGCCTATCGGCAATGTCCTTAAGTGCAACGAAGCCTTCGTTTCGATTTTGCGCAAGATCAAGCATAAGCCTTAATGCATATCGCCCTTTAGTTGAAATTTTCAAATTATCGCTTCCTTTTAAATCATAACCTAATTATACCATAGGTTTTGTAAGTATTCAATAGCGAAACATAAAAATTTTTAATACTGTCAAATTAAGACCTTTTTATCTCCGCTGTTTATGTTGAAGCAATAGCCTTTTTTCTCGCCGTCGAGCGTATATTTAATTGAAATATCACCGTCGCTGTCCATATTTACATAATTTATGTCAGCTTTATTACGTGTTGTGACATTGATAAAGCAATCCTTTTGATTGTTATTATACGTTGAAACATCATCGCTGACAAAAAGCAAGTTGCCAAAAAGGCTTGCGGTTTCAGCGATTAATTTTCTTTGTTCAAAGGACATTTTAATATTATTGTCTCTCAAAAGAAATACATCAGGGTCGTTTAAAAAAGCTCTGCCGTCAAGTTCACGACGGAAAATCGTGTTAAGAAGTGCATGCTTTGTGGAAACATCCTCTCTTGAAAACGGCTTTTTACCCCAACTGAGAGCCATATCGGCGCCGATTCTGCAAAAATCAACCTTTCCGAATGCGGGAGCAAGCGGAACACCGCAGCCTAAGATTAATTTATCGCCGCAAAGTTCTCTGATAAGGTCCATTGCGTCGCACATAATCTCGCCTCGGCTTTTACCGTTAAACGGAATAATGCAACAAGCATAAAGAAAGTCGAGCTTAACCATATCGTAGCCCCAAACATTTAAGACGGTATCAAAAACCTCTTTTAAATATTGCCTAACCTCGTTGTTGTAAATGTCAAGCGCATAAAATCCGCCCCAATTGTGAGAAGCAAACGGAATTTTGCCGTTTTTGTTTTTCACAAACCAATCCTTGTGCTTGTTATATATGTACGATTTGGGTGTTGCGGCAAACGGCGCAAGCCATAAGCCTGCAAGCATATCGTGCTTGTGAATATTATCCACAATAAGCTTCATACCTGACGGGAATTTCTTCTCGTCGTGATAAAGCCAATCACCGACAGTTCTTTCGTAGCCGTCATCGACTTGAAAAATGTCAATCTTGGAACCTAATTTTGCAATCGCTTCAAGATCACGTTCAACGATTTCCTCGGTTACGCTTGTGTAATAGTTGTACCATGTGGTGTAGCCGCACATTCTTTTTGCTCTCGGCTTATTGATTTTTGCCTCTTCAAAATATTTATCAAATGCATTGTCAATATTATCAATAATATCGCAAAGTTCAAGAAGTGTAATTTCCTGACCTTTTTTGTATGTAACGCCCTCAAGGTCTTTTTCAACAGAAACGGTTGAAGCGTTGGCATTAAACGTGATGATTGTGTATCCGGCTCTTTCGTTTAAGGAAGCAAAAAGGCGGATATCGTTTGCATTTCTGATGTAAGCGTAAGAATATCCGTAAAATATTCCGCTTTGCTCAGGATATTCGTGGAAGGTTAAATCACCTGCGCCCCAAATGCCCCTGATGTTAAAACTTTTTTTATCTAAAACAGACAGAAATTTTGGATCGAAATCATCACGCATATCGTCATTCGGTGCATACTCTTTTGAAACAGTCCAGCTTTGATATCCGTTTACAAAAAATTTGCTTTCTTTTGAAAATGAGATGTTATCTTTAATCTCGAATTTTTGAAATGTAATATCTGTTTTTGGCAAAAGGGTAAGAGTTAAAATATCACCGTTGATTTCTTCTCTTATTTCAAAATCTACGGTTTCGCTGTGGTGAGTTTTGTGAACTTTGCCGCCTGCGGTATAGATAATGTTATATTGATAGCTCATATTTTTTAACCTTTCTTTTAATGTCAAATAATTTCTTTGCCCTCTTCTTCGGGGTAAAACATACCCCATTCTTTTCTTATAAATGTCATTATGTCCATAACATCACGTGTGAAGTCAAGATGCATATCTACGTTTTCGCCGGCTACTGCCTTTTCCATATCGTCAATTTCATATTCAAGCGCTTTTGCCGTATCCCCTGCGCTTATTTTTTCGCTTTTGAGCGTTTCGGTGTAGGTGATTGTAGCTTCGTCACCCCTTGGGTATTCGTAAATTTCTATATATCCCTTGTCAAAAGCAATTGTTGCTCTTTTTGGCTGCTTTGCGTGGAGCGAAAGAATAACAGTCGCCATTTCGTCTTCTTTGTTTTGAAGAAGAATACTTGCCTGTTCGTCAACTCCTGTCGGCGCATACTTAACCTGTGTGGCAATTTTGTGCGGTTTTGACGTCATAAAAAAGCGAACGATTGAAAGGGCATAAACGCCGATATCGAGCATTGCGCCGCCGGCAAGATTACGATTAAAAAATCTGTTGTTCATATCGTAGGGCTTGTAACTGCCGAAATTCATCTGAATAAGCCTAAGCTCGCCTAACTTACCCGATTTTATTATTTCATCAAGCTTTTTGTAAATCGGCATATGGTAAATTGTCATCGCTTCAGCCAAAACAACGTGATTTTTCTCTGCAAGGTCAATTGCTTCGTTGAGTTCGGCACTGTTTAACGTAATTGATTTTTCGCATATAACGTGTTTGCCGTGGCTGAGAGCTTTCCTTAAATATTCAATATGCGTGTTGTGAGGAGTGGAAATATAAATAATATCGACATTTTCATCCTCAAACACTTCTTCAATATTGCCGTAAACCTTTTTAATGCCGTATTCTTCGGCAAAGGAAATCGCTTTGTCATACGTTCTGTTGGCAACGCTGTAAAGTGCCCTGCCTTTTGCTTTCATAGCATCTGCAAGCTGGTGCGCAATAACGCCGCAACCGAGAGTTGCCCAATTATATTCAGCCATATTTAACACTCCTTTATTTTCTTTATTATACTTTAGTTTTTTCACTTAGTCAATTATTATGATTTATGTTAAATAATAATTGAAATGGATACTATATAATGTTATAATTAAACTGAATAAATTTATGGAGATACAAAATATGCCAAAGGAAGAAAAAGATTACAGAACAAATGATAATTTGATAATAGGCAGAAACGCCGTTATAGAACTTCTCAAAAGCGGCAGAGAGGTTGAAAATGTGCTTGTTGCAAAGGGCGAGAGGGAAGGCTCGATTAACCGTATTATTGCAATGTGCAGGGAAAATAAAATAGTTGTTAAAACAGTGGACAGGAAAAAGCTTGATTTTATGTGTGCCGGCGGCAATCATCAGGGGGTTGCGGCTAATGTTCCGGCTCACAGCTATTCAAGCGTTGAGGATATTTTGGAATATGCAAAAAGCAAAGGCGAAGCGCCTTTTATTATAATTTGCGATGAAATTGAGGACAGCCATAATCTCGGCGCAATTATCAGAACTGCCGAAGCTTGCGGCGCTCACGGAATTATTATTCCGAAAAGAAGAAATGTTGGGCTAAATTTTATCGTTGCAAAAACCTCGTGCGGTGCACTTGAATATGTTAAAGTTGCAAGGGTAGGCAATTTAGTTTCTGTTATTGAAGAACTTAAAAAGCAGAATGTTTGGGTTTACTGTGCAGATATGGATGGTCAGCCTTGGTGCAAAACAGACTTTTCCGGTGGCTGTGCACTTGTTGTCGGCAATGAGGGAAGCGGTGTCGGCAGGCTCATTAAGGAAAAATGCGATGTAACTGTTTCGCTTCCTATGTGCGGAAAGGTTAATTCGCTTAACGCTTCTGTTGCGGCAGGTATTATTATGTATGAGGTCGCAAGGCAAAGGCTCGGTCTTTAATATAATTATATTGAGAGTGGAGAATTATGAACGAAAGCTTATCTATTGATGAAATAATCAGGCAGGCTGAGGAAATAAGAAAAAAGACGGTAAAACAGGCGCAATCGGCTTTGGAAGATGTAAATACATCTGCAAATGAAATAACATAGCGTGAAATAGAAGTGCCTAAGCCTGATATTGAATATATAATAATTCATCCGAAAAGTGAATATGTAAAGACGTATGAAAAAAGCACTGCCTTGGATAAAAGCTGAAGATGACGGGAAAACAAAGCATATTGATTTTAAGCCGAAGTCAAAGAGCGATGATTTTGCAAGCCAAAAAACCGTACAAAAAAGCTTTTTTACAAGCAACCGTACCAAAGAACCGATTTATTCCAAAAAGCCGCCGGAAATTATTGAAAGGCCTGCCACGATAAAGAGCAAGTCGAGATTTGACAAAACGGGTGACCTTGAGGAAATACCTACCATTGTAGCCGTTGAGGAACTTGAAAAAACGAAAATTTCCCTTACTCGAGAGGAAATTAAGGAGAAGGAAGAAAAGGCTCAGGAGCAAAGGGAAGAGGAGCAGGCAGTTCAAATTGTTCTTGACGGCTTTGATGACGAAACAAAGCAGATAGATAAAATTGACGAGGAACTTGCTGAAAAGCAGTTAAAGGAAAGGCAAAAAGAAAAGGTCAATAAGTTTCGCATTTTTTCACCTGAAGATATTGAGGATGCGGCAAAAGCGGACAAGGATACAGTGATTAAAAAGGAATATGAAAGCGCAGATGAGCAATCGGCATTTTCAAAAAGGCTTGATGACGCACGTTCGTCAGCTTCGCTGAATTTAAAAATAACATTTGCCTTAACCTTTGTTTTAGGGCTTTTGACAGGATTTAAGGACAGCTCATATTTACCGTCGCTTTTGCTTGACAGTACGCCTTACATAATAACGCTTCTTGTTTTATTTGTTATTGTTTGCGTTGTCAATGCGAGAATATTTATGCACGGCTTTAAGCTCAAAGGCGGTATTAACAGTGATTTTCCAATATGTGTGGCGGAAATAATAGTTTTTGTTCACACAATTTTGCTTTTGATTGACAGCAACTTGCTTCTTGATGACGGTACGCTTTATCCGTTTGCAGGTGCGTTTGCTCTGCTTTTGAGCGGACTTGGAAAATATACATTTATTACAAGAATAAGAACAGACTTTGATTTTATAGCAAATCAAAAGGAAAAATATACCGTTGAGCCGATAGTTAATAAGGTTGACGCAGGAATTATAAGCCGTGGGCTTTTAACCGGAGAACCTAATTTAAAGGCAAGTATTAAAACGGATTTTGCAACTAAGTTTCTCGATATTTCAAGTGTGGACGAGCCGGCGGATAAAATCAGTAAATATGTCGGTGCACTTTCACTTCTTCTTAATATAATTTTAGCAGTTGTTGTCGGATTAATTAATCAAAATTGGCATTTGGGAGTTAATGCTTTTGTTTGCGCTATGTGTATCACAACTCCTTGCTATGCGCTGTTTTGTACCAATAATACACTTTTGGGAGTGTCAAAGCAGCTTAGAACCCGCGGCGCTATGGTGAATGGGTTTGAGGGTGCAAGCGTTACAAGCGATGCCAATGCAATTGTTATTGAGGCGCAAAATCTTTTCGGACCTCGCAGCTGTGAAATTCACGGAATTAAAACATTTAACGGCGCTAAAGCTGATGACGTTATTTTAAAAACCGCTTCGGTTATTATTAATACAAAAAGTCCGCTTGCTTCTGTTTTTGACGATGTGATTATCGGCAAACAGGCAATTTTGCCTGAAGTAGACGATATTGTTTATGAGGACAGGCTCGGAACGACCGGTTGGATTTATCGCAAAAAAATTCTTGTAGGCACAAGGGATTTGCTTATTCATCACGGCGTTCCCGTGCTTAAGGAAGATTTTGAAAAAAAATATACCCGTAAGGGCAGAAAAGTGCTTTATCTTGCAGAGGCGGGAAAGCTGATGGCAATGTTTGTTGTGTCTTACAGTGCCGACCCTCAACTTAAAAAAGCGCTTAGAAAGCTTGAAAAAAGCGGAATGACAATTCTTGTTCGCAGTGCTGACCCATTCATTAATGACGAAAGCATTGCCGAGCTTTTTGAGCTTCCGGACGGATATATCAGAGTTATGAATTCGTCGAACGGCAGAGCGTTTGAAAAATATTCAAACCTTTTTGCTCAAAAGTCACCTGCCTACATTGTTCATAACGGCTCCGCTCTCGGCCTTGTTTCGGCATTCAGTGCGGCTGAGGATTTGCAGGAGACAAGAAAACTAATCAGCGTTCTTATATCATTCGGCTCTGCTTTGGGGCTCGGTGTTGTCGGTCTTTTGGCATTTGTCGGCGGAATTGACCAGCTTGATGCAATCAAGGTTGCGCTTTTTCAGGCGGCGTGGTGCATTTTTGTAAATCTTCTTGCAAAAATTAAAAGTTTATTTATGTGATTTAAAGGCTTCACCTGATTTGAACAAGTCCGTAAAAAATGTACTTGTTAAATTTGGGGTGAAGTCTTTTTATTTTGCTTACCTGTTTTTACAAAATTTTCAAAAGCGTTTGGTTATAATGCTTTTGGGATGTGTAAAAATGGCAATTGTTAAAAATGTTAAAAATAAAATCAAAATATCTAAAAAGAATTTAAAAAATATAGTTTTATATTCTAAACGTGTGCTTTGGGGTGTAATTGCTTTTCTGCTTTGCTTTTCAAGCGTCGTGGGCGGCTGCTGTCCGTTTGCCGTGTCGCTTATATCGGTGTCGGGCAAGAAAAATTTTCTTTTTGCCTGTGTCGGTGCGTCGCTCGGTTATATTGTTTTTTGCTCAAGTGAAAACGCAATAAGATATGTAAGCGCAGTGGTTATTTGTACTCTCGGCACGGCGGCTTTGATATTTTTCAAGGTCAGACGTGAAACGTATCTTTCAATGCTCATTTCATGTTTGTCTGTTTTGTCAACAGGGATTGTTATGAATGTCAAATCAGGCTCGACTCTCGGCGAATACGCAATAACTCTCGGCGAGTCAATCCTTGCTTTGGGCAGTACGTTTTTCTTTTACCGTGCGGCAAATTGCAGTTTAAAAAGGCTTAAGCTTAAAGCCTTGCCCGTGACGGATTTGACGTGCATTTTTGTGGCTTTTTCTATTTTGCTTTCATCTATTTCGTTTATTGAAATTAAGGGCGTTTCAATTGCAAGAATTTTGGCTTGCCTTTTGATTTTGACTACCGTTCGTTTCGGCAGTCAGCGCTTTGCGTTGATTGTGTCGCTGTGTCTTGGCTTCGCACTCGGTATAACAAAGGAAAATGCACTTTTTTTGATAGGCGCATATGCGTTTTCGTCGCTTTTATGCAGTCTTTTCACTTCGTTTTCAAGCCTTGCGATAGGGCTTAGCTTTACTCTTTCAATGTCGTTTTTTGCTGTTGCGGCAAAAATGGGTGCGTTTTCGCTTTGTACGGTTTTGGAGAGCGTACTTGCTTCTGCAATTCTTTGCATTGTGCCTGAAAAATTAACGCTCAAGCTTTCAGAGTTGTGGGAAAGCGGGGCAGATATTGCGCCTGAAGGAAGCTTGAGGCAGAGCCTTGTTGTCAGGCTGCGTTTTGCTTCAAGCGCACTCGCACAGGTTAGTGAAAGCGTAAGAGATGTTCGTGAAAAAATCAATTCTTTTTCAACCGTTGACCCTAATGAAAGTGAAATTCGAATGGTTGCGGCAGACCAATTCTTTTCCATTTCGGATATGCTCGGTGATTTGGCATTTGAATTTGACGAGGCGGAGAGCTTTGATTTTAAGGCAGCAGGCAGGATTAGAAGAATGCTCGGCGAATACGATATTTTTCCCGAAAATATTTCGGCGATAATTGATAAATATGACAGAATGAGAATAGAGATTTTAGCCCCAAACGACACAAAAGGGCTTGATAATATGCGCCTGACTAATGAAATATGCAAAATATGCAAGAGAGAGTTTGAACGTGGCAAAATAAACGTCAGTTCGGCAGGAACATTGCTTTCATTTATGGAAAAGCCTAATTTCAAAATGAGTTTCGGATTTGCTCAATACTGCGCAGAGGGCAATTTGTGCGGCGATACGATAAAGACTATAAATGATTCAAGAGGCCATATGGTTTTCATTATCAGCGACGGAATGGGAAAAGGAAGCCGTGCGGCTTTGGACGGCGCAATGGGTGCCGGTCTTTTGTCAAAGCTTTTGTCTGCAGGTTTTGGTTTTGACTCTTCTTTAAAAGTTGTAAACAGTGCACTTCTTGTCAAGAGCCACGAGGAAAGTCTTGCAACACTTGATTGTGTAAGAGTTGATTTGTTCAGCGGTAAGTGTGAATTTTATAAGGCAGGTGCTCCCCGTTCATACATAGTAAAGGATGACAGGCTTACAAAATGCGAACTGACATCTATGCCGGCAGGTATTTTGAGAGGGGTTGAATTTGCAAAAAGAACAACCGTTCTTAATACCGATGATGAAATAATTATGATGAGCGACGGAGTCACCGATGTCGGAAATGAATGGCTTGAAAAGTTTTTGCGACTTGAAACGACGCTTGAACCTAACGAAAAAGCAAAGGCGATACTCAAAATTGCACTTGAAAACAGCGACGAAAAGCATAGGGACGATATGTCGGTCATAGTCGCAAAAATGATAGAACGGTAAGGCGAACAATGTTCGCCCCTACGGTATTCGTTTGATATTAAATAATCCAAATAAACAAGACTACTGTAGGGCAAGGGAGATTCCCCTTACAGGGGAAATGTCACAAAGTGACAAAAGGGTTTGCCGAATCGCAGATTTGCTCTTGCCGAATATTAAAAAATACTTGACTTTTTATAATTATATGTTATTATATAGACAGTAAGTTTATTAATTCCAATGAGAGTGGACCCAAGAGGTCCGCTCTCTTATTATTGTAAGGAGGTTTTTTCTTGGCAGGAAAAGGAAATACTGTATCAAGGGTAACTGAAATTATTACCCCTTACGCACATCAGCTCGGTCTTGAAATTTGGGATGTTCGATTTGCCAAGGAGGGTACAGATTGGTATCTTCGCATATTTATAGATAAGGACGGCGGAATTTCAATTGATGATTGTGTTGATTTAACCCATGCAATTACAAAGCCGCTCGACGAAGCTGATCCGATTTCTCAAAGCTATACTCTTGAGGTCAGCTCTCCCGGTGTTGAAAGGGAGCTTACCGCCGACGCTCACTTTGAAAAATATATTGGCTCAAATGTTATGGTAAGGCTTATTCGCCCTATTAATAACGTCAGGGATTTTGCCGGAAGGCTTAAAGCTTATTCTGATGGTGAAATTACGCTTGAACTTAAGGACGGCGAAGAACTTAAAGTAAACAAAAAAGAGACATCATTCGTTAAGCTTGATGACTTTGATATAAAAGATTTTGAAAAAGAAATGAATTAACCGAAAGGATGATAGGAAAATGAGTAAAGAATTTTTTGACGCAGTAAAAGCTATTGAAGCTGAAAAAGGTATTCCTGCCGAATATCTTTATGAAAAAATTTCAGCAGCAATTATTGTAGCCGCTAAGCACGACTATAACGGAAAGGATATCGTTCATTGCGATATCGACCCGGAAAAGCAGAAAATTAAGGTTTATGTAAGAAAAAATGTTGTTGACGAAATTGAGGACGAGGACACAGACCTCACTCTCGAACAGGCTCAGCTTATCAGAAAGAGCGCTAAAGTCGGCGGCACAGTTGATATTCCGCTTAAAACAAAGAATTTCGGCAGAATTGTTGCTCAAACAGCTAAGCATGTTATCCGTCAGGGTATCCGTGAGGCTGAAAGAGGACAGATGATTGAAGAATTTAAGTCTAAAAATCAGGAACTTATTACTGCTAAGGTTGACAGAATTGACCCTGACACAGGCAATGTTACTCTTGATATGGGTAAAAACTCCGCTGTTCTTCCTAAAACGGAACAGGTGCCGGGAGAGCATTTCACAGTAGGTGAAAATATTAAGGTATTTGTTGTTGATGTGAAAGAAATGGGCAAAGGCCCTCGTATTATGATTTCACGTACTCATCCGGGTATGGTTCGCCGTTTGTTTGAGCAAGAGGTTCCTGAAATTTATGACGGCACAATTGAGATTAAGTCGGTTTCACGTGAGGCAGGCTCAAGAACTAAGATTGCTGTTTATTCAACAGATGAGGACGTTGACCCAGTAGGCGCATGTATCGGCCTAAGAGGTCAGAGAGTTTCAAATATCGTTGATGTACTCGGCGGTGAGAAAATTGATATCGTTAAGTATAACGACGACCCGGCACAGTATGTTTCTGCAGCACTTGCTCCGTCAGAGGTTTGCGGTGTGGAAATTCTTGACGAGGACGCTAAGAGTTGCCGTGCAACCGTTCCTGACGACCAACTTTCTCTTGCTATCGGCAATAAGGGTCAGAATGTTCGTCTTGCAGCAAGGCTTACAGGTTGGAAAATCGATATCAAGCCTGAATCGGGATTTTTTACCAATGAAGAGCCTGAAACCGAAGAATAATTACCTCGCATTTTGAAAGAAAGGCGGCGTAAATATGAAAACTAAAAAAATACCTATGCGTATGTGCACGGGATGCGGCGAAATGTTTGACAAGAGAGAGCTTGTCAGAGTAGTTAAAAGCCCTGAAGGCGAGGTTTCGCTTGACCTTACGGGTAAAAAAGCCGGCAGAGGCGCATACGTTTGCAAAAATGCCGATTGTCTAAAGAAAGCAAGAAAGAAAAGAGCTTTTGAAAGAGCTTTTTCTATGCAGATAGACGATGAGGTATATAATAAGATGGAAGAAGAAATAGAAAATGCCTAATCAAAAGGTTATTTCAATGCTCGGGCTTGCAAGGCGTGCAGGCAGGCTTTCAATGGGGCACGATATGGCGCAGCATGCACTGTTTGGGCACAAAGCAAAGTTATTGCTTTTTTGCAGTGATGTATCCCCTCGTCTTATTTCAGAATTTGAAAAGACGATTGAACTTCATCATTTTAAGGTTAAGGTTATCAAAACCGATATAACTATTGATGAAATTTATTTCGGCGTGGGATATAAAGCGGGAGTAATTACAGTTGACGATGAGAATTTCGCAAAAAAAATAATTTCTCTTCTCGAACAGTAGGATATATTAATTACTTGAAATTTAACAGGAGGAAATGCCAATGGTTATTAAATTT
>ENA-UONV01002995-UONV01002995.1-human-gut-metagenome-genome-assembly--contig:-CS4-NODE-2995-length-11808-cov-20.295159_pt1 | contig 11808 bp, 9 predicted proteins | sample MGYA00242461_ERZ724008 | MGnify/ENA metagenome assembly ERZ724008 | reverse complement strand
CAGTATACCATCCGCCGAAAGTATAGCCATCTCTTACAGGAATTTCAGTAGGACTATATGCTTTTTCTCCATCCTTGACTTCCTGGTCTTCAGGCATATTATCAACAACTATATAATCCTCGACATTTGTTGCAAACGAAACAAAATGATATGTATACTGTCTGGACACTTTAATTGTCAGATCTCTGCTGAACGTACGCACATCGTCTCCGTAATGGCATACAACCGTAACATTAAAGATATGAGTACCTTCGCCTATTGAAACAGTATTGTCGTCTAACACTTGACCGTTGTATGTTACGACAATGCTATCAATTATATAATTGCTGTCACCCATACTAGCAGTGAACATATTTTTATCTACATTAATCGCAGTCTGTTCACCTTCAAGCTGACGAGGACCATTATACTCATAATAGCAAACTAAAGCTGAAGGTCCAACTGTTATATCGTCAGGAATTGTAGTTCCTACAAGTTCTTTTACTTTATGAGTTTCGCCGTCAAAAGGCATTTCTCCAACGCCATAATTCGTCGTAGCGTCAGCATAAACCCCGCTATCGTTAGTTGCTATTTTGTCCCCTTCTACAAACTTATCACTCTCATCATCAAAAGAGTTATAAAGAGTTATGCTCAATCTGTATGGATCAGGTGCATTATTTCTCGTGTAAGAAATATAGATCGCATTGGCAACTTCAGTTAAAAACACCCATGTTTCAGTAGGATTATAGGCTTGTGTGCCCGTTACCAATTCCCCCTCTGAAATGCTGTCGCCGTCCTCGATAAAGTCGATATTGTCAAGCTCGTATCTTTCGGTTGCGGGAGGAAGACCGCCCTGCCCCGAAGAAACGCCTTCGACTGAGAGATAATAAAAGTTAACGCCACCACTTGTAGATTGTATCTGATAGACGCCAGGATCTTCAACTTCAAAATAACAACCTCTAGGATTAAGCGTACCGTCAGGCGCACCGGGAAGATATAACTGCATTATCATATCACTTTTTCTGTTATAAGTATCTTCTCTCTTATCGCTAGTATATATACCGCCTGTTTGCGTTACGGCAAAGTCGCTATAATTTATATCTCCGCCCACTGTGCTATTGTCATATATTTTATATAAACCGACATATCTGTCATCCTTATTATTAGCCGCAGCTATTATAAATATCTTTGACGGATTGCCCTTGGAAGCACTTACTATGTTTACTTTTATACCGCCACGGTTGACGGCATAATTACCTGTTACGGCGGTTTCTGAAACCGTTCCGTCGGCATTCATAAAATTATTATCCTCGCTTACAACGTAAAGAGGATTGCCTGCATCGGGAATACTGCCGCTCACGTCAGTCTTTTCAAAGTACCAAGCGTGGTCAAGCACATAAATTCGCGCTCCGCTTTGATCAACGACATTGCTCTGTATTTCTGCGGCTGTACCAGTAAGCTGCCCGGACAAAGACACTTCAATATCTTGACCTGCAACCGAAGTATATGTATTGCCTGTAGCCGACGGATAAAAAATGAAATTTGTTATTGTGGAGCTACGTATCTCATCGTTTACATTACTTGTAGCGACAGAGAAAGAGCCGAGACCGAGAGAATTATTTTCACCTGCAACCAACCAGCTGTTTTCATATTTTACAGATACTTCGTCTTTATTAACATTATTAAAAAAGTTGCTGAGCGCATTTGTTCCGTCGCTTTGCGAAATTTTATCGAATAATATACTTGGTATAAAGTAACCTGTGTCGCCATTATCAAACCCTGCGCTGCCTGAGGTCATGTTATTCTGCGCCTCTGCGCCGAGTTCGCCGAGAATGCTGTTGAATGATTTGTAACTTTCTACTTCGACGGCGAGATTTCCGTCCCTTACGCCTATAACGGATGCATTTTCGCCGACATGACCTATCGCAAGTCCCACAACGCTGTTGCCCAACGAGGAATATTTTGAATTTTCCGACGATACGACTACCGTGGGATTATCGAGTATGAAGTTATGTACGTTGCTGCCTTCGGCGGTCTTGCCGAAAAAGCCGACTGCCTTGGAAAAGGCATACTCGGCTTCAGTTATGAGCGTATAAGCCGTGCCGTAGCGCGAATTTCTGAGTTTGTTTTTATCTGTGGTAACCTTGAGATTTGTAATAGTATATCCGTTGCCGTCAAAGTCGCCGTAGAAGGGATGAGCTTCCGTACCGATGGGCGGTATCCAGTCGTTTTCGGAAATTGTAATATTGTTGTTAACCTTAAAATAATACTTGGTATCGCCCAGTCTGCCCGTATTATTGAGCCAGGAAAGATTGTAAATATGCCTCTCGTTGGTAATGATAAACGGTTTTTCATACGTTCCGCTTCCGCTTTCGAAATATGCCGCGGACGCGCCTTCCATTTCAAGCTCGCGCTTTATCGCATCGTTATTGAACCACGCGAAAACATACCCTGCTATAAACAGAGCAAACATCGCGACAATTATTAAGTTTGCGATTTTTACGAGCTTTTTCCTCATATCTTTTTATACCTCGGCTTCAAGCTGCGTTACCGTGAACGATATATCCGTTTCGAAATTCATTGAAGTCGTAAAACTCATATTATCCAGCCTGTACAGCCCGTTTGTTATCAGCGAACTGTCGTAATCCATGAAAAGATAGAGCGAAACCGACAGGCTTCCCGCTTCGGGACGCCAATTTTCGTTGAGCGTCTGAGAAACCGTCTTACTTTCGGGCTGACCGTCCGTAACCGTTCCGCTCCAGAACCTTATAGCCGCAGAAGAGTCGGGAATAATTACTTTCTGCGGCGCTCCGTCGGCGTTTTCAGTAACGCCGTCCTGCAAAGTTTCACCATCCGCTTTGCCTGCCCCGAGATTATAAAGCATAACCGAATTCGAGAGCGCGCTGACATATCCGCCTGCCGATTGGGTAACCGCAACTGTGTCTGAAGCGCAATTTACAGAAAGATTGCACCCGACGTCTTCACTGCTGACAATCAATGTTAGCTTAATAAGCACCGCCGTAGTACCCTCGTCCTCGTTGTTGTAGCTGGGCATGGTCTTCTGGTCATCGGGAATAACTTCCGTTACCGTGTAACTGCCGTCCCTCTCCCTCGAGAGGCGATAGCGGTCTATTTTAAGATCGACAAGTTCGGGACCGAGTACGGACGTGCTTATGCCCTCGCCGCGGACGTCGCTTTTGTTTGCAAACCAAGCGAAAATTGCCCAGACGCAGAACGCCAGGCTGACGACGAGACATATTACCGATATAAGAAGCCGCCTTGTTATTTTCATTCGCTCGTTTCTCGTGCGGGCGCCGTGCGCCGCGCATAAACTACATTTATAATAACTCAATTTATATTGTAAACCCTGACAAGCGTTTTGTCAACAATACCTCAAAATTTATATGGCTGCTTTTACGCAAATTTGCCGCAAAAATTTCGCGGATGCGCCTCACCGCTTTATCGCAGTCAACAAATAAATTTATACTTGACATATCCGCGCGCCTGTTGTACAATATTAAAATAATATTTATACTTTAATTTCTGCATAAACGCATAAATACTCAATTGCATAAGGAGAGAGTGAATGAAACTTAAAGGCGCAGATATACTTATAAACTGCCTTCTCGAACAGGGGGTAGACACAATTTTCGGTTATCCCGGCGGCGCGGTGCTAGACATTTACGACGCGCTCTACCGCAACGGAAAAATTAACCATATCCTCACGGCGCACGAACAGGGCGCGGCGCACGCCGCAGACGGCTACGCGCGCTCCACGGGCAAAGTAGGCGTTTGCTTTGCAACCTCCGGTCCAGGCGCCACAAATCTCGTTACCGGCATTGCCACGGCTTACATGGACAGCATTCCCCTCGTAGCCGTTACCGGCAACGTCGGCATAAACTTCCTTGGCAGAGACTCCTTCCAGGAAGTCGACATCTGCGGCATAACCATGCCCATAACCAAACACAACTTCATCGTAAAAGACGTAAAAGACCTTGCCGAAACGATAAGAAGAGCTTTTTATATAGCAAATTCGGGCAGAAAGGGTCCCGTTCTTATAGATATTCTCAAGAACGTGCAGGTTGCGGAGTGCGAATACGAACCCGCGCAGCCCTATCCCCTCAAGGAATTTGCAATTGACGAAGAAAAGGTTGCCAAGACGGCAGAAATAATAAATTCAGCCAAAAAGCCCCTCATAATCGCAGGCGGCGGCGTGATAGCTTCAGACGCTTCGCACTACCTCAAAGAGTTTGCAAAAAAGCTCAACGCGCCCGTCACTTACACCCTCATGGGCAAGGGCGCGATTGCCGACGGCGATCCCCTCTGCATAGGCATGCTGGGCATGCACGGCACCGTTTCCGCAGCCAAATCGCTCATCGCGAGCGACGTTATAATTGCGCTCGGCACGAGATTTTCCGACCGCGTAGCGCTCAACCGCGACCTCTTTGCGAACGGCAAAAAGGTCATTCATATAGACATAGACAACGCAGAGTTCGACAAGAACGTAAAAACTTCCATACGCGTGCTTGCCGACATAGAAACTTATCTTAAAACCGTTCTGCCCCTCGTCAACAAAAACGAGAGCAGCGAATGGATGGACGCCGTAGCAAGATTCGAGGAAAGCGAAAAACTTAAAGTAGACACCTCGATTATGGCTTACAAGATACTCAAAAAGGCATGCAAAATCGCGCCTGCGGGCAGTCCCGTGGTAGCCGACGTAGGTCAGCACCAGATGTGGGCGGCACAGTACTTTGCAGTTGAAAATCCCAGACAGTTCTGCACCTCGGGCGGTCTCGGCACGATGGGTTACAGCATGGGCGCGGCGATAGGCGCATGCTTCGGCACGGGCAAACTTTCCACCGTGGTTATAGGCGACGGTTGCTTCGGCATGAACATGAACGAACTGACGACGGCGGTTACTCAGGGTACGCCCATGGTAATACTGCTTATGAATAACGGCGTTTTAGGCATGGTAAGGCAGTGGCAGAAAATTTTCTACGGCAGAAGATTTTCGCAGACCACCCTTGCAAGGCGTACCGATTATGTGGCGCTTGCAGAAAGTTTCGGCGCGAAGGGACTTACCATTGCAGACGAAAAAGATATTGAAAGCGTGCTTAAAGAGGCGTACTCATATGCGGAGAAAAATTGCGCCCCCGTACTCGTTGACTGCCGCATATCCTGCGACGAAAACGTTCTGCCCATGATTAAACCGGGCGATACATACGACGCGCAGCTCGAAAAAATGGAGGAAAACTGATATGAACGATGTCAAAGAATATACGATAGGCGCACTCGTTTCCAACCGAAGCGGCGTGCTTACAAGAATTTCAGGTCTGTTCTCGCGCAGAGGCTACAACATTGAAAGCCTCACCGTATGCGCGACGGAAGACCCCGACATTTCGAGAATGACGGTAATTCTTCGCGGCGACGAATACATGCTCTATCAGATGATCCGCCAGATGGACAAACTCGAGGACGTCAAAAAGATAGGCTGCGCGAACGAGCTTGACTGCGTTTACAGGGAGTTGCTTCTCGTAAAGGTCAAAGCCGAAGCCGAAGTGCGCAACCAGATAGTGCAGATAAAGGAAATTTACAAGGCGAAAGTAGTTGACCTTTCGATTGACACCATGATACTCGAACTGACGGGCGACCCCGAAAAACTTGACGCGTTCATGAAGGTCATAGAGCCTTACGGCATACTCGAAATGCAGCGCACGGGCGTTACCGTTCTTGCGCGCGGACAGCATACCCTCAAAGACAGGGATTGCTACGGCGATCACATAAATTAAAATTCTACGCCGCGGCGCTTCGAATGCGCGGCGGCGATAAAACTATAAGGCGAAACAGATTATGGAAAATATATTCAGTACTAGCGTAGACATGAGTTCGCAGCGCTCGCTTTTAAGGGCGCTCGGCTGGACAGACGACGAAATGAAAAAGCCCATAGTGGGCATAATTTGCGCCCAGAGCGAGATTATCCCCGGACACATGCACCTCGACGACATTGCCAAAGCCGCGTCAGAAGGCGTTATAGCCGCAGGCGGCAAGCCCGTAATTATGCCCTCGATAGGCGTATGCGACGGCATTGCCATGGGACATGCGGGAATGAAGTATTCCCTTCCCTCCCGCGAAATCATAGCCGACAGCGCGGAAATTCTCCTGCGCGCGCACGGCGTTCAGGCGGCAATATTCGTGGGCAACTGCGACAAGATTATTCCCGGCATGCTCATGGCTGCGGCGAGAGTAAACATACCCTCGATATTCGTTTCCGGCGGCCCCATGCTTGCGGGACGCGTTCACGGCAAGAAAACTTCGCTTTCGACGATGTTCGAGCAGGTCGGCGCATACAACGCAGGCAAAATCGACGCAGAAGAGCTTAAAAACTTTGAATGCAACGCCTGCCCTACCTGCGGTTCGTGTTCGGGAATGTTCACGGCGAACAGCTTAAACTGCCTGTGCGAAGCGCTCGGCATGGCTCTGCCCGGCAACGGCACGCTGCCCATGGTCTATTCTCAGAGGCTCGCCCTCGCGAAGAATGCGGGCAAAGCCGTTATGAACCTGCTCGAAAAGAACATACGCCCCTCCGACATCATGACGCCCGCGGCTTTCAAAAACGCCGAAACGGTGGATATGGCGATAGGCGCTTCCACCAACACCGTTCTCCACCTCATAGCCGTCGCGCGCGAGGCAGGTCTGGGCAGCGATAAGATTTCCGTCGACATTCTCAACGAAATTTCCGAAAAAACGCCCAACCTCTGCCGCCTTGCGCCCGCAGGCGAACATTACATTGAAGAACTCAACGAGGCAGGCGGCATTTCCGCTGTCATGAAGGAACTTTTAGACGCCGGTCTTTTAAACGGCGACGTAATGACCGTTTCGGGCAAGCCTTTGAAGGATGTCGTCAAAAACGCTTACAACCTCGACACGGAAATCATACGCCCCATGTCCAATCCCTATTCGGCGCAGGGCGGTCTTACCATACTCAAGGGCAACCTCGCAACCGAGGGAAGCGTCGTCAAAAAGAGCGCCGTCGACCCCAAGATGCTCAAGCACAGCGGTCCCGCGCGTTGCTTCAACAGCGAAGAGGAAGCAATGAAAGCCATCTCTTCGGGCGCAATCAAGGCGGGCGACGTTGTGGTTATACGCTATGAAGGTCCCCTCGGCGGTCCCGGCATGAGAGAGATGCTCACCCCCACCTCCGCCATTGTGGGCGCAGGTCTGGGCGATACGGTAGCGCTCATCACCGACGGAAGATTTTCGGGCGCGACGCGCGGCGCGGCGATAGGTCATGTCTGCCCCGAAGCTGCGGCAGGAGGTCTTATCGGCATACTCAAGGACGGCGATATTATCGATATCGACATTCCCTCCTGCTCGCTTAACGCGCGCCTTTCCGACGAGGAAATAAAGGCGAGATACGCAACTTTCAAACCCTTGGAAAAGCCCGCTTACGGCTACCTGAAAAGATACCGCCAGAGCGTTACTTCCGCATCCGAAGGCGCTATATTCAGGAAATAATGCGCGACCGTGAAAATATAATAAATTTATGGATAATTCTTCACAACTCATAAACGACATAACTTCTATAAGCTGCTCTGCCGACAACTGCCGCATGGAAATTTTAGCTTCGGCTGACGAACATGTTACGGCGGACTACTCGCGCGGAATTAAAGTTTCGCTCGAAAATCAGGGAACGCAGCTCGTTGTAAGGCAGAGCAAAAGCATTTTTTCTAAAATTTTCAGAACGCCCAAAGTTGTGCGCATATTCGTTCCCGGGCATATAGTGCCCGCCCTTTGCGTTTCAGGCGAGAACGTGCAGACTGTCATAGACGGCGGAATTTACGGCGCAGTCGAGTACAACGCGAAGCGCGGCAGCCTGCATGCGGAAAACGCCGCAATGGAAAGCTGCTCAATTAACGCCGAAAATTTTACGCTCGACGCAATCAAATGCACCGTAAAGGGCAGCATAATCGCTTCGCTCAACTCGGGCGACATAAGTTTTGAGCATACCTTTGCCACTCACATAAGCTGCCGCACAAAATGCGGCAACGCGGGCGCGATTGCGCTCAACTGCAAGGATACCCTTATAGAAGTGGGCGAAGGCAGCGTTACCGCGACGATTGTCGGGGACGAAAGCACCTTTGACGTAATAGTGAACGCCAAAGAGGGCACTTGCAACAAGGAAAGCATAAACATCGAAGGCAAAGGCGGCGCGTTCAAGGCGTACGTTGCAAAAGGAAATATTTTTGTTGACTTTATAAATTCCGAAAGGGAGGTTTGATTGAATGGGAATGACAATGAGCCAGAAAATTCTGGCATACCACGCAGGTCTTGAAAGCGTTGCGGCGGGACAACTTATTTCCGCAAAGCTCGACCTCGTTCTGGCAAACGACATAACGGGTCCCGTGGCAATAAAAGAATTTGAAAAAGCAGGCGTTTCCGCCGTTAAGGAAAAGGACAAAATAGCGCTTGTAATGGATCACTTTGCGCCCAATAAGGACATCAAGAGCGCACAACAGTGCAAAATCTGCCGCGAATTTGCCGAAAAACAGGACATAGCAAACTTTTTCGACGTAGGCAAGATGGGCATAGAACACGCCCTTCTCCCCGAACAGGGGCTTGTAGGCGCGGGCGACCTCGTCATCGGCGCGGACAGCCACACCTGCACTTACGGCGCGCTCGGCGCGTTCTCGACGGGCGTAGGCTCGACCGACATGGCGGCAGGCATGATAAGCCAGACATGCTGGTTTAAAGTTCCTGCGGCAATCAAATTCGTGCTCAAGGGCAAGCCTGCAAAATACATATGCGGCAAGGACGTAATTCTGCACATTATAGGTCTTATCGGCGTGGACGGCGCGCTCTATAAATCTATGGAGTTCACGGGCGACGGCATTAAGTACCTTTCGATAGACGACCGCTTCACCATCTGCAACATGGCAATCGAAGCCGGCGCGAAGAACGGCATTTTCCCCGTGGACCAGGTTGCTCTCGACTACATGAAGGGCAGGTTCAAGCGCGAGGTGAAAATTTTTGAAGCCGACCCCGACGCAGAATACGAAAGAACGATAGAAATTGACCTTTCCAAGTTGGAGCCTACCGTTTCCTTCCCCCACCTCCCCGAAAACACAAAGACGCCCGACCAATGGGGCGACATTAAAATCGACCAGGTAGTAATAGGTTCCTGCACTAACGGACATATCTCCGACTTGCGCATCGCGGCAGAGATTTTGAAGGGCAGAAAGGTTGCAAAGAACGTAAGAACTATTATAATTCCCGCGACAAACGAAATTTATCTTCAGGCTGTGCACGAGGGATTGGTAGACATATTCATCAACGCCGGCGCGATAGTTTCCACCCCCACCTGCGGTCCCTGCCTGGGCGGCTACATGGGCATTCTCGCAGAGAACGAAAGAGCCGTTTCGACTACGAACCGCAACTTCGTAGGCAGAATGGGACATGTTACGAGCGAAGTTTACCTCGCTTCGCCCTACGTTGCGGCAGCGTCTGCGGTAACGGGCAGACTTACTTCACCCAAGGAGCTTTGATATGGACGTTAAAGGAAAAGTTTTTAAATTCGGCAACGACGTCGATACGGACGTTATCATTCCCGCAAGATATTTAAACACCACGTCGGAAAGCGAACTTGCTTCCCACTGCATGGAAGATATTGATGCGCAGTTCACCAAAAAGGTGCAAAAGGGCGACATTATAGTTGCAGGCGACAACTTCGGTTGCGGTTCTTCGCGCGAACACGCGCCCATAGCTATAAAGGCGAGCGGCGTGAGCATAGTAATCGCTAACAGCTTTGCACGCATTTTCTACCGCAATTCCATCAACATCGGTCTGCCCATTCTCGAATGTCCCGAAGCCGTAAGCGGAATAAAGGACGGCGACGAAGTGGGCGTTGACCTCGCCGAAGGCGTCATTTACAACCTCACCACGGGCAAGAGCTACAAGGCGCAGCCCTTCCCTCCCTTCATACGCGAAATAATTGCAGACGGCGGGCTTTTGAAAAATCTCGCAAAGAGAGGTCTTTGATATGAAATACAATATTGCCGTGCTCGACGGCGACGGAATCGGGCCCGAAATTTGCGCGGGAGCGATTAAAATTTTAAATAAAGTAGGCGAAAAATTCGGACACGAATTTTGCTTTTCGCACTATCCCATAGGCGGCTGCGCGATAGATTTGTGCGGCGAACCGCTGCCCGAGGACAGCGTTAAAGGCTGCCTTGCAAGCGACAGCGTGCTTTTGGGCGCGGTGGGCGGATATAAGTGGGACGATATGCCCGTGGACAAGCGACCCGAAAAGGGACTTCTTAAAATCCGCAAGGCGATGGGATTGTATTCCAACATACGCCCCGCAAAGCTGTGGAAGAGCCTCGCAAAGGCTTCTCCCCTCAAGTTCGACCTCGTAAAAGACGGCGTTGAAATAATAATAGTGCGCGAGCTGACGGGCGGAATTTACTTCGGCGACCGCGGCGAAGGCACGGGGGAAGACGGCGAATATGCGTGGGATACCGAAAAATATTCGGTAAAAGAAATTGAGCGCATTACGCGAATTGCCTGCGAACTCGCCGTAAAGAGAAGCAAAAAGCTCGTTTCCGTAGATAAGGCAAACGTGCTTGCAAGCAGCAGACTGTGGCGCAAAACCGTACACGAATACTGCGCCAAAAACTATCCCCAGATTGAAGTGCGCGACGTGCTCGTTGACAACATGGCTATGCAGATAGTAAAAAACCCCGCACAGTTCGACGTAGTGGTAACGAGCAATATGTTCGGCGACATACTCTCCGACGAAGCCGCACAGGTTACAGGCTCTATCGGCATGCTCGCCTCCTCCTCTCTCGGCGACGGAACGCGCGGACTTTACGAACCCATTCACGGCTCCGCCCCCGACATTGCAGGCACCGACACGGCTAATCCCATAGCGACAATTCTTGCAGCTGCGATGATGCTTCGCGACAGCTTCAACCTCGTAAAGGAATACGCCGCGATTGAAATTGCCGTACAGAAAGTTTTAGACGAAGATTTCCGCACGGCGGACATCATGGAGGAAGGCAAAAAGCTCGTTTCGTGCAGTCAGATGAGCGAACTTATAGCACAGCGCATATGATTGAAGAAAACGTTAAAAAACTGCTGGAAGAAATTCCCGAAAAGAACGCTTTCGGCGAAAAGGTAACTCTCGTCGCCGCAGTCAAAATGCAGACGCCGGAAGCGATTAACCAAGCCATATGTGCGGGGATAACCGACATAGGCGACAATCACGTTCAGGAATTCAAAGAAAAATACGACAGCATTTGCGGCAATCCAAAAAGGCACTTTATAGGGCATCTTCAGACCAATAAAGTCAAATACCTTATAGGAAAAACCGACCTCTACCACTCGGTCGACAGAATAAATCTCGCCGAAGAAATTTCAAAGCGAAGCGCTAACGCAGGCATTGTCAGCGACGTACTCGTCGAGATAAATATAGGAAACGAGCTTTCAAAGAGCGGCTACGACATAGCTCAGGCGGAGGACGCATGCAAAGCCATTGCCGCACTTCCCGCACTCAGACTTAAAGGGCTGATGGCTATGCTTCCCTTTACGGACGACGAACAGCTTTTAAGAAAGCTGGCTACGCGCATGCGCGAAGAATACGACAGGCTGAAGGGCATTTTCCCCTCGTTCGAACATCTCTCTATGGGCATGAGCGGCGACTGGAAACTTTGCATAGAATGCGGCAGCAACATGGTTCGCATAGGCACGGCTATTTTCGGCGCAAGGCACTATAACTGATTGCCTTAAAACATTTTCAACTTAATAAGCTTTGGCGCGGCGCGGGAATATTCC
>ENA-UONV01002994-UONV01002994.1-human-gut-metagenome-genome-assembly--contig:-CS4-NODE-2994-length-11809-cov-3.517186_pt1 | contig 11809 bp, 3 predicted proteins | sample MGYA00242461_ERZ724008 | MGnify/ENA metagenome assembly ERZ724008 | reverse complement strand
GGCATCTATACCCCCAGTCTTGGGCTTACAATCTGTATCGGCTGCTGTGCACACAGTACAGCAGCAAAAAACAATTATCGGTACAGTAGTCGATAGCAAAGGAGAGCCTATTATTGGTGCGAATGTGGTGGCAGTAGGTAGCACAAGCGGAACCATTACCGATCTGGATGGAGCATTCAAATTAAATATCAATCCAGGAACCCAGCTCAAGGTATCCTTTATTGGTTATGAAACCCAGATAATAGCAGCTAAAAACAACCTGCGGATTATCCTGGTAGAAGATGCAAAAACACTTCAAGAAGTAGAAGTCGTTGCCTATGGTGTACAAAAGAAAGTGACAATGACAGGAGCTATATCCAGCATCAAAGGAGAGGAATTGATGAAAACCCCGATAGGTTCAGTAGGCAACTTGTTAGGAGGTCAATTAACAGGTGTAACGACCGTACAATATTCCGGAGAACCGGGGTCGGATGCTGCTGAAATATTTGTTCGTGGTAAAGCCACGTGGGCAGATGCGTCTCCTTTAATTCAGGTAGATGGCGTAGAACGTAGCATGAACGATATTGACCCAAGTGAAATAGAAAGTATCACCATTTTGAAAGATGCTTCTGCTACAGCTGTATTCGGTGTGCGCGGTGCCAACGGCGTTGTCCTGATCACTACCAAGCGCGGAAAAGAAGGAAAAGCAAAAATTTCATTCTCCACCTCTGCCTCCGTACTGATGCCAACCCAAATGGTAGAACAAGCCAGTTCTTACGACTATGCCATGTTTCATAATGCGATGAATCGCAATGACAATACTCCGGAACTATTTAGCACCGATGTTATTCAGAAATTTAAAGATCACTCCGATCCTATTCGTTTTCCTGATACACAATGGGCTGACTACATCATGAAGGATGCGACTTTACAAACACAACACAACCTCAATATCTCAGGAGGAACCGATCGTGTTCGCTACTTTATCTCAGCCGGTGCCTACACACAGGGTGGATTATTCAACGAGTTCAGTCTACCTTATAAAATTAGCTATCAATACCGCCGCTTCAACTACCGTTCTAATTTAGATATTGATGTAACCGGCACTACTACCTTATCTATTAATATCAGTGGCAATGCCAGTAATGCGGACAAACCTTATACAGGTCAAGGGAGTTCCGGTCTCATCAAAACAATGTATTACGCCACACCTTTCTCCAGCCCAGGTATTGTGGATGGAAAAATGATTGTTACCGCAACTGACTACAACGATGGGGTACAGCTTCCTTTTACCGGAAGTAATGGTATGACATACTATGGTGCCGGATTTATGCAAACCAGTTATAACAGACTGAATGCCGATCTTATCTTAAATCAAAAATTAGACTTCTTTACCAAAGGACTCTCCTTAAAGGTGAAAGGTTCCTACAACAGTTCTTTCAATGTGAACAAACAAGGAGAAGCCAATAAAGCGACTTATACTCCCATATTACAACCGGACGGAACCTTGGCTTATCGTAAGTCAGGAGAGAATACTGATGCCAGTTATAAAGTATCAAGTGGAAAAGCTCGTAACTGGTATATGGAAGCATCGCTGAACTACAATCGGAAATTCGGTGGCCATACGATAGGTGCTTTGTTGTTATATAATCAGTCAAAAAAATATTATCCTTCAGAATATTCTGATATTCCCAGTGGATATATAGGTCTCGTAGGACGTATCACTTATGACTGGCAGAATCGCTATATGGCTGAATTTAATATTGGATACAATGGTTCGGAAAACTTTGCTCCTGACAGACGTTTCGGAACTTTCCCGGCAGGCTCTTTCGGTTGGGTGATGAGCGAAGAAAAATTCTTTCACCCTCTGAAGTCGGCAGTCAATTTCTTGAAGTTACGTGCCAGCTTCGGTTTGGTAGGTAATGACAAAATCGGTGGTGCCCGTTTTATGTATACCCCCGATCCGTACACTGTCAACAATGGTTCTGCTTTCAATCGTGACAACGGCTATGGATATCCTTTCGGTATAGGTAGTTCTTCAACCATTAAGGGAGCCTACGAGGGTAGCAGAAATAATCCAAACGTTACTTGGGAAAAGGCGTTCAAACAGAACTACGGCATAGATGCTAATTTTTTAGAAGACCGTCTGAAAGCATCTGTCGAATATTTCCGTGAACATCGAAAAGACCTTCTATGGCAGGATGGCACCCTACCTACTCTGTTAGGATTCACCTCTCCTTATTCCAATGTAGGGGAAGTTAAGAACTGGGGCTGGGAACTTTCATTAAAATGGAACGATAAGATAAATAATAACTTCCGCTACTGGGCATCAATCAATCTTTCTTACAATCAAAATGAAATCATTGAAAAGAAAGAATCTCCTTATAACAACAGTTACCAATACGAAAAAGGACACCGTATCGGAGCTGAAGCCAAATATGCTTTTTGGAGATTTTACGACGAAAACACACCTGCACTGTATGAAGCAACCTTCCATAGACCATTTCCAAAACATACTGTAGCTTTGCAGAATGGTGACGCTGTCTACATTGACCTTGATGGTAACCGTGAAATCGACTCCAACGATATGAGCCGTGATTACGGATATACCAACGACCCAGAGTACATGGCCGGAATAAACATTGGTTTTGCATGGAAAAATCTCGAAGTAAGCACGCAGTGGACGGCCGCATGGAACGTAAGCCGTATGCTTTCGGATGTATTCCGCCAACCATTCTATTCCGGTACAAGTAACGATCAAGGAGGTTTGCTCGCCTATCACGTAGCAAATACATGGACACCGGAAAATCCATCGCAGAACTCGGAATATCCACGTGCTACCTGGGCGAGTGCGACAAATAACTACGCAACTTCCACTTTGTATGAAAAGGACTCGAAGTATTTGCGATTGAAAACTTTGCAAATCGCATACAACTTCCACTTTCCGTTGATGAAACGTCTGAAACTGTCTACCTGTCAGCTAGCATTCAGCGGATATAATTTGTGGACAATTACTCCATATCTTTGGGGAGATCCGGAAACGAGAGCCAGCAACGCTCCTTCGTATCCGTTATCTAAAACCTACTCTTTGAGCTTAAAACTTGGATTCTAATGAAAGAAAACAAAAGAACAATGAAACTAAAAAATACATGGTTAATAGCTACGGTGATAGGAACGGCAATCAGTATGGCTACCACCTCTTGCGTAGACGAAATTAAATTCGGAAATTCTTTTCTGGAAAAAGCTCCGGGAGGAAGTGTTACACAGGATACTGTTTTTTCTAATGCTGAATATACACGCCAATTCCTTACCTCTATATATGCATTGCAGTATTATGGATTACCTTATAGTCAAGGTACGGACAAATGGCCTGCCGTAACCAATCCTTGGGTAGGTAAGTTTGATGCATTAAGTGACTGTTGGCAGCTTCACTGGTCAGCCACATCTGTATACAAACGTTATTATAGTGGAACTCATACCTCTGGGACTCCATCTGATGACAAGTTCAGTTATACTAAAAACAAAGTATGGGAAGCTGTTCGTGCCGTATGGATGTTACTGGAGAATATAGACCGTGTTCCCAATCTCGGAGATGACGAAAGAAATCAAATGAAAGCAGAAGCTAAATGTTTACTTGTGGCACGTTATTTCGATACTTTTCGTCACTATGGAGGATTACCTTTAGTCACTTCTACATATGAATATGATGAAGCAAGTTATGAAATGCCTCGCGCCACTGTGGAGGAAACGGTCAAATACATGATTAAATATCTGGACGAAGCTATTCCGGTATTATCATGGGCTTATCAAGGCTCGGCAGCGGCTACCTCTACCGGACGCTGGACGAAAGCCGGAGCCATGGCATTAAAATGTAAAATTTTACAGTTTGCGGCATCACCATTGTTCAACGATGACCAACCCTATGCAGGTGGACACTCTGCGGCCGAGACCCAGAAACTGGTATGGTATGGAGGATTCAAGCCAGAACTTTGGCAACAATGCAAAACGGCTTGTGAAGAGTTTTTCACGACTCTTGCCACCAGTCAATTCTATGCATTGAACAAAGCTGACGATACGACGCCTGAAGCTTATCGTTATGCTTATCGGATGGGATATATTCGCTTGGACAGCCCTGAAGTACTACATTCAGTGCGTGTTATGGGGCAAGACGCATTCAAGTCGGGCTATTATACGTGGCATCAATGGTGCGAAAATGGTCGTAATTCCTACACACCTACACAGGAATACGTAGAAATGTTCCCTTGGAAAGATGGAAGACCGTTCGATTGGGATGCACAAAAACTTGACAAAGATACCATGTTCCTGAAAGGTAGTTATAAAGAAGGAGAGCAAATTCTTTCTAATATTGTACTGACACGCGACCCTCGCCTTTACGAAAATGTACGAGTAAACGGACAGCCTAAGACCCTAAGCTGGTCCACTGGTAAAATGAGTGGCAACCCCTATGAACTTTGGATAGGAGGAAAAGATGCAGGACAACATCCCAAAACTGAAACGGGTAACTTCGCTACCGGATATGATAATATGAAATACTATCTGGGCGATGAATATATGCGCCAATACACACAATGGGTTTATCTCCGTTTATCTGATATTTACCTGACTTATGCAGAAGCATTGCTACAAGCTGACAATAATTTCACCGACGCCTTGAAATGGATAAACGAAGTCCGTGCCCGTGTAGGATTAAAAAAACTGGAAGACTGTAATCCAGACAAAAACCTGACTTCTGATAAACAGGCTTTGTTGGATGAAATCCTGCGTGAACGTGCTTGTGAACTTGGATTGGAAGACAGCCGCTTCTTTGACATGATCCGCTATAAAATGAAAGACCGTTTCGAAACACCGTTACACGGATTACGTATCTGGCGTCTTGCCGCTGATGGAAGTGTCACTGAAAGTAAATGGGAAGAAGGTGACCGTGACAATGGGGCATTACAACCTACCCATTTCAAATATGAGAAATTTGTATTGGAGAACCGTCGCCGCACTTGGTGGGATAATGGCTTTGAAGCAAGATGGTACCTGTCTCCGTTCCCACAGACGGAAGTAAATAAAGGTTACGGGCTGATACAGAACCCAGGATGGTGATTGACAAACTGAAAGTAAACGATATTTGAACATTGAATATATGAAAAAGATAATCATTCTGGCTCTTTTAGCTTGTCCCGGTATTGGGGGATTTGCCCAAGAACCAGATAAAAATAGTACGGACAGCATAGGTTATGCAACTGAAACCATAGACGTTGGCGCTAACCGAACCTTTACGCGTGCAGAATCGACAGCATCCGTTTCCAAAGTTTATCACGAAGCCTTCAACAAACGTGCGTCGAAAAATATTTCCAACTCTCTATTCGGTCAGGGACTGGGACTTACTGCTTTGCAAAATGCCGGCAACTATGCCAACTACGAACCAACTTTCTATGTGCGTGGTCTGCAAAGCTTATCCAGTAGCACTCCGCTGATATTAGTTGACGGACTGGAACGAGACATGGATTTAGTTAGTCCGGAAGAAGTGGAATCAGTATCCATATTGAAAGATGCTGCTGCCGTAGCTCTTTATGGCTACAAAGGCATCAACGGAGCTGTATTGGTTACCACCAAACGGGGCAAATACAACAGTAGGGAAATGAACTTTACTTACGATCATGTAATGAACCAGGAAATCCGTCGCCCGGAATTTGTAAATTCTCTAACTTATGCACACGCCATGAACGAAGCTTATGCAAACGACGGTCTAGGTACACGCTACAACGAATGGGAACTGAATGCATTCCGCACCGGAGAGAAGCAGGAATTTTACCCTAACCAACGGCTCAATATGTATCCGAATGTCAACTGGATGGACGAAACTTTCCGTGACCACGGTGTATCCAATAAATATACGATTGAATTTCGTGGAGGTGGCTCTAAATTCCGCTATTACTCTATGTTGAATTTAGTAACCGATAAAGGATTTATAGCTAATACCAACATGAATGACGGATATTCTACTCAAAATAAATATTCACGCGGCAACCTGCGAACCAATTTGGACATCGACTTGACATCTAAAACCAAGTTGAAACTGAATATTCTCGGAACACTGTCAGAGTGGAGTCGTCCCGGAGATTCCGTAAATCTATGGGATTTAATATATACCTTACCTTCTGCTGCTTATCCTATTAAGCAAGAAGATGGAACATGGAGTGGTAATGCTACTTGGGATGGAACCAAAAACCCAGTAGCACAAGCACAAGGTACTGCTTATACGAAAGGACATAATCGGAGTCTGTTTGCCGACCTCACCTTGAGTCAGGATCTTTCAAGTCTTCTTCCTGGGTTAGGTGGCAGTTTCCGTTTGGCGTACGATAATTATTCGTCATTAATAGAAAACCATAGTAAAACTTACTCTTATAATAGCTACTCAATGACGGGATGGGATAATCTCGGACAGCCGGCTACTTATCACTACTATACCGGAGGAGCAGACAGTAGCATGGGAACAAGCGCAGATATCAAGGACTGGACACGCCAGTTTAACTTTGCCGGAAGCATTGACTATAGTCGTACATTTGATCAGCACGCTGTCTATTCACAGATAAAGTGGGATTACGAATATCGTGATTCATATGGGACGAACACTACCATTTATCGCCAAAACCTCTCATGGTTTACCCACTATGGATTCAAGAATCGTTACTATCTCGACCTAGCCTTAGTAGGGTCAGCTTCCAACCTATTGGCTCCGGGACATAAATGGGCATTCTCACCAACAGTAAGCGCGGCATGGGTATTGTCTGAAGAAAAATTCATGAAAAATGTCTCTTGGGTAGATCTTCTAAAGTTACGTGCCTCATGGGGTATCATCAACGCAGACTATCTGCCTAAAGACGGTAGCAGCACCTTGTACAACTATTGGGATCAGATTTACTCCATAACCGGAGTTACCTATCCGTTTGAAGACAATTACGGTACAGATTTCGGAAGTACATCAATTTCACGTTTGGCTTCCATTAATTCCACCCATGAAAAAGCAATAAAATATAATATAGGTCTGGATGCAACCCTCTTTAAAGGATTAAACCTCACAGTAGAAGGATACTATCAACGTCGCAAAGATATTTGGGTATCTTCCTCCGGCAAATATTCTTCTGTACTGGGAATGACTGCTCCATTCGAAAATGCAGGTATTGTAGATAGTAAAGGAGTAGAAATAGGAGTCGATTATACCAAAGATTTCGGTAAATTCATCGTTAACGTGGGTGGTAACTTCACACTGAACAAAAACGAAATAAAAGAGCAACTGGAAGAACCCCGTGCCTACAATAATTTAGTAAAAACCGGGCATCCATTGGAACTGGTTTACGGATTAATAGCCGACGGTTTCTTCAAAGATGAAGCTGATATTGAAGCAAGTCTACCACAGAAATTCAGTACTGTGAAGCCAGGTGACATCAAGTATATGGATGTAAACGGCGACAAGCAAATTGATGAGAATGACATGACCGCCATTGGATATAGTACAAAAGCACCGGAGATTTACTATTCATTTCATTTGGGAGTGGAATGGAAAGGGCTGGGAGTAGATGCCATGTTCCAAGGAACAGGACGTTATTCAGCAGTACTAGACACAAAAAGTATGTTTTGGCCGCTGATTAACAATACAACTATTTCCAACCACTATTATGAGAACCGATGGACACCTGATAATCAAAGTGCTAAATATCCACGTCTAAGTGCCCAAAGCAACGCTAATAACTATCAGAACAACACTATATGGCTAGCCGACCGCTCATTTCTGAAGTTACGTAACCTTGAAGTGTACTACCGCTTCCCAAAATCATTGATAAAAAAGAGCCGTATATTAAGTAATGCAAAAATTTATGTACGAGGGGTTGATTTGTTTTGCTTCGACAAGATAAAAGTAGCTGATCCCGAATCTTACGGAGCAACCAACCCGTTAACCCGTAGCATAATTGCAGGATTAACCATTGGTTTTTAACGATTCATTCTAATAATATAGTAATAGCTATGAAACTGAAAAAGATTATATATAGTATAATGAGCCTTGCCACCCTGACTTCATGTTCCGAGCAAATGGATTATCATGAATACACCAATTATGGCAAAGACTACATCACACTCAACTTTGGCAATGTAGGAGGACTCATCACTGATATCTATACTGATCTCGATGCGGACTTCGGTTCCTATTCGGGAGCTATACTGGGGGCAGCCACCGACGAAGCCGAATATGCTTATACCGGAAATGAGATTTATGAATTCTTCAATGGGGCTTGGAGTCCATCGAATCCGAAAAGCAGTATATGGACTAAAAACTATCATGCCATCTCGAATTGCAATCTCTATTTAGAGGAATTTACAGGACTGACTTTCCCCGAATTACAACAAAACGCGGATTACAAACAACAAATGTACCGCTACAACAATTATCAATACGAAGTACGTTTCCTAAGAGCTTATTTCTACTTTAATCTGGTACGTCAATATGGAGACATTCCATTCACCGACCATGTGCTAACACCAGAAGAAGCTAATACGCTGACACGCAAGCCAGCACAAGAGATTTTCGATTTCATCATCAACGAATGCGATGATATCAGCGGTGAAGGCAAGATTGTGAAAGACTATAGCGATTTGGGAGATATGTCATTGGGGGTATCTGAAACAGGCCGTGCCAACCGTACTACCGTACTGGCGCTAAAAGCCCGCGCAGCTCTATATGCGGCAAGCCCGCTTTTCAATACGAATGCAAAAGGTTCCGAAGCTTATAAAGAACTGTGGCATCGTGCACTGACAGCCACCTATGAATTAATAAAAACCTGCGAAAATTCCAAAATGAAACTTGTAACTGATTACTCCGCTCTTTTTAGTGAAAGCAACTGGGAGAAGGCGACTGCCGAACTAATCTTCGGACGGCGCAATGCGGAAAGTAATTCATTCGAATCTTATAATTTCCCTGTAGGAGTAGAAGGTGGAAAAGGAGGGAATTGCCCAACACAGACACTAGTAGACGCTTATGAAATGAAAGCTACAGGACTTCGTCCTGACCAAGAAGGCAGTGGATTCAACGAAAGTAAACCTTATGACGGACGTGACCCGCGTTTTGCTGCTACTATCATCAAAAATGGAGATGGCGGTGGAAGTGAAGAGGACGGAAAGAGATGGCCTGCATACAATGAGAATACGATTCAGACATTTTACGGTGGGCTGAACGGAGAACCCCTATCAGGCGCTACACCAACCGGATATTATCTACGGAAATATTGCAATTCATCCGTAGATTTACGTTCAGGCAAGTCTACTAAAGCAAAACATACATGGGTTATCTTCCGCTTGGGGGAATTTTACCTGAATTACGCTGAAGCTATGTTCCGATACATGAATGACAATGCCAATGAAAAGACAGACATATTTCCTATGACTGCAGTGGATGCACTAAACAAAACACGGCAACGGGCAGGAATTAAAGAAGTCACCGCTGATATAGATGACGACACATTCTGGGAAAAGTACAAAAATGAACGTATGGTAGAACTAGCTTTTGAAGGACATCGCTTTTGGGATGTGCGCCGCTGGAAAGAAGCCGACAAATATTTCAAAAACATCGTCGAAATGAAAATCACCAAGAACCAAGATAACTCCTATACTTATACCCGCAAAACGGTAGAGCGTACTTGGGAAGATAAAATGTATCTTTTCCCGATTCCACAGACAGAGAGAGCTAAGAATCCGAATCTAAATCAGAATCCAGGTTGGTAAAGAATGCAGGATAAAGATAGGGAAACAAATGTTAACATATAAATAAAGTAGAAAATATGAAAAGATATGATAGATTATTATGGATAGCCTGTATCCTGTTAGGAACAGCTTGTTCAGATGATTCAATGCCGGAAGATGTAACGGGTGGAGGTACTCCTGGTGGCAATGATCAAGAATGGGTTTTGCCAGAACTTCCACCTGTCTCCAATATTAAAGACCGTGCCATGTGGGTGAGTTATGATCCCACTCCCGGAAGTGTTTCAGGAACGAAATCCGGCATTTCTTCTGCACTAATTAGTTGGAGACTTTTTAAAACCGATGGAAATATTGCATTCAATATTTACAAGAAAGCAGGTGATAATGAGGAAGTAAAACTGAATACCTCCCCAATCACCGATACTTCCTGCTGGGTGGACAAAGATATTGACCCGGAAGTAACCAATTACTACCGAGTCACACAGGCTAATTCAACAGAAGGAGAACCTTTTATTTGTGAATATACTTTCACTCCGGATATGGCAAAAACGTTCTTCCGTGAAATCACATTAAATACAAATGTTCCCGATCCTTCTCTGAACTACTTGGCGGATGATGCACAGGTTGCTGATTTGGATGGAGACGGACAAATGGAAATTATATTAAAAAGAGAAGCTTACGACGGTGCCAACCAAGGAGGTTGGCGCAATGGAACCACCTTGATAGAAGCCTACAAACTGGACGGAACTTTTATGTGGCAGATTGACTTGGGAATCAACATCCGTTGCGGCTCACATTATACCTCATACATTGTGGCTGATTTCGATGGCGACGGACGTTGCGAAATCGCTTTCCGTACTTCTGAAGGTACTAAATTTGCTGATGGAAAAACAATTACCGATGCAAATGGCAGAGTTAACGATTATCGGATTCGTGAAGATTCCGGTGGAGGCTGGTATTCGGGAGCTGGTGTGCCTAATCTTTGTGGTCTGATACTGGAAAGCCCGGAATACATTTCTGTATGTCGCGGAGCCGATGGACGCGAAATCGCTCGCATGGAAAATATTCCGCGCGGAGGGACAGGTAACAGGAAAGAACGCGCACAATACTGGTCAGAGTATTGGGGAGACGATTATGGTAATCGTATGGACCGTTTCTTCATAGGAGCCGCTTACCTCGATGGCATTCCCAATCCTAAAACAGCAGATAAAGAAGGAAGAAAGCCGAGCCTGATTGTTACGCGCGGTGTATATGCCAACTGGCAGGTATGGGCTGTAGACCTACAAGGAAATGAATTGGTGACACGTTGGAAATTTGATACCATCGAACATAGTAAGATATGGAAATCAATGTGCTCACACTGTTTCCGAGTAGCCGATCTTGACGAAGATGGATGTGATGAAATTTTATACGGACAAGCAGCTATCAGAGGAGACGGCACCGAATTTTGGTGTACAGGAAATGGACACGGCGATGCTCTACACGTAGGAAAGTTTATTAAAGACCGTCCCGGCTTACAGATTGTAGCCTCATTTGAATCACCGAGTACATACAATACCCAAGGACACGGTTATGGTTGTGAAGTAATTGATGCTCGTGACGGTAGTCATATTACCGGTCATGCTTATGGAGGAAATGCCGATGTAGGACGTTGTATAGTAGCTGATGTTGACCCTGATAGTCCAAACTTTGAATACTGGTCATCTGTACAGGAAGGTATGTTCAGTTGTTCAAATGGTACGCTCGTCAGTACAAAATATCCTACTGCACCCGGTGGAGGGATCAGTTACAATATGGCTATCTACTGGACAGGAGAACTGACTCGCCAAATGCTAGACAAAGCAGTGATACAAAGCTTTAAGTCCAGTAAGCTATTGGGACGTGCACGTATCATCTCACTCTATGAATACGGAGGAGGTGTCTCATCCAACCATGATACAAAAGCTTCTCCTTGTTACTATGGTGACTTCCTAGGTGATTATCGCGAAGAAGTAATCTATCGAGCCAACGGCAGTAAGTCTCTATATATATTTTCAACCAATCATCCGACTGATTATCGTTTTCCTCA
>ENA-UONV01002993-UONV01002993.1-human-gut-metagenome-genome-assembly--contig:-CS4-NODE-2993-length-11809-cov-7.558278_pt1 | contig 11809 bp, 10 predicted proteins | sample MGYA00242461_ERZ724008 | MGnify/ENA metagenome assembly ERZ724008 | reverse complement strand
CAAAGAGTACAGGGCGGGTACAGAAAAAGTAAAGCAAATGTATCAAAAGAAAGCACTATTTCTCGCTTTTTTCCTCCCGCGGCAGCACCAGATTGAGCAGTACGGCCATCAGTGTGGCCACCACCACCGGGGACTTTCCGAAGATGGTCGTCACCGCCTCCGGGAACTGTGCCAGGGCCTCTGCCGCCTGGGAAATGCCCACACCCAGTGCGGCGGAAAGCCCGACGATCGTGGTGTTTCGGGCGGTCAGCCCCTCGGCGGCGATGAGCTTCATGCCGGTCATGGCGATGGTGGAAAACACCGCCGCCGTGGCCCCGCCCAGCACGCATTGCGGGATGGTGGTGAGTACGGCGGAAAATTTCGGAATGATACCGGCAAGCAGTAAAAACGCGCCGGTCAGCGCAAAAACGTTGCGATTTACAACTTTATTTGTGGCTACAATTCCCACATTCTGGGAGTATGTCGCCGTGGGAAGACCGCCCAGCAGCGCTGTCAGAATGTTGCTGACGCCATAGGCTGCGATGCCGCCCCGCAGCTCCTGCGTGGTGGGCTCCCGATCCATGCCGCCCACGGTGGTGGCCGTCAGGTCGCCGATAGCCTGAATGGCGTTGATGGCGAACAACAGCCCCAGTGCGACGCACGCCGAGGGTTCAAATGTCACGCCAAAGGGCAGAAATTCCGGCAGAGAGAACCACCCGGCCCCCGCGATGCCGGACAGATCCACCATCCCGGCCCCAAAAGCGACGGCGTAGCCCGCCAGAATACCCAGTAAAATGGACGCCAGCTTAAAAATGCCCCTGCCGCGATTGGTCAGCACCAGCACCACCGCTAGTGTAAATGCCGCAATAGCCCAGTTCTGCCAGGATCCGTACACCAGCGCTTCCGGCAGGCCCCGCTGCACCACAACGCTTTCATATGTGTTGCCGGTGCCGCCGGCCATATAGTTGATGGCCGTGGGGTACAGAGACAGACCGATGGTGAACACTACCGTACCGGTAATGACCGGCGGGAACAGCCTGCGGATAGGCTTGATGAAGATACCCACCAGTGCTGCCACCGCGCCGCCCACGATCATAGCGCCCGACACAGCGGCCAACCCGCCGCTGCCGGAGACGATGGCCTGCATACTGGGCAGATAAGCGAAGCTGACACCGAAGATCACCGGCAGCCCCGCGCCGAAGCGCCCACCGATGGGAAACAGCTGCAGCAGCGTGGTAACGGCGGACATGACCAGCGATGCCTGTATCAGCAGGACCCGCTGGTCATGCGCCAGTCCGGCCACGTTGGCAATGATGATGGCTGGGGTCACGCAGCCCACGATCATAGCCACCAGGTGCTGCAGCGCCATGGATACGGCCATGCCAACAGGTGGCAGGCCCCGGTATTGAAACAGCGCCTCTCGGCGGCATTCAAGCTTTCGCATGGTGTGGTCTCCTTTGTGCGTAGTGTGCTCAGTATAGCACGTTTTTAACGGAAAACTCAACCGTTTTCTCACAAATAGCTGTACAGCCCAAGCGGCGCAAAACCACCCTCTGGTGATGCCGGAGGGCGGTCAGATCATGCGTGTTTATGCCTGCGGACACTGGCGAAAAACGGGCGCTTCAGCGTGTCTGTACTGCTGAACAAACCGGAATAGAAGGATGACAGCGCCCCGCCTGCGTGCGGGGGCGCTGTTTTTGTGCTTGACAAGGGAAGCGCAGCGGCATATAATAACGCATTGTTATTGATAACGCATAGTGATCGTTGAGGTGAGCGTAATGCCGGCAGCAAAACGAATATCCAAAGAGGCCATCATCGACGCCGCAGCGGCGGTGCTCCGCATCGGCGGGTTTGAGGCGATCAACGCCCGCAGTGTGGCAAAGGCGCTGGGGTGCTCCACCCAGCCTATCTATCTGTCCTTCCGCAATATGGAGGAGTTGAAGTCCGCGCTGACCCAGCGGGCCATCGAGCAGCATACCCAGCGGGTACGGGAATCTCTGCGGGCGCATGAGGGGTGCGATAGTCGGTACAGCAGCTACGGCATGGGCTTTGTGCAGTTCGCGGCCCAGGAAAAGCAGCTGTTCCGCTGGCTGTACCTGGAGGACAACCAGCCGGGCCGCCATCAGGAGGACGTGCTGGAGCCGGAGATCATCCGGACCGTCATGGACGAATTCGGCTATGACGAGGTCACGGCCCGGGCCTTTCACCGGGATATGACGTATTATTCCTACGGACTAGCCATCCTCGCCAACACCGGGCATCTGGCGCTGACAGAGACGGAGCTTCGGGAAGCCTTTCGACGGGAGTTCCGTGCATTGGCGGCGTATTACGGTCCGCCGAAGAAGCTGCCGGAATTTGCAGAGAGGGAGAATGCAGTGCATCAATTATTCCACTAAGAGGCCGTCTTGCAAAATTGTAAGAAAATCGCAGGAAATGTAAGGAAAAGCAATGGCTGCCATGGGATAATGGCGGTATACTCCTCCGGTGGGAAGAAGGTGTTGAAGTGAAAACAAATAAGACATTGGCACAGAAGCTGTGTCTGCTGGACCTGGTGAGTCTGCTGTCGTATACGGCGGCTCTGCTGGCAGCGCTGTGTTTTTTGGTGCTGCTGCCCGGGTGCAGCCTAGGGGAGAAGGTGGATCGCGAGCCGGTGCAGGCACTGGAATGTACCCGCCCGGCATCCCTGTCCGGGCTGTATCCGGCGGGCGGCAGCACGGTGCTGATCAGCTGGGCGGACTATGAGAGCGGCAGGACCACTGTGCAGCTGGTGGATGCGGAAGCGGACACCGTGAAGCGTGAGGTCACGCTGGATGGGGTTTGGGATACGAAGCGGCAGGCCCTGGCGCATGGATTTGCGCTGTGCGACCGGGAGACGAATCGTTGGAAGCTCCTGGACGATGTGCTGACGGAGACAGGCAGCTTTGATGCGGAGAACGTGGATGGCTTTTTCTCATATGACGGGGAGAGCTATTACTTCCTGCGGGACGGGGTGCTGCATTGTCAGAACGTAGCCGGAGGAGAGGCACAGCCGGTAACGGCGCTGTCACAGCTGCGGTTCGCGGAATTGACGGCCTATGATGCGGCAAGCGGGCGGATGGCGGCCCTGTTCCTCCTGTCACCCTACGGCAGCGTCTGCGGTACGGCGGTCTTTGACCCGGAGACGGGGGCGATCAGCCTGCTGCAGGAGCAGCGGTATCAGGTGATGTTGGCGCCGGCGGGCGGCATGAGCCTGCTGGCTTTTGACAACGACAAAATGGGATATTCCGCCCTGTGCGGCAGCGGCGATACGTTCTGGTTCGCCGATGCTTCGCTGTTTCTGGACGCGGGAGGCGCGCTGTACGCCGTCGGCGATGCGGAGGAGCTGATCGGTGTGGGAACGGGCCGCACGACGCTGTATAACGTGGGGGAGAGCATCACGGCCTGCGACCTGACGGCTAACGGTATCGCCGGAGAGATGTACGACTGCTGCGTTCTGCCGGAGGCAGGCCTGCTGGTGGGCGGCATGTATGAAAACGGCGCCTTCCGGCTGTACGTTATAGACCCGGCGCAGCTGACCTTCGAGCCGGTAGCGTCAGCGGTGCCCGTCCCGTCGCCGCTGACGGTGAATGAGACACTGCTGCAGGCCTATTGGGGTGCCCTGAACGGCCTGCCGGTGGCAGAGAGCTTACAGGAGGCGCGGCAGCAGGCGGATGTGTTGGAGCAGCGATACGGCGTGCGGATACTGCTGTCCTCCCAGTGCCGGGAGGCAGCGGCGCTGAGCAGCTATCCTATCACCCTGTCGGACACCATGGACACGGAAGCAGAGCTGAACGGCGTCCGCGCCGTGCTGGCGGCGATGGACCGCAGCTTTGCCCTGTATCCGGAGGGCTTTCTGGCGCAGTTCCGCAACCGCGCCGGTGAGGGCGGGCTGTGCTTCCTGCTGGTGGCTCACATCGACAGCGACTATGGCGTGGTAGGCTGCACCTATGACACGGCGGACTGGCAGTATATCGCACTGGACGTGCAGGCCGACTATATGCGGGAGGGCACTGTCTGCCACGAGATCTGGCACGCTACGGAGAACGAGATACTCTCACGCGATTACACCGCCTTCAACTGGGATGACTGGAATGCGCTGAACCCGGCGGGCTTTACCTATTGGAACGACAGCGGTGACTATGACCGGTACGACGCCCGCTGGACCATGTTCGACAACGGCGAGGGCGTGTACTTTGTGGACAGTTACGCCAAGCTGGCGGCACAGGAGGACCGAGCGCGGATCATGGAGTATTTCATGGTACATGAGGACGAGGCGGGGCTGCTGATCCAGTCGGACGCCATACGGCAGAAGCTGACGTGGATGTGCCGCGCTGTGCGGGAGTGCTTCGATACCGCCGGATGGGGAACGCCCCGCTGGGAGAAGCTTTTGTAAAATAAAGGAGAGTCTATGATACCCGAATGGAAAATATATCCCCGTTCTCAGGGACACAGCACCGTGTACCTGCAGAACGTGGTCACAGATCCCGCCATACAGGTGGGGGCGTACACCATCTATGACGATTTTGTCAATGACCCCCGGGACTTCCAGCGGAACAACGTGCTGTACCACTATCCCGAGTGCAACCATGACCGGCTGATCATCGGAAAGTACAGCTCCATCGCCTGCGGGGCGAAGTTTATCTTCAACGCGGCCAACCATACGCTGAACAGCCTGTCTACTTACCCGTTCCCCATCATGTTCGAGGAGTGGGGGCTGGGGACGGCGTGCGAGGACATTGCCGCCGCCTGGGATAACCACGGGGATATCGTGGTGGGCAATGACGTATGGATCGGCTATGAGGCCGTGATCCTGGCGGGCGTTACCATCGGCGACGGCGCCATCATCGGCAGCCGCGCCGTGGTGACAAAGGATGTGCCGCCCTACACCATCGTGGGCGGCCTGCCGGCCAAGCCCATCCGCAGGCGGTATGACGAGGAGACCGCCGCGCGGCTGGAGAAGCTGCGGTGGTGGGACTGGCCGGAGGCGCAGGTGCGGCGGGCTATCCCGCTGCTGCAGGCCGGCGATCTGGACGCCCTGGAAAAGTTGGTATAAGGCCGGCGGCCGTGGACCAGGCGTACACGCCGGGCACTTTCTGACCCTGCTGTAAAAGAGTATCTGAGGGATACGTGTATACGGACAACGAAATGAGCCCTCCGGCAGCTGCCGGAGGGCTTTCAACTGCCTGTTGCGAAACGGGCCGGGGAAAGGTATAATCTAAGGAGAACATACTGCGGAACGGCGAGAAAGGAGAAACCTATGGGTAATGTGACAGCGGACCGCGCATGGGATGTCCGCCCGGTGACGGAGGCGGACATAGAGGCGTATCTGGACATCTATCTCAATTCCTATCCGGCGTACAAGACGCTGGACGAGGAATGCCGGGCACACTACCGGAGCAAGCATCTTACGGAGCTGCGGGAGGACACCCAGACTCGGACGATGGGCCTGTTTGAGGGCGGCACACTGATCGCCACCATGAAGCTGATCCTGTTCTCCATGAACTTCTTTGGGGTCATGCAGCCTGCCTGCGGTGTGATGGCGCTGGAGGTACACCCCCTGCACAAGAAGAAGGGCGCGGCGCTGTATATGATACGGTATGCCGAGCGCTATGCACGGGAAAACGGCGCGCTGCTGACCATGCTGCTGCCGTTCAACATCGGCTTTTACCGTCGGATGGGCTACGGCTTTGGCGGGAAGTTATATGAATACCATCTGCCAACCGGGGCACTGCCGCGGTTGGACGGAGAGGTGCGGGCGCACCTGCGCCTGCTGCAACCGGAGGAGTTTGACCAGGCGATGGACTGCCAGCGGCGCTTTGCCGCCCGAAACCATGGCATGGTGGAGAAGTTCGACGAGGAGCTGCGCGGAGCCCGGGGGGATATTCAGGTGCGCCGTATGGGTTATTACGACGGCGGACGCCTGTTAGGCTACGCGGCCTATCGGTTTGAAAGCGCCAGTGCGTGCAACTATACCCAAAACCGGCTCAGCGTGGAGGAACTGGTGTATGAGAACGGCACAGTGCTGCGGGCGCTGCTGGGCGGCCTGCGGATGCAGGAGGATCTGGCCCAGACAGTGATACTGCGGACAGGGGAGGAGGATTTCCATCATCTGCTGGACGATCCGCAGGACGTGTCCGGAAACTACATCGACTACGGCTTTTTGCAGACCAATGTTTCCGCCGTGGGGACCATGTTCAAGCTGACGGACGGGGCGGACTTCGTGCGGCGGACCGGCTATCGGAATTTCCCGGCGGGGACGCTGACGGCGGCCTTCCGCTATCGGGATGAGATGGCGGACCGGGAGGAGGAACTGCGTATCGCCTTTGCCGATGGCCGCTGGGCCGTGGCAGAGGGGACCGCGGACGTGACGGTGATCTGCCGGCAGGGGGATCTGGCGGCGCTGCTGATGGGGTCCTGCGGTCTGACGGCGCTGCTGCGGCTGGGTGCGGCGTCCGCAGATGACGCCGAAAAGGCGCGGCAGTTGGCGCAGCTGCTGTACTGTGTCCAGAAGCCCTGGCTGAACGCGGATTATTGAGCTGCCGCGGTTGACAAATAGAAAACAACGCAGGAGAACAAGAGATGCGGAACATATTGAAGGAAAAGCTGGCCAGAGGCGAGAAGCCGCTGGGCACATTCGTGGGTACCGGCAGTGCTGCCGTTGTGGAATGTCTGGGCTGTGCGGGGCTGGATTTTGCTATCCTGGACAATGAGCACAGCCCCATCGAGGCGGAGACAACCGCCCGGCTGGTCTGCGCCGCGGAAAGGCGGAACATCACGCCCCTGGCCCGGGTGCGGGAGATCAGCCGCCCGGCGATCTTGAAGCTGCTGGACGTTGGCGTGCAGGGGATCATTATTCCAGATGTGCACAGTGCGGCGGAGGTGAAGCGCGTGGTGGATTACGCCAAGTACGCCCCGGTGGGGCAGAGGGGGTTCTGCCCGTCCCGGAAGGACGGCTGGGGCACCGATACGCCGGCCGGCGTACTGGAGACAATGGCGCACTTCAACGGTGAGACGCTGGTGATCCCCCAGTGTGAGACGACAGAGGCGCTGGCGGATATTGAGAATATCGCAGCGATGGAGGGTGTGGACGGCATCTTTATCGGTCCCTTCGATCTGTCTATCTCTATGGGGCTGCCTGGGGCCTTTGAGGAGCAGCGCTTCAAGGCGGCCCTGACGCGGATACAGCAGGCCTGCCGCCAGGCGGGCAAACCCTGCCTGATATTTGCCGGGGACGGTGCGGCCGCCGGTGCACGGCTGGCCCAGGGCTTCGACGGCGTGGCCATCGGACTGGATGCCACGATGCTGATCACCGGTGTACGGGCGCAGTTGGCCGCCTGCCGCGGATAAAGAAGAAAAGAGGACGGCGCCCCGTGGGGCGCCGTCCTCTGCATATTACATATCCTTCATTTTTTCCAGCAGCTCTACCATCTTGTCGTAGAAGTACCGACATTCGCGGATGCTCAGGTACTCCTGAGTGGAGTGGCAGTTGAAGGCGTTGGGCGTCAGGGAGACGGCGTTAAGGCCCGGAATGCGTGTGGTGAAAAAGCCGATCTCGCCGGTGCCGCCCAGATAGTAGGGGGGATACTCCGGGTACATCTTGCGGAGCATTTCCATCCACTCATCGCTGACGCTGTACTCCCACTCCGGCAGTTCACAGATCAGCTCAGTTTTTACGCCCAGCCGCGCACACAGCCGCTTGAGCTGCTGGTAGTTGTAAAAACGCTTGGTGTCCGTGCTGCGGATGGTCACGGCCAGCTCGACCTCATCCTGCCGCGTCTCCAGTACGCCCACATTGGAGGTGCTGCCCAGGGTGTGCTCGAAGGTCTGGTGGGTGGAGCGCAGGCCGTCCGGCAGCAGTGTCATCAGGTCCAGCAGCATCTCGCGGTCGCCGTCGGTCATAGCGTCTGTTTCCACCTCGCAGGGGGAGACAGCGATGCTCATATTGGGTTCCCGGACGGAATACTCCTTTTTCAGCTTTTCCGCGCTGGCGGCCAGTACCGTCTCCGCGGCCTTGGTGTCCGGTACGGCGATGATGGCCGAAGCTGTGGCGGCGATAGCCGTGGCCATGCAGCCGCCTTCACGGCCGCCCTTGGCGGTGATGAGCTGGAAAGTGGACTGTTCCTCCAGATCCAGCAGCAGACGATCCAGCAGAATGATGGCGTTAGCGCGCTCCAGCAGAGCCTGATTGCCGCTGTGGCCGCCGTGCAGCCCCTCTATCTTGAGACACAGGGCCTGCCAGCCCGGGCGGACCGGCTCGTGGCCGCGGGGCATGAGAACGCGGGCGTCGATCTCTCCGGCGCTGCCTACGGCGAAGCCAAATCCGTCAAGATTGACATAATATTTTGCTTTGAACTGGCTGTAGTCCAGATGGATGCCGCCGTTCATGGTGGTCTCCTCGTCTGCGGTGAACACGCACTCCAAAGCCGGATGCTTGGCCTGCTTGTCCGTCATGTAGGCCATCATAAAAGCCACGCCGATGCCGTCATCACCGCCCAGAGTGGTGCCCTCCGCCGTGACCACGTCGCCCTCAGCATAGACGCGGATGGGGTTCTTGGCGAAGTCGTGGTCCACGCCCTCGTCCTTGATGCAGACCATGTCGCTGTGGGAGTGGAGAATGACGGGTGAGGCATTTTCATAGCCCGGGGTGGCCGGCACCCGGGCGATGACGTTATACGCTTCATCGCGGTAGGCCTCGATGCCGTGGGCCTTGCAGAAATCCAGCAGGTACGAGGTTATTCCCTCCGGGTTGCCGGTCTCCCGGGGAATTTGGGAGATCGCGTAGAAGTTTTCCCATACACTGGCCGGCTCCAGGCCTGTCAGATGATAGTTTCTTGCCATGTTTCGTTCCTCCTGTTCCGTTGTTCTCTGTTTTATTTGCTCTCATTTTGATAGATCTGCCAATACATCATCAGCGCATAGGCCAGGGCGTCCTCGTCCACAGTAAAATGACTGCTGTGCAGCGGGTATATGGCGCCCTTTTCCGGGTTGCCCGTGCCCAGACGGAAGTAGGCGCCGGGGCACTTCTCCAGATACCGGGAAAAATCTTCGGTGATAAAGGTGTGCAGCAGGTCCCGACAGGGGAGGTGCAGCGCCTGCGCCGCGGCACGGACTGTATTCACCTGATCGGTGTGATTCACCAGCACCGGATAGCCCCGGCTGTACCGGAAGTCAAAGGCCGCGCCGTAGGCGTCGCAGATTACGTGCAGCTCCCGCCGCAGCAGTGTCTCTATCTGTTCGAACGTCTCATCATTGAAAGCACGGATCAGTCCGCCGAAGTTGGCCTCGGCCGGCAGCACGTTAAAGGCGCTCTGCCCATTGATATAGCACACGCTGATAATGCCCTCCTCGCCGGGACCCAGCAGCTTGCCGGGGATGGCGTCGATGGCAGAGACGGTGTGACAGACAGCGCCCAGCACATCGGTGGTCAGGTGGGGCAGCGCACCGTGGCCGCCCTGGCCGCGGATAGTCACGTCAAAGCGGCCGGAGCCGGCCATGTAGGGGCCGTCCTTGATGCCGATGGTGCCCACAGATAGTTGGTTGTCCACGTGCAGACCGTAAATGCGGTCTACACCGGCCAGACAGCCGTTGGCGATCATATCGATGGCGCCGCCGGGATCCGGCTCCTCGGCGTATTGAAAGATAAATCGCACGTTGTATTTCAGTGCTGCACGGTGCTGCGTCATAGATCGCAGCAGGCCCAGCAGGGCTGCCGTGTGGCAGTCGTGGCCGCAGGCGTGCATGACGCCGGGTTTTTCCGAGGCAAAGGGCAGGCCCGTTTCCTCCTGGATCGGTAGGGCGTCCATGTCCGCGCGAAAAGCGATGGTTTTCCCGCCGGTATGGCCGTGCAGGTCGGCCACCAGACCGTTCTTCCCGCAAGGCCGCAGCGTGTCCGGGCCGAGTGCCGCGATCTCCGTGGCCAGATAGTCCCGGGCGTCCTCCTCATGGAAGGACACGCAGGGGTGCCGGTGCAGATAGCGGCGCCGGGCGATCATGTAGTCCAGCTGTTTCTTCGCTTCTTCAGTAAGGTCGAAATTCATAGTATATCTCACCGCGATTATATAGGAATACATATAGCATACTCCGGTAAAAGCAGAGCGTAAAATATATATTTTATATGAAGCTATATGGAAAAACATATAACTTCGGCTTCCAAAAATGGACGAGACGTGGTATGATGGACGCAGATCACGGACATGGAGGCGGTTATGACACGACAGCAGCTGATATGTGCCCTGGAGGTCGGCCGGGCGGGCTCCATCAATCGGGCGGCGCAGAACCTGTTTATGGCGCAGCCGAATCTTAGCAGCACCATTCGGGAGCTGGAAGCAGAGATCGGTATCACCCTATTCAAGCGCAGTTCACAGGGAGTGGAGGTCACCCACGCCGGTGAACAGTTTTTGCGGCAGGCGGCAGATATCGTGGCGCAGTTCGACGCGCTGGAGTCTGCCTATCACAGCCGGGACGACAGCGTCTCCCTATCCGTTACCACCGCGCGGTCCTCTGCCATTTCGGACCGTATCGCCCGGTACCTCAACGACTTTGCGGAAAGCGGCGTACCGTTCCGGGCGCGTATCTGCGAGGCCACCAATATGCAGGTCATCGAGGATGTGGCCGCCGGCAACGCGGATATCGGCATCCTCAAGCCCAACTATATGACCGCGGACTACTATCTGCACACGGCGCAGCTGCGCGGGCTGACCGCCGTGAAGCTCAGGCCGCAGCCTTATGTGCTGCTGCTGTCCGGCAGTCATCCGCTGGCCGGGGCGGCGCATATCATGCCGGAGCAGCTGGCACCCTACACCGAGGTGGTCCACGCTGACTACGATATGCCCATCTATCCCTATTCCGACTACCGCTATACCGGCGGCCGGACGGCGGACCGCCGGAAAAACGTGATTTTCATCTATGACCGGGGCACGCTGATGGAGATGCTGTCCAACGTGCATGGCAGCTACATCTGGACCACGCCCACCGCCCAGGCGCTGAAGGATGCTTACGGTCTGGTGGAGCGCCCCTGCGGCGCGGAGCCAATCCAGGGTTGCGATGTGATACTGTATCAAACGTCCCGCCGCCTGTCCCCCTATATCCAGCGGCTCATCGACAGGATCGAGGGAGAAGACCGGGCGTTCCCGACGCAGTCCGAGCCGGAATAGCGTCCGACGCGAGCTGCCGTGAAATTTTGCTGAACAACTGTGTCAGCGCTGTGCGGCACACGGTAAAAAACAGATTCGCCTGAGGGCGGGTCTGTTTTTTGCAAAGCGGGCTGTTCTGTGTAATGAAGCACCATGTGCGGCGGATGTATATTCCTCCGACACCGGACAAAGACTACGGATGTAAAATCTGCTTTGACTGGAGGAATTTCATATATGAAAGCAACAGGCATCGTGCGCCGCATCGACGACCTGGGCCGCGTGGTCATCCCTAAGGAGATCCGCCGCACCATGCGTATCCGCGAGGGCGACCCGTTGGAGATCTACACCACCCGCGACGGCGAGGTTATTTTCAAGAAGTAGTCCCTTATCGGCGGGTTGGAGGAGTTCGCCGCGCAGTTCTGCGATACCCTCAGCCGCAGCACGGACTTTTCAGCCGCTGTTACCGACCGCGATGCGGTCATCGCCATCGCCGGGGCGGGGAAGAAGGAACTGCTGGGCAAGCCTGTCTCCCCTGCGCTGGAGCAGGTCATGGACCAGCGTGGCCTCTACTGCGGCGAGGGTGTGGTCATCAGCGATGAGAACGAGCAGTTCCGGGCCGCTGTGGCGGCACCTATTCTCTGCGGCGGCGACGTGCTGGGCGCGGTGCTCTTTCTCTCTCC
>ENA-UONV01002992-UONV01002992.1-human-gut-metagenome-genome-assembly--contig:-CS4-NODE-2992-length-11811-cov-30.828598_pt1 | contig 11811 bp, 9 predicted proteins | sample MGYA00242461_ERZ724008 | MGnify/ENA metagenome assembly ERZ724008 | reverse complement strand
GGGACTATTTGATTAATATTAACTTCGTCCCAATTTTAACGGGACACTAATGTTTCATAAAGGCAAAACCTACTTTCCTTATCTCCAGATATTTCTCTTGCACTACAAATAATCCAAGACTGACCATCATCTTGTATTTGCTGCACTTCACCTGTCATCGTATTTAAACGAAGCTGGTTATGATAGTTTCGCGTACTATACATTTTATAAACTTGGGCATACGATGCCAACGTAATAACCATCAATGCAAATGATACAATAAGCTTCTTCATAATTTATTATATTATTGGCTATTAATTGATTTTATTTTTCAGGGAATAAACTTGACAATGCTCGTCTAATGGCTTGGCGAATATCATCAGCTTCTGTTTCTCCTTGCCCCTCTGCCGTACAAGAGCATATCATTTCATTGGTTTTTGCAGAACTAAATTGTATGGTTACTTCTATTGTATAGCCTAAACCTCTGTTACGCCTACCACTCTCGCCATAATTGACAATTAAGGTTTCATTCGCTAATTCGGATTTGAGTTCAGGCAATATAATATACCCCTGTTTTATCAATATTCCTGCTATCACATCACTCGGATTAACACTTTTGGTAGTTGAAGAGCCATAGATACCATATTGACCTCCATATGTACCTCCTGTGCTTGATGTCAATTCCTTTGTCGGAGAAATGTATGCGTATTTATACATTTCAATAGGAGCATTCCTTACTATTACAGGCGTTCGAAGTGGTGCACATCCATTTGTTAATAGAATGGTGCAAATAACTAATAGCCAATTTTTAATTGCGTTCATACACTACACATTTATCCTCCAGCTTCCACAAAGGATGGGTTAAATCACGAAGCGTGGAACTGTATGCCACACTCTTACTTGAAGGTCGTAGGAAACCTTGGATACGGATGTAACAATAGCAGCCCACGCTATAGCGTGAGAACCACTATGCTATCCTTGTATCCAATTTGAAAATTTCCTACGTTTTCAAGTACAAGATAAGCATAACGCTTCTTCTTTTTTCTTATGTCTTGGAAAGAGTTGCCTCAATCCGCTTACAAAGATATTTAATTTTATTGAGATACAATCAAATACTATCAAAATTACATTCTGAACCCTCTACTTTTTCTTGGCTCTTCCGCAGACTGTCGCAAACCTTGCCTTAATTTCTTCCATTGTTCCTTGAACCATTCACCTATCGGTTGTCGGTTTATGGTCAGCACCAATTTGTTATCATCGACCGGACTTTTCTCCACTTTGAAAACATCATTCTTGATTTCAAATCTTCGTCTATGCTCTTCGGAATAAATTTTACCATTACACCTGATAGATTCTTTTTTGGTCAAAAGACTGTTTACCATGTCTTTGGTAAATCCGATAGCATAACATAGTTTTTCCATTCTCAACATCTCTTTGAGCAATGGGGACCAGTTGAATGCTTTTTCAAGAATGGTGTTCAATCGTGATATTTCCTTGTCTTTGGTTTCAAGCTCTTGATTATGTATTCCTTGCAGGTTACGAATCTGCTTGCCGTGCTGTTCCTGCATTTGTTGCATCTTGGCTTTTAATTCATCAATACCCTTGTCACGTTTGGCTATTTCATGACGTAAATTCTCGTTAGATTGTTCCAAATCTTTCAATTTACCGCTGCCGAAAAGAGAACCGACACCACTTGCTATGGCGGTGGCTGCATCAGTGGCTACACTTTTGAGCTTGTCGGTGCGTATCTCCGATTTTACCTGTTTCAGCTCCTGTTCGGCAAAGCTTATTTGTTGCTCCTTGTGTCGTTTGGTTTCCTCTATACGTTGCAGTTCAGCTTTCTGTTTTTCAATGATAAAGTCGTTTCGCTCTAAATGCTCTTTGCCAGTGACGGTCTTTGACTGCCCACGTTCCATTATTAGAATGTCGGATGCCAAGCTCTGCATTTCGGTCATATCTTCATCATTAAGTTTTCGGCTTTTTCCGGTTTCGTGGTTCATCCAGTCGAAAACGATATGGGCATGATAATTCGGTTTGAACCATCTTTCGCCTATTTGGAAACTCTCCCTATCTTCGGCTTCGGGGTGTCCGCTCAGCCAATGCCCCTCGTCCTTGTGCAGGAAGATTTGAAGCGGTGTGATGCCCCAACGCCTTTGGCACTCCTCGCCGAATTTACGCACGTCAGCCAGTGTGGTGTCCGGTCTGACGAGTAACACTCCCTCACGGATGGGGGAACATCCCGCCACCTTGATAGTCTTTCCATTCTTTCCCTTGCGTTCCCTTTCTTTTTCCTGCATGGCACGTCCGGTCTTTTCCTTGACCATTCGTTTGACGTTGTCATAGTGCCTCCGCAGTTCGGGAGTGCCGAAGTCGGGATTTATCCACTGTTCGTTATCGGTGGAAAGTTCGGGAACGACATAGATTCTGGACTCCCCGATATTACGCATATACTCGGCAGTCCTTCGGTTGTGTGCCTCGCTCGATGCGATGTTGCAAGGCTTGATATGTATGCTTGATTTTGTTGCCATAGCTTCTTTCCTTTGTTTACAATTGATTTACTTTGCTCGCTTTCGCAGAGGGGTTCTTAGGGGTAACCCATAAGCGGAGATTGCAAAGAGAGGGTCACTCTTTGCTCGGGGTTCTCAGGGGTGAAACGCCCTGAGTGGGTCATTAGGGCAAAGCCCTAATCCCCTCGGGAGAGCCCACAACTACGAAAGCGGAGCGTGTAGTTATAGTGGGCTATAACCGAAAGCCGTTTTTCTTTTTCGGTGACTGGCTGCGCACCCCTTTGACGGATTGGACTTGCCCTTTTCTCTCAGCCTGTTTCTGTAAGTATTCGTTCAAGTCCTTGCATCCGTTGTAAGTCTGCGAAGCGTCACGGATGTACAGGTCTCTGCCGTATTCCTTGCGGATTTGTCGGAGAGCTTCCATGCCTGCATGGTCGTTGTCAAAAAAGCAGTGGATGCGTTCGTAATTGCCCAACGGATAGAGAGCCTTGTTTACATTCGATACGGAGTTCAATACAATGTAGTCCTGTCCGTCCAACTCCGGATAATTCGGGCAGCTCTCCTGTCTCAATGTCAGAAAGGAGAGGTAGTCCATGAATCCCTCGAACACATAACAGGTATTCCTTGCTTTCCCCGACTGCCTGATGTGGGAGATTTCCTTGGGTGCGATGCAACCCTTGAAATAGCGGTTGCGAACCTCAAATCCACCCGAACCATTGGGAAAGGCGATGGCAAAGTACCGTTTGCCATTGTGGGTGAAACGGGCTTCACTACATTCTCTTTTTGCCAGTTCCATATTTATTCCTCTTCCCTGCAAGTAGGCAAGCAGGGCAGGGGACGATAACGGAACAATCTCCAACTGTTGGAAACTCGGTTCGGAAGAGTTTTGCTTGCCAAAAGAGAAAGATACCGGGCGCACATGCGGTGTCTGTTCCGCTATCCGTTTTAAAATGTAAGGTACATGGTCGGTAGCATATAGGTGTGCAGCCAGTTCAATGATACCGCCACCTTTGCCCAAACCGAAGTCATACCATTGGTTACGTTCGGTATTTACCTTGAACGAAGCTTCTGCTTCTTCCCTTAACGGTGATTTATACCACAGGTTGATACCTTGTTGCTTGACGGGAGAATATCCCAAACTGTGCAGAAAATCTGCTATCCTGATTTGCTTGGCTGTCTGTATATCCATAAAATGATTGTTTTAGTAGTTGGTAAATTGGTTGCTAAATTGATTCGTTTTTCTTTTCGCCCGTACCATTTTAAGAAGTACGGTCTGTATAACCACTTCACTTTATTTTCGTATATATAGGATACGGTAGTAAAGTGAAGTGGTTTTGTACTTCCTGCAACCGCTTCGCTTTATTCCTAATATATAGACCCACAGAATAAAGTGAAGCGATTACAAACAACAGGCTAATAGTGGAAGTCGGGCATGAACGTGTATTTCCGGCCGTTCTCCTGCACTATCATCCGTTTGTTGCGAAGCATGGTGATGAGCGGTACCGCCTTTTGATGGTTCAGCTTTACACCTATTGACGTATAGCTTTTGATTAAGGCATTTTCCAGCTCCTTGTAGCCATATTCCTCTTTCAGTCCGAAAACCGCTTCCAGTGCGATGCGGTGCTGTTGTTCGGTGATGTGCCTGTAAGGGTCAAACTTTTCCTCTTCCGGCCTTCCCGGTTTCTTGGCTTCGGGCTTGTAACCCTCCATAAGTTCGGGCAGGGCATTGTCGTTGATACGGAATGCGAAAGGCTCGAAGTCCATTGCCCTTATGTGCATGGCTGATACTTTACTTATATCCCCGTTGTTCTTGTCCTTTTCCACAAGGAGTACGGTTTCTGCCTTGTTGTTCAGTTCAGTACCGATATGCCCTCTCGCATTTTCATCCCCTTTGTTCTGATGCAGTATCGTATGGATATGTATCTGCCTGTCGTCCGTCCACTGCATCAGTTTGGATATGATGCGTGTGGATTCGCCGGGGCTGTTGATGTCATATACCATATCACGAATACCGTCTATGATTACAAGGGCTATGTTGGGGGTATTGTAGATAGCCTGCTCTGCAATCCTGATACGCTGTTCGGGCGTGTATTTCCTCAAAGCAAGAAATTCAAGATTTTCATTGTCCCTGTCATCGGGAAGCCCGGCCATCCGCAAAATACGTTTCATGACTTTCAGGCAATGATAAGGGCTTTGTTCCGTGTCCACATAAAGGATTTTCCGTTTGTCTTCCGGAAGTTCAGCCACATATCGCAGCACTGTGCCGTTCTTCAATGCGGCGGCTACGATAGCCGACACATTGAACGTCTTTTTGCTCTTGGCTTTGCCGATGGATGCACTGAAATTCCCCAATGTCCCTATGACGGAACCATGTACTTTGAGAATCTCCGGTGCTTTTTCATAACTTTTCGACAGGCTCAAACGTGAGGCTTGCCAAAGGATTACGGCTTCTTCTGCCGATATTTCCTTGTTGTCTTTCATATAATCCATAAGTACACCTCCCGTTATTTTCGTCCTCCGGTTTTCTTTCCGGCCAGTTCAAGGGCAAGTTCCGCATCAACGATAATCTTGCGCCCTATTTGCGTAATGGCTTTGTCAATCTTTCCGCTTTTCTTTATACGGTTGGCGGTGGGCAGACTGCACCCGAACAGTTTGGCAATGCCAAGTATTCCGTACACATACTTTCTTTCTGTGTCCGTGACGGGTTGCGGTTGCGCTTCCGTTTGGTTGGAAGCGTGTTTGCTTAGGAATATGAACTCTTCGCCTGTCATCTGCCAGACGGGTTTTAATAATAACTCTTGAAGATTTGTCATCGTCCAATCTATTTAGTCGTTAAACAATCAGCCCTGCGCACTGGCTGTTATCTATGTTCTCGAACGATGCAAAATTAGGTAGGGTTATAAGTGGTAAGGATGTGGTTAATGTAAATGGAATGTCTTATTATTCATCTGAATATCAGAGAATAAAAATACCACTCAAAAATTAATTTGAGTGGTAAAAGTGGTAATTTCATGGAATGTCAGGATGTATCACGAATTATCTGAATATGCTTTCCATTTCTTTGGCGAATTTCTGGTTGCTATCACTTGGAAAATCGGAAACGGGTTCTTTGTACTTCGATCTGTAATAGCTCTCGTCAATATCCAGTAGTTTCAATATCTTGTCTCGCCATTCGTCCCTGTATTGCTTGGATAGTTTTTCACTCATCAGGAATATCAGGTAACACACCCGTATCTTTTCCCTTGCCTTGATTTTTAATCTGTTCTTGCAGGGGTACAGATTTATATTGGCATAGAAGTCCGATATGGTAATGGCTTCGAACTGTTCCCCGACACAGGTTTCATAAATAGGCGAAAGCGGCTTCATGTCAAAATATTCATGCTGTTCCTCCGGTGTATTCTGTACTTCTTCTTGCGCATTTTGCTTGACTGATTCCTCTGGTCGTTTTTCTTCCACATCATCAGGAAGGTATTTTTTCAGGACTTCCATAAAAAGAAGGCTTAGGCGGTAAACATCACCGGAAAGGTTTTCTGTATATTGAAAAGCCTCTTTCCTGTCTTGCTTTTGCAGTTCATAGAGTTTATCCAATTCCTTCTTTTCCTTGTCGTATTCAGCCTTGCAGCGTTCATATTCCTTTTCTGCCTGTATTTCTTCTTCGTCCGTATGCTCCCGAAAACCAATGAAATCATATCTGTGGTATGCGTCATTCAAAGGCTCGTGCAACTTGGTGGTAATCTCCAACTGGTCTCTAATTGCAGAATTACGTCTGTCTGCGTAGTGAAAACACACACGCTTTATGATGTCATCATTCAGCGGTTTTGTTTCATAAGCCCGTATATTCTTTTCTATTTCGATTTTTAAACTATTGAGAATCAATGTGTATTGTTCTTTATGCTTGTCAAGTACCAGTTCAAGGATAGCGGATTCAAAAGCCTTTGTATCATTGTGCTGCCTGTAAAAATCGGTGATGAATTTTTGCTTGTCAAAAGAAAAAGCATAATTGGTCACCCAATCATTATATATCCTGTTGAGTTCTCCGTATAGGGGAATCAGTTTGTTAATCTCTCCTGCCATAGACCTCAATTTTGGGGATTATTGTCCTTGTCAAGGAAAGATGCCAGTTCTTCTTCCACCTCTTCCACACTTGGCAAAGCTGATTTCAAATTTTCGGGTATAGCCTTGCTCAACTGGTAATCACTGATACCTATCGGCTGGTCGTAGCCTGTCAAAGCGTATTGTGCCACAACTTCATCTTTTCCCTTGCACAGCAACAGCCCGATAGTCTTGTTGTCATTTTCTCCCCTCAGTTTGTCATCCACCACATTGATGTAGAAGTTCAGTTGTCCTGCATACTCCGGCTTGAATGGAGTAGCCTTTAATTCCACTACAATGTATGCGTGTAGCGGAATTGAATATAGAATCAAGTCGGCAAAGAAATCGCTGTTGCCAATTTGAAAATGCTTCTGCCGGGCGACAAAGGCAAAACCGTTGCCCATTTCCAACAAATAACGGGTAACGTGTTTTACCAGTTGTTCCTCTATGTCCCTTTCGTCTGCCTTTTCTTTCGCTCCTGCCAAATCGAAGATATACGGGTCTTTCAACAGGTAATTGGCAAGGTCGCTTTGTGGTGCTGGAAGTGTGGCTGTAAAATTGTTTACCTTGTTGTTGCTGATTTGTCTGTTATATAGGTTGGTTTCAATTTGTATTTTAAGAACATTGCTGCTCCAACCCATTTCTACCGATTGTTTCATGTACCAATATTTTACACCTAATGGAAGCGAATTATTGAGCATAATTACATGACTTGCCCAATTTATTCTGGCAACAGGGGATGCCAAAAATAATTTTTCTATATCCTCAATCGTTATCCGGTAAATGGCAGATACAGTTTTGGCAACATTCTGAATTTGCGCAAGAGGTTCTTGCGTAAATTCTAACAACTGACTATCAGTGGATTGTATTTGCGCAGTAAGTTCTTGCGTAAATTGTCCGTTGTTTAGTTTCAAGACTTCATCTGCGACCTTCTGTATGCTTGGAACAGATAGCCTTGCATCCGTATCAATGAAACTTCGTAGCACGTTCAGCGGATATGACCGTGCGAATTGGCACATATAAGTAAGGTTACGTTCCGAATAGCCTTTCTTTTCAGGGTAATTGAGCCGGATAGCCTTTGCCAGTTGCTTGATGATTTTGCTTCCCCAGCCTTGTAAGTTCTGATGATACAGGATATAGTTTCCTATTTTCCAATAATGGAACAGCATTTGCGCATTGGCTGCGGTAATCAGCCTGACTTGCGCCTGTTCTATTTCCGAACCGACAGCATGAACAAATGCGTCAAAGTTCGTTCTTTCTATATGATGTTCTTTGTTGTTTTCCATGTTCCAATGTCTATTGTTGTCGCAAATATAATTCAAATAGCGGATAATCCATGAAACTGATTGATACTTTTATAGTTGGTTAAACTTGTTCATGGCATTTGCCTTAATATCATCCGCTATGTCAATGTAGGGTTTCATGGCTTTATAGTCACTGTGTCCCGTCCATTTCATTACGACCTGTGCCGGAATACCGAGAGCCAGCGCATTGCAAATGAATGTTCTTCTTCCTGCATGGGTGCTTAGCAATGCGTATTTTGGGGTGACTTCATCTATACGCTCATTCCCTTTGTAGTAGGTTTCCCTTACAGGCTCGTTGATTTCAGCGAGTTCCCCCAACTCTTTCAAATAATCGTTCATCTTTTGGTTGCTGATGACAGGCAATGCCATGTGGTTTTCAAAATGGACTTCCTTGTATTTTTCAAGTATGGCTTTACTGTATTTGTTCAGTTCAATATTCAGACTGTCTGCCGTTTTGACTGTGGTAACTTCAATGTGGTCGGGTTTCACATCGCTTCTTTTCAGATTACGAACATCCGAGTATCGCAGACTTGTGAAGCAACAGAATAGAAAGACATCCCTGACACGTTCCAAATATTGCTTGTCTTTCGGTATCTGGTAATCTTTCAGTCTGTTCAATTCGTCCCAAGTCAGGAATATTACCTTTTTAGAGGTGGTTTTTAATTTGGGTTTGAATGTATCGTATGCAATGTTCTGATGATGTCCTTTTTTGAAACTCCAGCGCAGGAACCATTTGAGAAATCCCATTTGTTTGCCGATGGTGCTGTTCCTCATGTCTTTCTTATCACGCAAGAAATTGACATATTCGTTTAACCCGAACTCGTTGAAGTATTCAAAGGTTACATCTTCCTTGAACTCTTTGAGGTGGTTTCTCACTGCTGCAAATTTCTCATAGGTGGATGCCGTCCAATTATTCTGGTTGCCACACTCTTTTACAAACTCATCGAACACTTCCCAAAAACTTATCTGCGCTTCTTCCTGCTGTTCTTCACTGTTGTCTTTCATCCGCAGATTGAACGCATCCTTTAGCTGTTGGGTGGTCGGCATGGTTTCCTGTACCTCAAACTCCTTAAACACGTTTTGAATCTCGGCATAGTATTTCAGCAAGTCCGCATTGATTTCGGATGCGCTTTGTTTCAGCTTGTTGGTGCATCCGTTCTTTACCCGTTGTTTGTCGGCATCCCATTTGGCTACGTCAATCCGGTAGCCTGTTGTAAACTCGATGCGTTGGCTTGCGTATATGACACGCATACGGATAGGAACGTTCTCTACGATTGGCACACCGTTTTTCTTCCGGCTCTCCAATGCAAAAATAATGTTACGTTTGATATTCATAATTGGGTGCGTTTGAAATTCTACACCCAAATATACACCCAAAAATTGAAATAACAAAAGGCATTTAGAAAGATTTAGATTTACTCTGCATTGTATATAATATGTGATTATCAATGATTTGCAATTTTATGATATTTTCTGAAAGCGTAGGTTCGGGAGCCTCCCTCTCCGCCAGCGAAACCCTGCAAAGATTTAATTTGCAGGGTTTCGTGCGTTTAGTCCAGAGGCATTGAAAAACGATGCAATGCAGGTCGGCTGCGGTCTGTCCGCCGCACCTGATTAGGCGATGAATACCCAACTATCTCCCATCCTCCACCCGTCTCTGCTATATTTTTTATCATATTATAATACAACCCGTTGAACCTAAGCGTTAAGAATTCATCCATTTCTGGCAAATCATTTGCACGCACGAGCCATAGCCGCGCCTTTTGAGTACCATCCTCTTCAAGGCGGACACCGGACGTATCAATTTCATCCGGGCACTTTCGGGACAATAAAAAGATATGGTAATGAATAAAATTTATTTCATGCTGGCAATCCTGCTGGCATCGGTAAATTCATCCCTGGCCCAGAAATGGGCCGTCAAGAGCAACTTGCTCTACGATGCCACCGCTACGATCAACCTGGGTGTCGAAGCGGCGCTCGGCCCCCGCGTAACGCTGGACATATCGGGCAACTACAATCCGTGGGAGTTCGGCGACGCCCGGTGGAAACATTGGCTGATACAACCCGAAGTACGCTACTGGCTTTGCGAGCGCTTCAACGGCCACTTTTTCGGATTGCACGCCCATTACGCCGAATACAATGCGGGAGGGATCAATTTCAACGCCGATTTCCACCGCAACCGCTATCAGGGGCACCTCTACGGTGCGGGTTTATCCTACGGTTATCAGTGGCTGATCGGCAAGCGGTGGAACCTCGAAGCCACAGTCGGCCTGGGGTACGCCCGTTTGTGGGATCGGAAATATCCGATCGCCGAATGCGGCGAAGTGATCCGCACCCGCTCACGCAACTATTTCGGGCCGACCAAAATCGGCCTGGCACTCATCTTTATCATCAAATAATACAGCAGGATATGAAACGCCATACAAAGCAACGCATAACCGGCTTACTGGCCGTATGCCTGACCTTCACCGCGGCAGTCTACGGTCGCGAGGGGAATCCGGCCGCTTACAGGAACGGCGACCGGCTTTGCGTAAGGCTCCCGATCACCGCCGGCATCGACCTCCCGGCCAACGGACAGCTGACCGTCACGCCGGTCGTCAGCAACGGCGAAAACCAAATACTTCTGGCTCCCGTCGTTTTCACGGGACGCATCCGCGAGAGAGTCAATGAACGCCGGGAACGGCTTTACGGCATACCGGCTGTTAGCGAAGGTGTTTTCAGCAACACGGTTATCCGCCGCAGCCGGAAAAATCCGTCGGCAAATGCGGTTCTTTTCGAAGGTGATATTCCTTACGAGCCGTGGATGGCGGGCGCACGGGTCGTCCTTTACCGCGACCTGGAGGGATGTGCCCAACACCGGACGGCCCTTCCACCGCTGGTCGCCGCCGAGATCGCCCCTTCCGTACAACCGCGGCTGTCGTTCCTCGTTCCCGCAGACGAACCCAAACGCCGCAGCGAACAGATCACGGCTGTCATACACTTCCCGCAGGGCCGTTCGGTACTGCTGCGCGGATTCGCCGACAATAGCAGCCAACTGGCGCGCATCGACAGCCTGACTGCACGGTTGCTGGGAAACGACGGCCTTTCGGTAGAGAACGTCTACCTGAAAGGATATGCCTCGCCCGAGGACACCTATCCCTATAACACCCGTCTTTCCGCAAACCGCGTACGGTCGATCCGCAACTACCTGCAAGAGAACTTCGGACTGGACAGCGCGGTCTTCATCACCGCGACCGAGCCGGAGGACTGGGACAGCCTGCGGCGTTGGGTCGTCCTGTCCGACCTGCCCGCAAGGAACGAGGTGCTGGCCGTGATCGACACCGTGTCCGATCCCGATGCCCGCGATGCCGGCATCCGGCAAATCGACAACGGCGCAACCTACCTCCGGCTGCTGCGTGAAGTTTATCCGCAGCTGCGGCGCGTGGATTACCGCATCAGTTATACACTGCCCCCGTTCACCGTGGGACAGAGCCGCGAACTGATCGACTCCTGTCCCGAATGGCTGAGCCTGGGCGAAATGTGCCGGCTGGCGGAATTCTATCCCGTCGACTCACCCGAAAGAGCCTATGTCTGCGCAACCGCGCTGGAGTTTTACCCCGACGATCCGTACGCCTGCAACAACATGGCGGCACTGGCCCTGCGCTGCGGCGACATACAAACGGCCCGTCAATGCCTGAACCGCTGCGCCGGGGATCCCTGCACACTGAACAACCTCGGCATCCTGTGCCTGATCGACGGCGATTCGGAAAAGGCGCGCTACAGCTTCTCGCTCGCCGCGGAAGACGGCTCCGGGGAGGCGGCATACAACCTGGCGCATTTCGACGAATTGAGTTGCGAATGGTAAAAACGACTTCATATTCCAAATAATATTATAAAACATTAGTGTCCCGTTAAAATTGGGACGAAGTTAATATTAATCAAATAGTCCC
>ENA-UONV01002990-UONV01002990.1-human-gut-metagenome-genome-assembly--contig:-CS4-NODE-2990-length-11814-cov-18.771919_pt1 | contig 11814 bp, 10 predicted proteins | sample MGYA00242461_ERZ724008 | MGnify/ENA metagenome assembly ERZ724008 | reverse complement strand
AATTAATTTTTTCGCGGCAAAAATATGTGTTTTATGCGCGCGTACGCCGGCAAGAAAAATTGCGGAAAATAGGCGCCTGAATAATGCGAAATGTGAAAACGGCGCGGGGCGACAATTCGTCGCCCCGCGCCTGTTTTTTTATTTTACAGACTGATTTTATATGCGGAATTTTGTGCTTAAATAAAATTTTGTAATTTTTCTGCTCTGCCGTCAGCTAAATGTCAGAGGGAGAATGCACGCAAAGCGTGCAAAGTAAAATTTCAAATGAATTAAAAATTATTAAATTTCGCCCTTGAATTTTACCGAGGCGACCGTTGCCGCGAAAACTGCCGAAGCGCCCTTCTTTTTGAACTGCCTGCAGGCTTCCTCTATCGTTGCGCCAGTGGTCATCACGTCGTCAATCAGCAGAACTTTTTTGCCTTCGACTATGCTTTTGTCCGCAAAAAAGCAACCCTTCACGTTGGCGCGCCTCTCTGCGCTCGTAAGCGTCTTCTGTTCGTCCGTCTCGCGCGTCTTTTTCAGCGCATCACTGGACAGGGGAATATTCAGCCTTGAGGCAAGCGCTTTTGCAATCAGTTCCGCCTGGTTGTAGCCTCTCGCGCGCACGGCTTTTGTCGTCATGGGAACAAAGCAGACAATATCCGCGCCGAGTGCGGCGCATTTTTCCTTGAGCAGGTCGGCAAAATATTCCTTCAGGTGAGCATTGCCATTCTTGAATTTTAAAATGAGCTGCATTCCGCCGTCTTCGTATACGAGTGCGGAAACCGCCTTATCGTATGCGGGCGCATATTTTTTGCATTCCAGACAGACGCCGTCAGTCTGCGTCATTCTGCCGCAAACAGAACAGCTCTTTTTGTTGTTGAACGTAACGCGCTTAATGCAGTCTGCGCACAGCTTTTCGCCGCAGAACACCTCTTTGCCGCACAGCTCGCAGGTGAAGTTTTCGGGAAAGAGCGCTTCAAGCACTTCTTTTGCCAAATTTTTAATCATCAGCCGAGGTATTTTTTTAGTTCTTCCGCTCTGTCGCACTTTTCCCAGGGCAGTCCGCTCTTGCCGAAATGACCGTATGCCGACGTCGCAGAATAGATGGGTGCGCGCAGACCGAGCGTCTTGATTATCGCGTAGGGGCGGAGATCAAAATTTTCCTTTACTATGTCGCAAAGCTTGTCGTCGGGCAGTTTTCCCGTGCCGAAAGTGTTTACGAATACCGAAACGGGACGGCTAACGCCTATGGCGTAAGCGACCTGCAATTCCACCCTGTCGCAAAGTCCCGCGGCAACAAGGTTTTTGCAGATATACCTCGACATATATGCCGCCGAACGGTCAACTTTAGTGGCGTCCTTGCCCGAAAAAGCTCCGCCGCCGTGCGCGCATTTGCCGCCGTAGGTATCGACTATTATCTTTCTTCCCGTAAGACCGCTGTCGCCCTCGGGTCCGCCTATTTCAAATCTTCCCGTGGGGTTGACGAAATACTTCGTGCTTTCGTCGAGAAGCTCGGCGGGGATTATCTTTTTGATGACTTCCTTTATTATGTCGCTTTTGAGCTTTTCCGCGCTCACCTTTTCGTCGTGCTGTGCCGAAACGACCACCGTTTCCACTCTGACGGGCTTGTCGCCGTCGTATTCCACGGTAACCTGCGTTTTGCCGTCGGGACGGAGGTAGGGGAGCGTGCCGTCCTTTCTGACGGCGGTAAGCCTTGACGAAAGTTTGTGCGCGAGCGATATGGGCAGGGGCATAAGCTCTTCGGTTTCGCGGCAGGCGTAGCCGAACATCATTCCCTGGTCGCCTGCGCCGATTTCGGCTTCGTCCTCGCAAGCCCCGTCCTTCGCCTCGAGCGATTTGTCCACGCCGAGGGCTATGTCCGCGCTCTGTCCGTGAATTGCTATATCTATCCTGCATTTATCGAAGGAGAAATTGCCGAAAGTATAGCCCGTTTCTCTTATCTTTTCGCGCGCTATCTTTTCGTAATCGACCTTTGCGGTCGTCGTTACTTCGCCCATTATCAGCATTCTGTCGTAAGCGGCGCAGCACTCTATCGCGCAGCGCGCAGCGGCGTCCTTTGCAAGTATTGCGTCGAGTATCGCGTCTGCTATTCCGTCGCAGAGCTTATCGGGATGTCCTTCGGTTACGCTTTCGCTCGTAAAAAATTTCTTCATGTCTTTTTTCCTTTTTTAGTTTATTTCTTTTCGTATAAATGAAAAACCCGCTCGGTTTACCGAACGGGTATATATTTTTTAAACTTTCCCATCGGTACGGCATTAGCACCTTGCTTTCGGCAGGTTGCTGTGTGGTCGACGGGCCGGTCCCTCGCACACTCTTGATGTTTGCCAATATATTATAACTATTGCCAAATCCTTTGTCAAACAAATTATTTGCATTTCAACCCGTTTTATTTTATAATATAACCATGAATTGCACGCTTTGTCCCCTAAGCTGCGGCGCGGACAGAAATAATTCTGTGGGCGGCTGCGGCGTCGGCGGTTTAAAAATAGCTAAATATTATCTTCATCCCTTTGAAGAACCGCCCATTTCCTTTTCAAAGGGCAGCGGCTGCGTTTTCTTCTGCGGCTGTTCTTTAAAGTGCGTGTTCTGCCAGAACTACGACCTCTCGCGCGTTCGCAGAGGAAAGGACATTTCCGTTGAGGGGCTTGCGGACATTTTCCGCAGCCTCGAGGAGCAGGGGGCGGACAACATAAACCTCGTCAACCCCACGCACTATGTAAGCGATATTGCGCGGGCTTTTGAAATTTACCGTCCGTCCATACCCGTCGTGTACAACACTCACGGCTACGAAAAAATTTCCACACTGGAAATTGCAGATAAATTCACGGACATTTACCTGCCCGATTTAAAGTTTATCGACCCCGCGCTTTCTTTAAGGTACACTGGCAAGAAAAACTACGCCGAATACGCCCTGCCCGCCCTGCGCTTTATGGCTGAAAAGCCGCTTAAAATGCGCGAGGACGGAAAAATGCTTTCGGGTTGCATAGTAAGGCACTTAATTCTGCCCCTCGCCTCGTACGACAGCATCGAGGTTGTAAAGTTCATATCAACTCTCGGGAAAGATGTGTATTTCAGCCTTATGAGCCAGTACACGCCTTACGGCGAGATAGCAAAATTCCCCGAACTTCAGCGCAGAATTACGCAGAGAGAATACAAAAAAGTACTTGCGGCGGTCAGGGAATACGGACTTGAAAAGGTCTTTTTGCAGGACGCCGCCAGCGCGGACGAACAATTCATACCCGACTGGGATTTCTGATGATTATAAATTTTAACGACGCCGCTTTTTCTTACGGCGACAATTTAATATTCGAGGGCGTGAATTTCAGCATAAACGAGGGTGAAAGAATAGCCTTAATCGGTGCGAACGGCGAGGGCAAGACTACGCTCATAAAGCTTATGACGGGCGTGTACCAACCCGAGCGCGGCAGCGTAACGGTCAAAAACGGTGCGACGATAGGCTGGCTGGAGCAGAACGGCGGGCTGGAGAGCAATTCCACCGTATTTAAAGAGATGATGGGCGTCTTTTCCGAAGAGCTTGCGGCGGTAGGCAGATTGTCTGCGCTTTCGGACGAGCTTTCGCGCTGCGCGCCCGACAGCCGCGAATACGGAGTGCTGAGCGCAAAGCTCGAAAGTCTGCAAAAGTTCGTAGCCGCGCGCGACGCTTACAATGTTGAAGTAAAGGTCAGGCGCGTGCTCAACGGCATGGGCTTTGCGGCATTTTACGACAGAATAATTTCCACCATGTCGGGCGGGGAAAAGACGAGGCTAAAACTTGCCAGACTGCTTCTGGAACAGCCCGACCTTCTCATTTTAGACGAACCTACTAACCACCTCGACGTGGAAACGATGTACTGGCTGGAAGAATACCTTGCAGATTTCAAAGGCGCGGTTTTCGTCGTTTCGCACGACAGATATTTTCTCGATAAAGTGTCTTCGCGCACGCTCGAGCTGGAAAACAAAACGCTTTCTTCCTTTTCGGGCAATTACAGCAAGTACAAGATTTTAAAGAGCGAGAGGAACGCGCTCGCGCTCAAGGAATACGAAAAACAGCGAGAAGAGATTGCAAAGCTTAAAGAATATGTGGATAAAAACATCGTTCGCGCGACGACCGCCAAATCGGCGCAGAGCAGGGTAAAGCAGCTCGAAAAAATGGAGCTTCTGTCCCCGCCTTACGTTCCGCCAGCACCGCCAAGGTTTACTTTTTCTTACACCCGTCCGCCATACGAAAGGGTGCTTACGGTTAAAAATTTAAAGCTGGAGGCGGGAGGAAAAACGCTCATAGACGGAGCGTCGTTCGAGGTTCTGCGCGGTCAGAAAATCGCCGTCGTCGGCAAGAACGGAGCGGGCAAGTCCACGCTCATAAAGCGCCTCGTCGAGGCGGGCGGCGGACAGGTTGAAGAGGGCAGAAACGTGCGCTTCGCCGTGTATGACCAGGAAAACCTCAATCTAAATCCTCAAAACACCGTTCTTTCCGAGCTTTGGGAAAGGCATGTGGCTTACAGTCAGACGCAGGTTCGCGCTTCGCTTGCGCGCTGCGGGCTTGTCCCCGAGGATATGGATAAAAAAGTGTGTTCGCTTTCGGGCGGGGAGAGGGCAAAACTTGCGCTGTGCGTGTTTGAAAACGAGCAGGGCAACGTCCTTGTGATGGACGAACCCACCAACCACCTCGATTTGCCCGCGAGGGAGAGCCTTGAAAAAGCGCTTAAAAATTTCGACGGCACGGTCATATTCGTGTCGCACGACAGGTATTTCATATCTGCGATAGCCGACAGAGTGTTTGAAATAGCCGACGGGAGATTAAATATATTTGAGGGCGATTATGAAAGTTATATAGCCGCCCGCGCACAGAGGCAGGCGCTCTCCGATAAGGTGCAGAAACCCGCGGAAAAACCTGCCGAGGTCGAAAAACAGTCCTACCGCTCCAAAAAGGACAGGGCGGAGGAGGTCGCCAAAAAGCAGACCGTAAAAAGGCTGGAAAACGAGATAAGCTCGCTCGAGGACGAAGAAGAGCGGCTCAACGCCCGCCTAGCCCTGCCTGAAATTTCTTCCGACTATAAAAAGGCGGCGGAAGTGCTTGAAAATATTACGCGCGTCAGACAAAAAATTGACGAATTGTACGAAGAGTACGCGCAATATATAGGTTAAATTATGAAAGACGATAAATATTTAAAGGAACAGATTGCCGCGGCGGACGCCGCGCAGACAGACGAGCAGGAAGTGCGCGAGGTGCGCCACACCATTTCCAGCGAGGAAACTTTCACACTCGCCAAGGACATTTACGACCTGCGCTGTCTCATTAAAAAAATTTACGCCAACCGCGCGCATATCGCAAGGCGGCTCAACTTTGTTTCGCTCGTGTTTTCACTCATTTTCACGGCGTTATATGTTGCGCTCGTGCTGTATGTGGGTATATCTTCCACGCTCTCGCAGGGCTGGCAGGTTGCCGTCTACGGCATACTCGGCGCATACGGCGCTTTGGTCGTTGCCCTCGGCATATGTGCCGTCGTAACGCGCAAAAACTCAACCACCAAGACGGTCAGCCGCAACAACAGGGCGCTCAAAATAATACGCTATCTCGTGCGCATCGCCTCGCTCGTGATGAGTATCTTTGCCGTAGTCGTCGCGTTTTCGCAGAACGCCGCCGACAGCGTAGGGCTGGCGTTCAGAACGGTAGCTCTGATACTTTCCATAATCTCGATAATAGTTTCGCTCGTTCCCCTTTTATGCGGCGGTCTGGGCGGTATGGCGCGCTGGCTCATCTCGCCCGCAAAGGTCAAAATCAAGTTTTCCGCCGTCGCGCTGGAGTGGTATCAGTATGCGTCGTCTTCAAGTCCCGCTTTCGCCTCCACGCAGAAGGTTGAAAAATCCAGGCTCGAGGACATAGGCAGGTGCATAGACGAATACATAAACCCCGCGCTCGGCAACCGCAAAATAGGTTCGGTGGGCGTCAGCCAGATTTTTGCCGCCATAGACAACGCTCCGCAGGCGGATAAAGCTACGGTGGAAGGCATTCTCAAAAACGTGTTCGATTACGCCGTGGAATGCAAGTATGTTCCCGAAAATCCCTGCAAGGATATGCGCCTTACTGGCAGCATAGAGGTGTATACCAAGCCCAAAAAAGAGCCTTTCAAGGTGCGCATAGGCAAAAAGATAGGCGCGTCAATCGTAAAGCAGTTTCTCGGCGAGAGCGACGATAAGGACAGATAAATGTTGCAAATAAATTTGATTGAATGTGATTAATTTTATTTTTAAAATCCGCGCAAAAAGCGGTGCTTAAAAACCTTGCGGCGGAAAAATGAATATTTTAAAATTTGCTTGGCGCGGCGGAAAAATTTTTCCGCCGCACCCTATAAATTTAAAGCCCGCCCGCAGACGGTTTCGTCTGCGGGCGGGCGTTTCAATGTTTAGAATTATTTGCAACACATGCCTTTATAATATTTGTTTTAAGGTTGCCTGCGCAGCAGTTCGTCGCAACTCACCTCGAAAAAATCAGAAAGCATCACTATAAAGCTCGCTTTAGGTTCGTTTATGCCTCTTTCCCAATAGTCTATCGCTTTCTGGCTAACGCCTATGGCTTTTGCCAATGCTGCCTGCGACAGCCCGCGCTCTATGCGCAGTTCTTTTATGTTCGTACTTATATTCATACCGATATTTTAGAAGAAATCTTCTTAATAATCTTGACTAAGAAGAAATCTTCTTATATAATAGTATGTGCAAAATACATTTTTGCTGTAAAAGTTTTTTTGTAAGGAGTAGCGGGCGTGAAAAAGTTTTTTTGTGCGGTTGCAATGTTTTTGTCGATTTTAATGTGCGCGGCAATTTGTGCCTGTCAGCAGGAAAGTGAAAATCCTACCGATACGGTTTATTATTTTGTCGGTGAAGAAACGAGCGACAATGATCAGGACACAACTGTCAGAGTAAGCATTCTTTTCAACGGCTCAAAGGCATATTTTAAATATGGTGAATTTCGCATTGAACTCAATGCAGGGATTACATATGCTTACGATTATTATTTTGACGACGGAAGATATGTTTTTGACCTCGATTACACGCAAACATCTTTTCCTTCTTATGCATACCAGGAAATGTATGTTGAGTTCACGGAAACTGAATTGAAGTATGTAACCGTCATATATTCTGCGGAGGACGGGAGTGAATTGGACAGAATGGTTTTAAATTACGAGGCTTTAAATTAAACAGTGTCTGATATAATTGAGCTTTTGACGGGCGGCAAAATTTGCCGCCCGTTATTTTTTATTTTTTTTGAAAAAGTACTTGACGAAAACAAAAACATATATTATCATATGAATAATCATTCATATTTAATTGAGCGCAGACGCGGCGATTTTGCGGCGGGTGCGCGCAAAGGAGATTGTTATGGATACTTTCGAAGAGAGAATTGAACACGAAGAACGCGTGAAAAATGCTCTTTCCGCCATGCCCGACGAGGGACAGATTGCCGAGATGGCGGCGAGGTTCAAGGCTATTTCCGAACCTTCAAGGCTTAAGATACTTTTGGCGCTCTCCTGCGGGGAGCTGTGCGTAGAGCACATAACCCAGGCGGTGGGCGGCAACCAGAGCGCCGTTTCGCACCAGCTTAGGACGCTCAAGGACAACAGAATTATCAAGGCGAGAAGGCTGGGCAAACAGATAATTTATTCTGTGTCCGACGAACATGTTATGACAATGATTTCGGTGGCGAAGGAGCACCTTGACTGCGATGAATAAGATAATTAAGATAACCGGTCTCGATTGCGCGGCATGCGCGGCTGAACTCGAGGAAGAAATTGCAAAAATCAAGGGCGTTGACAGCGTTTGCGTAGATTTTGTCGGACAGAAAGTTGTGCTCGACTGCGCGGAAGAAGCTGTTTCAGCCGTTGAGGACTGCTGCAATCACTTTGAAGAAGTAAAAGTCGTCTGTGACTGCGCAAACGACGTTTGTGCGGCGGGCGGCGTCAGCGCTCCGACGGACGGCAGAAGGATAAAGATAAAAAATCTTTGCTGCGCCAACTGCGGCAGGGAGCTTGAAGAAGAACTCAACGCGATAGAGGGCGTTCAGGCGACAGTAGACTTCATGAATATGACCGTTGTGCTTCGCGCGCAGAGCGCCGAAGCGTACGAAAAGGCGGTATATTCTATAACCCACTTCGAGGACGTGGAGATTGACGACGGCAGGGAAAAGAAAAAAAGTCTGGCGAGGGAACACCTCAAGGATATAATTCTCGTCGCTCTTTCCGTGCTGTTTTTCATACCTGCGCTCGCGGTCGATCTCGCGCTTTCGGGCGACGTTGCCACATATGTATCTTACGGACTGTACGCGCTCGCGTTCATACCCGTAGGTTTCCCCGTTCTGCGCGGCACTGCGCGCAATATTTTGAGCGGTAAAATTTTTGACGAAAACTTTTTAATGACCGTCGCGGCGATAGGCGCGGTAATACTCGGAATTTTTACGGGCGACGGCATAATGGAAGGCGTTGCGGTAATGCTGCTCTACCAGATTGGCGAACTTCTGCAGTCGATTGCCGTCGGCTCGTCCCGCCGTTCAATTGCCCGCCTAATGGATCTTAAGAGCGACACGGCAACTCTTATAAAGGACGGAAGCACAATAGTCGTATCCCCCGAAGAGCTTGCCGTCGGCGATGAAATTCTCATCAAGGCGGGCGAAAAAGTTCCCGTCGACTGCGTGGTTACGGAGGGGCAGACGGCGCTCGACATGAAGTCGTTAAACGGCGAAGCCATTCCCGCGGAGGCGGGCGAAGGCGCCGAAATTTTATCGGGCGCAATCAATATTTCCAAAGTAATTAAGGCGCGCGTGGTGCGCAGTTACAACAATTCCGCAGTTGCCAAAATTTTGGAACTCGTAGAAAATTCCACTGCGAAAAAGGCAAAGCCCGAAAAGTTTATAACCAGGTTCGCGCGCTACTATACGCCCGTCGTCGTAATCGCGGCTTTGCTCGTCGCAACTCTCGTTCCCACGGTAATATGTGCCGTTCAAAGCGCTTTCGTATGGGAAACCTACCGCGAATGGATATATCGTTCGCTGTCGTTCCTGGTTATTTCCTGCCCGTGCGCGCTGGTAATTTCCGTGCCGCTTTCCTACTTCGGCGGAATAGGCAGAATGGCGCGTTTCGGCATACTCGCAAAGGGCTCTACCTGCCTCGACGAACTTGCGCTTTCTTCAGTTGCGGCGTTCGATAAGACGGGTACGCTTACAGAGGGCGTGTTCGCCGTGAAAAGTTCTTCCTCGCCCGAGGCGCTGAAGCTTGCGGCGGCGGCAGAGAGATATTCTTCCCACCCGATTGCCGCGGCGTTTTCAGATATACCCTGCGACATAGCAATTAATAATGCCGAAGAGGTTGCGGGCAGGGGCGTAAAGTGCCTTGCGGACGGCAAAGTTCTGCTGTGCGGCAACAGAATTATGATGGAAGAAAACGGCGTAAAATTTGCGCCTGCGGACAGCGTTTCCACAGTTATATATGTCGCGCTCGACGGTCGGTTCGTCGGCGTGATAGAGGTGGACGACAAGATTAAAGATGGTGCAAAAGAGGCGCTTGAAGAACTTAAGTGTCAGGGGGTAACATCCTGCGTAATGCTTACGGGCGACGGAGAGCGGCGCGCTCGCGCGGTGGCGGAAGAGGTTGGTCTGGACGAGTGCAGGGCGGCGCTTCTGCCCGACCAAAAACTGGAGGCGGCGGAAGAACTCAAGTCGCGCGGCAAGCTCATTTATGTCGGCGACGGCATAAACGACGCGCCCGTAATGACGGTTGCAGACTGCGCCGTGTCTATGGGCAAAGTCGGTTCGGACGCGGCTATAGAGGCGAGCGATATAGTGCTGGTTTCTGACAATCTCGCCCTTCTTCCCAAGGCGAAGAGAATTGCAAAGGGTACGCGCCGCATAGTTTTCCAGAATATAGTCGGCTCGCTCGCTTTAAAGCTCGCCATAATGGTTCTGGGCGTCGCGCTTCCCTCGTTCCCGCTTATCATTGCCATATTCGGCGACGTCGGCGTAATGCTGCTTGCCATATTCAACGCCATGCGCACGGGACTTATAAAATAATTATAGTTTAAATTATCATATATATCGTGGGGCGGCGCTGCCGCCGCCCCGCACGGGCGGAAAAGGTCATCTTTTTCCGCCTTTTTTGTCGTTAAAATGTCAATTATGCGCCGCAACGGTTTGCTTTTTTTACGGGCGTGTGCTAATATTGTTCTGTCGCGTGAAAGCTGTGTGAAAACTTTCCTGCGATAAAACTCATGAAAAAATTTTTTGGAGGTTTCTTTTATGTCTGAACAGACACAGCAGGAAGAGGTCGTTTCCGAAGAACAGGCTCCCAAGGGTTTCTTTGGCAAGGTAGATAATTTCTTCGGCATCAGAAAGAGCGGCTCCAACTTCCGCACGGAAATCGTCGCAGGTCTTACGACCTTCATGGCGATGGTTTACATCCTTATGGTAAACGCAGGCATGTTTGAGCTGGTAATCGGCGGTGAAGATCCTTACGGCGCGGCTTACATTGCAACGGCAATCGGCGCAATCGTAGGTACCATGCTCATGGCGTTCCTTGCAAAAATGCCCCTCGCACAGGCTTCGGGCATGGGCGTAAACGCATTTATCGTTTATACTCTCGTACTCGGCGGCACGGGACTTACTTATGCAAACTGCATGGTATTCACCCTGCTCGACGGCGTAATCTTCCTTGTGCTCACTACAACAGGTCTCAGACAGAAGATTTTCGAGGCTATTCCCGCAGGCGTTCGCCACGCAATTCCTGTAGGTATCGGTCTCTTCATCGCATTCATCGGTATGCAGAACGCCAAGATCATTGTCTATGATGAATCTACTCTCGTAGAATTTGTTTCGTTCAATGTTTTGAGCGACGCCAACACTTATGGCGGCATGATAGCGCCTCTGGTAGCAATCGTCGGCGTTATAGCAATCGCAATCATGAACAAGAAGAACGTCAAGGGCGCAATCCTCTGGGGTATCCTCGGTTCTGCAGTTCTCTACTATGCTCTCTGCGGTCTCGGCTGCGCTTGGAACGACGCAACTTGCGTTGCGCTCTTCGAAGGCATTTCCCTTTCCAATCCCTTCAACGCATTCGCTGCATGGGGTAAGGATTCTGTAGGCGTCGTGTTCTACGAAGGATTTGATTTCTCCGCTTATCTCGGCACTGCAGGCAACAATGCAGGTACGCTTGTAGTCCTCATCATCACCACGGCTCTTTCGCTCTGCATGATAGACATGTTCGATACCATCGGCACTCTCTACGGCGCATGCTCCAAGGGCAACCTTCTCGATGAAAACGGCACGCCCATCAACATGAACAAGATGATGCTCTCCGACGCAATCGCAACCTGCACGGGCGCAATCGCAGGTACTTCTACGGTTACGACCTTCGTCGAAAGCTCCTCGGGCGTCGCTGCAGGCGGCAAGACTGGCTTCACCGCTCTTGTTACGGGCATCTGCTTCATCATAGCAATGTTCCTTTCGCCCATAGCTCAGCTCATTCCTCAGTGCGCTACGGCAACCGCTCTCATCTGGGTAGGCGTTCTCATGATGACTTCCGTTACCAAGATCGACTGGACGGACGCTGCAGAAGCAATCGTCGCATTCCTTACGCTCATCGTAATGGTACTCGGTTACTCTATCTCCAAAGGTATCGGTATCGGTATCATCGTTTACATCATCGTCAGCGTTTGCACGGGCAAGATCAAGGAAGTTTCCATACCTACATGGGTTATCGGCGTATTGTTCCTTGCTACCTTCATTCTCACCTAAAAAAAGTATTTTTTGCGGCGCGCAGGCTTGCCTGC
>ENA-UONV01002984-UONV01002984.1-human-gut-metagenome-genome-assembly--contig:-CS4-NODE-2984-length-11829-cov-5.746475_pt1 | contig 11829 bp, 10 predicted proteins | sample MGYA00242461_ERZ724008 | MGnify/ENA metagenome assembly ERZ724008 | reverse complement strand
TGAGCGTCGTGAAGTGGAACGGCATCCGCTCGGACGAGACGAGCATGACCGTTACCGCGCGCGGCAATCTGTTTGTGGATGTTAAGCCCGGCGACTGGTTTTACAATGACGTTGACCGCGTCGCAGCCGAGGGCATATTGAACGGAACGGCAAAAAACGTTTTCTCGCCGAATGTCGGCCTTACTCGCGCAATGCTCGCAACAGCGCTCTACCGCGCGGCAGGGCAGCCCGAGGTCAGCGGCGAGCTTGATTTTTCCGACGCTTCCGCGGCCGGCAGCTGGTGCCGTGACGCGCTGCTGTGGGCGTGCGAAAACGGCATAATGCGAGGCTATGAGGACGGTGCTCTCCGCCCCGGCAGGAGCATAAGCCGCGCCGAGCTTGGCTGCATGATGACAAGATATCTTGTGCTCAACGGCAAGGATATAAGCGAGCTTGAGGATGTGCTTTCGGGCTTTTCCGATGCCGGAGCCGTCAACGGGTCCATGCGCACGGAGCTTAACGCCGCATGCGCGCTGGGCATAGTCAAGGGCGTCGGCGGCGGCCGCCTTGACCCGAACGGCGGCGCAACGCGCGCACAGACCGCTGTCATGATAAGCAGAATGCTCGATATTGCTGTATGAAAAACGACCCTCTGTGCAGAAAATTGCACAGGGGGTCGGCTTTTGTATATATCAGAGCTCGATTTCTCCGAACTCCTTTTCAAATGCCGCAACGCGGCGCTTTATCATCTGCTCAAGCTCGCGATTTTTCGTTCTGCCCTCATATTCGGCTATATAGCCGAATTTCTCAAGCAGATCACGATCTATTCTCATTGTATAACGGGCTTTTTCGTCAAGCGGCATTGGAAAATCCTCCGATTATGTTGTTGACAAAATTATATCTGCATTCTATTATTATGTGTAAATTCGACTCATTTATAAATCAATTATGACTCACAAATGACTCAGTAAACGGAGGAGCGATCATGTATAAAAAGCTGTATTTTATGATGTTTAACCGTATGACGGATGCCGTCAATGCCTTAAAAGAAGGGCGAAGCGATGACGCATTGCAGACGCTTCAAGGCGCGCAGAAAGAAGCAGAGCGGATTTTCGTGGAAAGCGGAGAAGAAAGCAAATAAAAAACGCCCCCTGTGCAGAAAATTGCACAGGGGTTTAACGTGTCACTGAAAAAGCAAAAACCGCCACTCTGCCAAGTGACGGTTTTCAGGTTCGTTTAATTACGATCACATACTGAGCTAAGCGCTTGCCGCAGCACACTTTTTATGCCTGTTACAGCGTCTGCCTTGTTTAATGTCAAGGCGGACGCTTTATTTTTCTTCCGGCCAGGGTATGGGAGTCTGTCCCTTGTCAACGATCAGATACGCCTTTTGCGCTATGCGCGCCATGGGTGTGTCGGACAGAGAGTCGGAGTAAAACGCCTCGGTCACGGCGCCGGGGTGAGCGGCATAGAACCTGCGTACCTTTTCCTCGCCGTGGCAGTTGCGGCCGTACATTTTGCCCGTGCGCTTGTCCATTGGCGAGGCGATAAGCTCGATGCCGAGCCTGTCGGTCATGGGCTTTACGACAAATTCGGGAGAGGCCGAGATAACGATATCGTCCGGCCTGTGCTGCGCGCGGTACCACGGGGCGATCCGGCTCTCGTGCTCGTCCCAATAGGCCTTCAAAACGGTGTCGATATCGTCGATGCGGCGCACAAAGCTGAATATGTTCTCCTTGAGCTTTTCCTTGGGGATGAGATTTAGAAGATACGCAAGCCCGATCACGGCCATCCTCGGCAGCCAGCACAGCAGTGCAAACGGATGGCGGCGCATGTACCACCTGACGAAGGTCACGGATGAATCGGGGTAGAAGATCGTTTTGTCAAAATCGTATGTATTCATAGGCCTCATTTCACCTTGTATATCCTGTATGCGCCGACAACCGTCAGCATAAATGTCAGCGTATCTGCCGTGACGGCGGCGATCATGCCGATGCTTCCGAGAGCTGCGAGCAGCAGCACCGCAAGCTTCACGACAATGGCAAGCAGCAGGCTCAGCCTTACGGTGCGCGATGCCGCTTTGCATATGCGCATGGCCAGAGGCAGCTTGCGTATATCGTCGCTCATGATGAGTATGTCAGACCTCGACGCTGCCGCACGGGGATTCAATGCGCCGATGGCAACGCCGACGTCGGCCTTTGAGATGACCGATGCGTCGCTCACTGCGTCGCCCACGAACGCAAGCTTGCCTGCGTGCTTTTCACGCAGCAGCTCGCCGACGGCAACCACCTTGTCCTCGGGAAGAAGCTCGGTCATAACGTCCGAAACGCCGAGGGCACGCCCGACGGCCTTGCCGACTCGCTCGGTGTCGCCGGTAAGGAGCACGGCCTTCTCAATGCCTGCATCGTACAGCTCACGCACGGCATCCTTTGCGCCGTCCTTAACCCTGTCGTCGATGATGATATAGCCGTAGTAAATGCCGCCGGCGGCGACGTGAACAACGGATAGATGTCTGTCGGTGCGGTCGCACTTAATGCCGTTTGAGTTCATAAGCGCCGTGTTGCCGACGAGAACGCGCCTGCCGTAAACATCGGCTTCAACGCCGCGCCCGGCAAGCTCGCGCACGTTCGTGACGTGCGCTGGGTCAATGACTGTTGTGCTCGCTCTGCGCAGCGAAAGTGCGATCGGGTGATTTGAATAGCTCTCGGCCGCGGCTGCGAGGGAAACCAGGTCTGCGCTGCTGATGCCCTTTGGCTCAACTCCGGTGACTGAAAAGCTGCCCTCCGTGACGGTTCCGGTCTTGTCCATGACGACCGTTGCCGAGCCTGCAAGGGCTTCAAGCTCGCTCTTGCCGCGGATGATGATGCCGCGCTCAACTGCCGTGCTCAGTCCGGCAAAATAGGCCATTGATGTGACGATGAGCGGCTGGGCAAACGATGCGGCGGCGAGGAAGATCAGCGCCCTGTGCGCCCAGTCGAGCCATTCGCCGGTGATGATAGACGGGATGATGACCAGAGCTATTGCAAGGGCGATGACTATGGGGGTGAACAGCTTCGATATGCCGGCAAAGCGCTTTTCGCGGCGCGAAACGCTCTTGGGTGCGCCCTCGACAGCCTGCGAGGCGCGAACGAGAGTCGAGTTGTTATAAAGCCCCGTGACGCGGATCTTCAGCGTGTTTCCGAGGTTCACGCAGCCCGAGACGACCTCGTTGCCAACGCCGACGTCGATCGGCTGCCTGTCGCCGGTGTAGGCCGAGGCATCGACCGAGCTGCTGCCGTCAACGACTATGCCGTCGAGCGGAATAAGCTCGTTTTTTCCGACGGTCATGACCGTTCCCGGACGAATGCGCACGGGATCGACCAAGTTCATTCTGCCGTCCTGCTCGACCGCGACGTATTCCGGCCGCAGAAAGGCGAGATACGGTGTGCGCTTCTGGTTTTTGCCAGCAAAAATGTGCTCAAAGCAGCTGCCAGCGTCAAAGGCCACGAGCACGAAAAACGCCTCGTTAAAATTCTGCATGCAGGCCGTTCCTGCGCATGCGAGAACGATCAGCAGCTCATACGACAGTACCTTGCCGCCGAGAATTTTTCCGAATGCATTGCGCAGCGGCGTGACTGCGGCAATGATAACGGGCACAATTGCCAAAATAAGCGTCGCCCATTTAGGCAGATTGACATACACGGCGCCCACTGCCGAGGCGGCAATGTACAGCGCAAGCGCTATGCCGAGCCAGAGCAGCTCACGCTCGAGCGCAATGCGGTGCATGTCGCGGCGGCGGATATCCTTATGCTTCATTTCTTTCACTCCAAACGCGAGGATAAATGTTTATATGTCAAAATGATACGCCAATATGGTGCCCCGTGTCAAATCCGCATACACATAATTTTAATAAAATAGCTTATTCCTTGACATAATCTTTGCAGGATGCTATGCTATACTTAATGTAATGTAGGAGGTGTGCTGCTTGAGAGGCTCGATGCTCAAGGAGATACTTCAGGAGCAGGGCATAAGCATCAGCGAGCTTGCCCGGAGACTGAACGTTTCCGCACAGACGCTTTACAGCATGGTAAAGCGCGATAATCAGAAGGTCGATTTCGACATGATGATGCATATCTGCAAGCTGCTCAATGTTCCGGTCGAGCGGCTGTGCGAGGATAATGCGCTGCCGAAAATGCCGGATCTGCGCGAGTGGCAGTTTATCGGCAAATACAGGCGGATGAGCGAAAGCGGCAGGGAGCTTGTCGATATGGTCATCGACCATGAGCTGTCGCGCCGCGAGGAAGAGCCGAGCGTAAATTCGCCCGAAAGCAAGATAATACCTCTTTACCTCACCCCGGCCGCGGCAGGCTACGCATCGCCCGCCCTCGGCGACGATTATGAGGACTATGCAGTCGAAAAAGGCAGCGCCGCCGATTTTGCCGTGCGCATAGCGGGCGACAGCATGGAGCCGTATATCCACGACGGCGATGTTGCGCTGTGCAAGCGCGGAGCCATTATCCACGACGGCGATGTCGGACTGTTTTTCGTTGACGGCGATATGAAGTGCAAGCAGTATTGCCAGGATTACAGCGGAAACGTCTATCTTTTCTCGGCAAACCGCGATAGGAGCGACGCCGACGTGACGGTTCCGGCAAGCTCGGGCATAACGCTCATGTGCTTTGGCAAGGTGCTGCTCGATAAGAGTATACCGCTGCCGGAAATGCGGTGACGATATGAAGTTTGAAAACAAGCTGCCCTCGGGATACACGACCGAGACGATAGACCTCGACGGCGATAAAAAGCTTGCCGTCCGGCTGTATGCCGCAGCCGCAGCCATCGCCGTTGTGCTCACTGTGGTCTGCTGTCTGCTCAAAGCCATAAGCCTGCTGTTTGACGCATCGGGAGCATTTGCGCTGCTGGGGAGATTTATCCTCGTCATGCTGATAACGGCTGTCTGCCTTGTCGGGCAGGAATACTTAAAATGCATTATCATCGGCAAGCTCACCGGTAAGCCTGCGCGCGTCGTGCGCGGCAGGATGAGCGCATATATAGAATACAAGTGCTGGCTGGATAAGCGCAGCTACTTGACAATGAGCCTCGCACCGGCGGCCGCTGTCTGCCTTGTGCTGCTCATACTTATGATAATCCTGCCGGATAAGCTGTTCTGGCAGTGTTATGTGATATTTATCGTCAGCCTCACCGGCGCGTGCGGCGATGCATATGTTGCGTACAGGCTTAGCAAAGAAAAGCCGGATGTGCGCATTAAAAACGAGGGATACAAGATATCCATTGCAACGGAGAAATAACTAAATGCAGATAAGCGAACAGATACTCAGCATGAAGGACGACTGCGTCAAGATACGCCGCGACCTGCACAGAATACCCGAGATCGGCTTCGAGCTTCACAAAACGCACGAATACATAAAGCCGATAATCGAAGCATGCCGCCCCGATGAGCTGAAGGTGCTCGCCGAAGTGGGACTAAAGGCGGTGTTTTACGCTAAGGGCGCAGACCGCACGATAGCCTTCCGCGCCGATATGGACGGGATGAAAAACACTGAGGAGAATAAATTCCGCTTCCGCTCGCGCAACAAGGGCGTGATGCACGGCTGCGGCCACGACGGACATATGACGATCCTTTTGCTTCTGGCAAAGTGGATATCGCTCAACCGCGATAAGCTCAAATGCAACGTCGTGCTGCTGTTCCAGCCCGGCGAAGAGGGCTGGGGCGGCGCACGGAAAATGATCGACGAGGGCGCGCTCGTATCGCCGAAGGTCGATCGCATCTACGGGCTGCATCTTTGGCCGACCGTGCCCGGCGGCAAGATCGGCATACGCTGGTCAAACCTCATGGCGCAGACAAGCGATTTTGAGATCAAGGTCCACGGCAAAAGCGCCCATGCGTCAACGCCGCAGATGGGCATTGACGCGATCGTAGTCGCAGCCGAGCTTATAACTATGATACAGTCGGTCATAACGCGCGACGTCGATCCGCATCAGGATGCACTGCTGACCCTCGGCAAGATCGTCGGCGGAACGTCGCACAACGTCATTGCCGAGGAGGTCACCATGAGCGGAACTCTGCGCGTTTTCAGCAACGAGCTTTACGATAAGCTCATGCGGCAGATAATCGCGCTGCTCAAGGGCCTTGAGATGGCAACCGGCGCCGGCATTTCGATGCAGACGATTGTGCACTATCCGTATGTCGCAAATCCTCGCGCGCTGGTCGAGAAGTTTTACACGGTGCTCGATTCGATGGACGATGTCGTTCTCGTCGAGCCTGTCATGGCGGCGGAGGATTTCGCCGAATATCAGCAGGAAGTCGAAGGTATGTTCATGTTCCTCGGCGTGAACGGCGGCAGAGGAGGAGCCCCTCTGCACAGCAGTAAATTTGATTTCGATGAGGAAGTGCTGCTCGTCGGAGCCGAGGCATTTAAAAGAATATTGGAGAGTGAAAATTATGCATGACGAAGTATCAATTGAGAAAAAACTGCCCAACCGAGTTGATGGTACGCTGCGTAAGTTCGCACTTCGTGTGCCCGAATGCATTTATAAGTGCAGCGGTATAATCGTTTTCGGAAAGCGCATCAAATCGCTCGTGTTCTCGACCGATCTGAGCATCATCAGAAACGTCAACGCCGATGCGATCATGGCGGTGTATCCCTTCACGCCGCAGCCCGTGATAACCCAGACGCTGCTCACCGCGGCGGATATCCCCGTGTTCTCCGGCGTCGGCGGCGGACTCACGCAGGGGCAGAGGGCGATAAACCTTGCCATGTTTGCCGAGATGCAGGGCGCGACCGGCGTCGTGCTCAATGACCCTACCTCGAACGAGGTGCTGTCGCTTGTGCGCCACACTGTGGATATTCCCGTTGTTGTGACCGTTGCGAGAAAGGAAACGGATTTTGAAGCCCGTTTGAAGGCCGGAGCGGACATTTTCAACGTCTCCGCCGCGGCAGATACACCGGATCTGGTCCGCAGGATAAAGGACGCACACCCCGATGTTCCCGTCATTGCGACCGGCGGCCCGACCGAGGAGAGCATCATGCAGACCATTGCCGCTGGTGCAAACGCCATCACCTGGACTCCGCCCTCTAACGGCGAGGTTTTCCGCGATATCATGGCAGCCTACCGCGAGGGTAAGCCCCATCCCTGACGAATAGATGAATAAATAGATGAATATAAGAAAATCCCGAAGGAATTTTCCTTCGGGATTTTTAATTGCATATTTACATCAAGCGTTTGACGAATAGGTGAAGCTTACGCCGGGATAGCGCGTCTGCGGATCGATCCTCGAGCCGTTTATGTACATCTCAAAATGCAGATGCGGGCCGGTTGACATGCCGGTCGAGCCGACATAGCCGATGGTCTGGCCGCGCGAAACGGTCTGGCCGACGGAGACTGCGCGCGAGGACATGTGTGCGTAAAGCGTCTGCATGCCGTTGCCGTGGTCGATCATGACGTAGTTGCCCCAGCCGCCGTTCCAGCCGTCGGCCGAGCGCACTACCGTGCCGGAGTCGGCTGCGTAGATCGCGCTGCCGTAGCTTGCGCCGATGTCGGTGCCGCCGTGGTTTTTATACTCGCCTGTGATGGGGTGGGTGCGCGGACCCTGACGGCTTGTTATGTAGGTGCAGTAGCTCGGCCAAACGAGGTTACCGGTGCCGACGGTGCTTCCGCCGCCGCTGCTTCCGCCGCCCTGCTGTTGCTGCTGCTGTTTGTTCAGCTCGGCGATCTTCGCCTGAATGTCGGCGTTAAGAGCCTTTTCCTGCGCGGAAAGCTCGCTGAGCAGCGAGGAGTTGGATCTTATATCGCCCTGAAGCGAAGCGATAACAGCATTGGCCTGGGCGATGTCCTTTTCCTGCTGAGCCTTGAGAGTCTCAAGCTCTGCCTTGCTGTCTTCCATCTCGGCCTTGGCCTGCTCATACTCTGCCTTTACGGCCTTGAGGTCGTCAACGGACTGGCGGTAAGCATCCTCAAGTTCCTTGTCGCTTTTCATGATATCGCCGATATCATCAATAAGGCTCAAAAACTCGCCGATGCTGCTGGCGCCGAACAGGACCTCGAAATAATTGTATCTGCCCGATTCCTCCATTGCACGAACGCGAACCTTGTATTTTTCAAGCTGAGCGTCGGCAACTTTCTGAGCTTCCTCGACCTCGGCGGTCTTCTGCTCGATAAGCTCGGTGTGCAGATCTATCTGCTCGTTTAGATTAAGGATCTGCTTTACGGTGATGGCGTTTTTCTCGTCAAGCGCATTTTTCAGCGCTATCTGGTCACTCTGCTGACTCTGAAGAGAGTTGATCGTAGACTGGAGGCTGCTCTTCTGACTCGAAAGCTGAGACTTCTGAGACTTGAGCGCGTCTATCTCCGACTGCGACACGGCAAAAGCCGAAACGGACATGCACGAGAGCATAACGCTCATCGTCATGACCAGAGCCATCGCGAAAGCAAAAAACTTTTTTATTTTTTTCTTCAGCATAATGATCTCCAATACTTTTAGTTTACCATAATATTATACACCCACTGTCAAGCCGGGCGCATTTGTATTATGAACTGCGCTTATTATGCCATAAAAACCGCGCTTTTTTGTTAATAAAGTATGATTAAAGTGTAAAAACCGCCCTGCATCCATAGGATATAGGATGCAAGGCGGTGAGCTTTTGATTATCAGAACAGGCCGTTTGCAGTGAAGATAGCTGCGAAAACGGTGGAAACGACAGTCATGAGCTTGATGAGGATGTTGATCGACGGGCCGGAGGTATCCTTGAACGGATCGCCTACGGTGTCGCCGACGACGGCTGCCTTGTGAGCATCGCTGCCCTTGCCGCCGTGGTGGCCTTCCTCGATGTACTTCTTTGCGTTATCCCATGCGCCGCCGGCGTTGGACATGAACATTGCCATCATAACACCGGAAACGAGGGAGCCGGCCAGCAGACCTGCAAGAGCGGTCGAGCCGAGGATGAGGCCAACTGCCAGAGGTGCAATGACTGCCATGATGCCGGGAACGAGCATTTCCTTAAGAGCAGCGGTGGTGGAGATAGCAACGCAGGTCTTGTAGTCGGGCTTTGCCTTGCCTTCCATGATACCGGGGATCTCGTGGAACTGACGGCGAACCTCTTCGATCATGCTGTAAGCGGCCTTGGAAACGGAGTCCATGGTCATTGCCGAGAACACGAACGGGAGCATGCCGCCGATGAGCAGACCGATAACGACGGTGGGACTGGTCAGTGCGACCTGGTCTGCGGTCAGGCCGGTAGCCTGGGTGAAGGAAACGAACAGAGCAAGTGCGGTCAGAGCAGCAGAGCCGATCGCGAAGCCCTTGCCCATTGCTGCGGTGGTGTTGCCGACTGCGTCGAGCTTGTCGGTGATCTCACGCACGGAGTGGTCAAGGCCGCTCATCTCTGCGATGCCGCCGGCGTTGTCGGCGATGGGGCCGTAAGCGTCAACCGCGACGGTGATGCCGGTGGTGGAGAGCATGCCGACTGCCGCAAGAGCAATGCCGTACAGGCCTGCAAACTTGTAAGCAAGGAAGATGCCTACGCAGATGAGGATGACGGGAACCCAGGTGGACATCATGCCGACTGCGGTGCCGGAGATGATGGTGGTTGCGGAACCGGTCTCGGACTGCTGAGCGATCTTCTTTACGAACTTGTAATCGCCGGAGGTGTAGACCTCGGTAACGATACCGATAACGAGGCCGACGACCAGACCTGCAACGATCGCGATAGCAGGACCGTAGCTGCCGAGCATGACCTTGCTGAGGATGATGGCGGCTATAACAACGAGAAGGGCGGAAACATAAGAGCCCATCTTCAGTGCCTTGTGGGGGTTGGAGCCTTCCTTGCCGCGGACAAAGAAGGTAGCGATAACGGATGCGAGAATGCCGCATGCCGCGATGACCAGCGGGAAGATAACGGACAGATCGCCGAACTCGGCAACGACAACTGCGCCGAGGGTCATTGCGGAGATGATAGCTCCGACATAGCTCTCGAACAGGTCAGCGCCCATGCCTGCAACGTCGCCTACGTTGTCGCCGACGTTATCTGCGATAACTGCAGGGTTGCGGGGGTCGTCCTCGGGGATGCCTGCCTCGACCTTGCCGACGAGGTCTGCGCCGACGTCAGCAGCCTTGGTGTAGATACCGCCGCCGACACGGGCAAACAGAGCGATCGAGCTTGCGCCGAGGGAGAAGCCGAACAGAACGTTGGTGTCCTCGAAAATGAGGAACAGGACGGATGCGCCGAGAAGGCCGAGGCCGACAACGCACATGCCCATGACAGAGCCGCCGGAGAATGCGATCGACAGAGCCTTGTTCATGCCGCTTGTGCGTGCTGCGTTTGCGGTGCGGACGTTAGCCTTGGTTGCAACATTCATGCCGATGTAGCCTGCAAGGATGGAGAACAGAGCACCGAACAGGAAGCAAAGTGCGGTGATCCAGCTGCCCAGACCGAGGCCGATGGCAATAAACAGAACGACTACGAAGATCGCAAGGATCTTGTACTCTGCAAAAAGGAAAGCCTTTGCGCCATCGTTGATAGCCGCTGCGATTTCCTTCATGCGCTCGGTACCTGCGTCCTGCTTGGAGACGAATGCTATCTTATAGAAAGCAAACAGCAGAGCGACCACTGCGAGAGCAGGTGCCAGGAACTTAAGGGATTCCATAAAATTCACTCCTATTAAATTGATTACTGAACTGGGAGTCGCAACGGATACGGTGTTTATAAGCCGTTAACAACTCGTTTATGTATTTTATACTATTATGGGGCAAAAATCAATTTTAAAATTAGCGCCTTTCGTTCAATTTCAACAAATTTATCAATTTTTACGAAAGATGCGCGTTTTTAGCGCTCAAGGTGTGCAAAACACACAAAAATGCACCGAAGAAGATAAAAACACTGATATTTATATAACGAAGTTACCCCGATTTTGGGCATTCTTCCGTGAAAAGTCGAAAAATGTGTTTTTACATTGAAACTAAAAAGTTAAAAATTATTAAAATGTTCAAAAAATTAATGTTGGAAAATCACGAACTCGTGGTAAAATGAATAAACATCATATATTTTTAAGTTCGAACCGGGAGGCTTGTTCATGCTTCTTAAAATATTTGCCGCTATCGGAGCCGGAGGCTCCGTTTTGCACACGCTCCTTGCCGGACAGACGGGCAATGCCCTGGAGACAACGGGCATACTGCTGCTGCGCTTTCTTGAATATTTCTTCGGTGCGCACATTGCGTACGTGCTCGTGATGCTGCTGTCTACGGAGCTTTTCATAAGAAAGAGCAAGCCGCAGGAAAAGCCGTCAAAATTCTGGCTGTGGCATCTGCACGCCGTGGCGGATCTGCTGTGCTTCTATGCTCGCGCGGATGTCTCGATAACGGGAACGGAGCTTATCCCGAAGGATACGCGCTATCTCATGGTGGCAAACCACCGTTCGCTTGCCGACCCTGTGGTCATGGTGCACAGGATGCCCAAGGAGGAGCTTACCTTCGTATCAAAGCCGGGCAATCTGAAGATCCCCATCATCGGCAAGGTTATGCACAAGTGCGGCTGCCTGCCGCTTGACAGGGAAAATAACCGCGAGGCGCTCAAAACCGTCAAGGCGGCGACCGAGTATATCGACAAGGACTATGCCTCCGTTGTCATTTATCCCGAGGGCACGCGCAGCAAGCAGGAGGATATGCTGCCGTTTCACGCAGGCTCGTTCAAGATCGCGCAGAGAGCGAACGTCCCCGTCGTGTGCGTTGCGCTGCGCAATACCGACAGGGTCATTCACAATTTCCCTCTTAAAAAGACGAATATATACATAGATGTTGTCGGCGTTATCGACGCAGAGTATGTCAAGGAGCACAAAACCAAGGAAACCGCGCAGCTT